>Ga0272444_10003120_pt1 | contig 15098 bp, 9 predicted proteins | sample SSMForm13_FD_201033 | JGI IMG/M metagenome (GOLD analysis project Ga0272444, IMG submission 201033) | Marine sediment archaeal communities from Little Sippewissett salt marsh, Falmouth, MA, United States - SSM-Form-13 | ecosystem: Environmental > Aquatic > Marine > Wetlands > Sediment ...
TCATGAGACCCAAAGGTGATTTCAAGAGCCGGCTGATGCCCGGATTTCAGACCCCTTCGGTCGCTGCGAGCGTCATTCCGAAGTCAAAAGACACGCAGGGTTTTTTCGAGGACTTCGATGCCGCCGAACTTTACTGCCCCCAGTGTGAACAGGCCGTCCCCGTCATTAAGGGCCTCGGCAAGAAATAATGCCACATCTGGCTTGTCTTTTGGCCCGTCACCGGCGTTACCTCCGCCGGCACGTAACCCGATATGCACCGGCGAATGTGCCTGGGTGACGAACCAAAATCCGGCGCCATATTGTGGAATTATTTTTTGCCGCGACCCTAAACGGCTGTTTTTAATCCTTCCGGAAGGAGACAGATACGAATACCGGTGCCGTTTTTGCGAGACAACGGTGGGCATCAAGATCGAACGCTCCGGGCGTCCCAATATGCTGGTCAAATAGCCGTTTTTCAACCTACCCTGGCGGGTTGCGTCGGACGCGCAACCACCTTGGCTGCCGCGGAACCGGATGCGGTTCTGTTGGCAGCCGTTTCACGTGTCATTCTCTGGCGCCAGGGCCTCGCGACCCTTAACCTGCCCGAAAAACCGCTGCGAGTCGCCACCCGCGGGGCGGTCACGACGCGGGTCAAGGCTCACCCGATGCTGACCGCAGCCTGTCCGCCGGCAGTTCGCGGCGGGCTCTCGGCGGCTTTGCGCACGGGGTTTGCCGAATGGCACGGTGATTAAAACTTTATTGCCTCTCGTCGATAATTACTGAACTAAAGGTGAAATCAAATGTTGAGACTCATGCGCGACTACGCGACCAGTTGGTTGATCAAGGTCTTGTTGGGTGCGATTGTTATCGTCTTTATTTTCTGGGGGGTGGGCAGCTTCAGGGAGCGACGCGCGGGGCGGGTGGCGCTGGTCAACGGCCAACCCATCGACGTTGCGGCCTACAACCGTGCTTACAACAACCTGATTGAACAATACCGCGGGCGATTTGGCGGCAACCTGACCGATGAGATGCTCCAGATGTTCGGGGTCAGAAAACAGGCCCTGGAAGCCCTCGTCAACCAGAAACTGCTGCTTCAGGAGGCGCAGAAACTGGAATTCCATGTTTCCGAAGACGAGCTGGCCGCGGCCATCCGTGAAATTCCGGCCTTCCAGCAGGCCGGCAGCTTCGACCCGCGCCGCTACAACGCGCTCCTGACGCAGTTGCGTTTAAGCCCCGAGGAGTTCGAAGTCCAGCAAAAGGAAGCCATGCTCATCGACCGGTTGCGGGCGTTTGTGCTGGGCAATGTCAAAGTTTCAGAGGGCGAGGCCCGCGCCTGGTACGATTGGCAGAATACCGAGGTGAATCTCGACTATGTGCGCTTCAGCCCGGAGTCCTACGGGGAGATTGAATTAACGGCCGAGGCGCTCAAGGCCTACTACGATCAGCATCAGGAAAACTACAAGACCGAGCCCCAGGTCAGGGCCTCCTACTTGGCCTTTAATTTCGATGCCTACAACGACCGCGCTGCGGTGGGCGATGACGAGCTCCAGGAGTACTATGACCTGCATCGCAGCGAGTTTGAGCAAGCGGAAACCGCTGAGGCGCGCCATATTCTGTTCAAGCTGGAGGCCGGCGCCACCGCGGAAGAGGCTGCCAAGGCGGAGCAGAAGGCCCGCGAGGTCCTCAAGCTGGCGCGATCAGGCCAGGATTTTGCGGAACTGGCCAAGCAGTACTCCCAAGGCCCGTCCAAGGATCGGGGCGGGTTTTTGGGGGCCTTTACGCGCGAGGAGATGGCTGCCCCCTTCGCGGAAAAGGCCTTTTCCATGAAAGCCGGCGAAATCAGCGAACCGGTGCGCACCGAATTCGGGTGGCACATCATCAAGCTGGAGAAGATCACCCCGGCTTCGGTCCAAAGCCTGGATCAGGCCAAGCCCGGCATCCTTGAGAAGCTCAAAGCCGAACGGGCCAAAAGCCTGGCCTATGATGATGCCGAGGCGGCCTACGAGGCGTCGCGGGACGGCGAAGATCTTGCCGAATTGGCCAAAAGCCTGAATCTTGTGGTCCAAACCACCGGTTTTTTCTCCCGCCAGGGGACTGAAATCGATCTCAAGGAACCTGCCCGCTTTGCGGCCGAAGCCTTTGAACTGGCGCCGATGGCGATCAGCGATATTCAGGATTTCGGTGATGGTTATTACCTGCTGCAGACCACCGAAAAAAAACCGGCCCAGGTGCAACCGCTGGAGTCGGTGGCGGCGGCGGTGCGGGCCGATCTTCTCAAAGAAAGACAGGCTGAACAGGCCGCCAAGGACGCCGAAGCTTTCCTGGCGGAAGTCAGGCAGGGAAAAACGTTCGCCCAAGCGGCCGCGCCGTTTAACCTCACGCCGATGGAAACCGGCTTTTTCAAGCGCAATGCCGCTGTTCCCGAAATCGGCTATGAGCAGGATCTCTCCGCGACGGCCTTCGAGTTGAACGCCCAAAACCCGCTGCCGGAAAATATCATTAAAGGCGCCGAAGGGGTTTATGTAATTCATTTCAAAGCCCGCAGGGCCCCGGAAGCCGATGGATTTCAGGCTGAAAAGGCGGATATCGAAGCGATGCTCCTGCAACAGAAAAAATCCAAGGTTTTCAACGAGTGGCTGGGGCAGATCAGGAGCCGAAGTGAAGTTAGCTACGAGGAGAACTACCGGGAGTAGGGGGTAGTGGCTGCTGAAAGCGGCGCCTTGCATCGGCCTGGTCACCCCCGGCCAATGCGGACAGGCCCCTTTTCAGGCGGCGCGTGTGAAACACCCTTTTCAGGGAGAGACACCCAATGGGATTCTTAAGGCCAAAAGCGCAAAACACGGACCATTTCGCCATGAAAAAATGCCCGGAGTGTCTGACCGAGTTGCCCATGGAGGCCAAGGTCTGCGATGCTTGCCGGCGAAAGGTCGGTCCGGTCACACCTTACGGGCACGCCAAAAAACCTTTTGACTGGAGGGCCTACAGTCTCTGCCTGGTGGCCTGGGCCACTCTGGGCATTTATGTCTGGTGGGCCTTTCTGAGATGAAGCCACAAACCACGAGGAATTTCATGGCGGCATTGTCCCGGACGGAGAAGGCGCGCCTGCTGCACCTGGCGCGCTCGGCGATTGTGACCTGGCTGGACACGGGGGCCTCCCCCCCGTTGCCGGCGGATCTGACGCCGATAATGCTTCAAAAACGGGGGTGCTTCGTCACCCTTCACAAACACGGAGCGCTGCGCGGCTGCATCGGCACGCTTGAACCGGTCAAAGCCCTGGGGGCCTGCGTTGTTGAAAACGCCATCAACGCGGCTTTCCGCGATCCGCGCTTCACACCCCTGGAGTCCTCCGAACTGCCCGCCGTGGAAATTGAAATCAGCGTCCTGACGCCCCCCCGGGAGCTGCATTTTCAGGACCCGGAAGGTTTGAAAAAGCAGCTCGAGCCCGGCAAACACGGGGTCATTCTCAGCCAGGGGGGGGCTCGCGCGACGTTTCTGCCCCAGGTCTGGCAGCAGCTGCCCGATGTCGAGGCCTTCCTCACCCACCTCTGTCAAAAGGGGGGCATGCCAGGCGCCTGCTGGAAAGACCCAAACACACGGGTCTCGGTCTACGAGGTTGAGCACTTCAAGTGAGGCGGGCGGCTGCGGCTGCCGCCCGACCTGGTTTGAGGGCCCGGGAAAAAAATAATTCCACATCTTGCTTGTCTTTTGGCCCGTCCCCGGCGTTACAGCCGCCGGCACATATCTCGGTATGCGCCAACGAATGTGCCTTGGTGACGAACCAAAATCCGGCGCCATATTGTGGAATTATTTTTTACCGTGACCCTGAATCAGCGGGCGATCATGGCCCGCATCATATCCCCGGCGTTCTGGGCATGATCTGCGATGGAGCCGACAATCTCCGCCAGCCGGACCATATGGAATACGGTGATGGGATCGGTTTCGATCTGAAAGATTCTCAACTTCAGATGGTCTTCGGCCTCATCGGCCAGGCGCTCCTGCTCCCTTAGGGTGCGGACAATTCTTTTGACGACCATCCGCTGATTTTCAGAATAGCTGCTGAAGTACTTGCGTGCTTCGGCCACCATCCTGCTGAGCTCATCCACCGGGTCGATAACCGCATCCACCAGCAGAAGAAAATCTTTTTCGAGTTCCCCGGGAACGCCGGGCTCGATCCTGAAGGAAATCCAGTTCAGGGCATCTTCCAGCGCATCCAAAACGCTGTCCTGTTCGCCCAGGTAGCGGAAGAGAGTGAATTTGTCCACCTGCAGGATCGCCCCTTTGGGGATATGGCCCCGGATGCGGCGCTTGATGGCGTCGGCCTGGCTTTCGATCCGGGCGACCTCTTTGCGCAATTCCTCGAAGGAATCGCATTTCTGGACCAGTAGGCACTCGATTGCGTGCTGGAATATCCAGGCGCATTCTTTAACCTTTTCCGCGTGCTCCTCCAAACCGCTGAAGGGCGAGGTCATGAACATTGAAACGAAGGGGATCCGCATCACCGTCTCCTCAGATGAAAAACCGGAGCAGTTTGAAAATCACCATGCTGGTGAGGGCTGCAGCCGGGACCGTTAACACCCAGTAGATCATTATTTGAACGACCACCCCGAAGTTAACCGCCTCCATGCCGCGCGCAAGACCCACGCCCATGACACCCCCCACCGCCGCGTGGGTCGTGGACACCGGCAGCCCCAGCTTGGAGGCCAAAAGGACGGTGGTGGCGGCCGCGAAGTCCACGCAGAACCCGCGCGTGTTGGTCAGCGTCGTAATCTTGTTGCCGATTGTGTGCATCACCCGGTGCCCGGCCATGGCGATCCCGCAGGCGATTCCCACACCGCCGAAAAACAGCAAAAAAATCGGAACCGGGACCTTTGTGCCGACATTCCCGGTTTTGACCAAAAAATAGATGACCGCCACCGGCCCGATGGCGTTGGCGACGTCATTGGCGCCCTGGGCCAGGGCCACGTAACAGGAGGTTCCGATCTGAATCCGGCGGAAGATCTCCTCCACGCCGCTGCGGTGGTCCCGGATGTAACGTCGGATCAGCCCTTTGCCGGCCATTCCGAAAAAAACGGCCAGCAGGAGGGCCAGGAGCACCGCCATCGGGGCGCCGATGGCGATCTTGCTGCCCAGCGGGGTCTTGAAAAGAAACGAGAGGGCGACCACAAAAATGGTTGCGCCGATAAACCCGGGTGAGAGTCTGATCGCCGACTGGAAGGCATCCTCACGGGAAAGGATGAACTTCAGGATGATCTTGAACATGGCGATGGCGATAATCAGACTGAAAACAGGCGAAATGACCCAGCTCAGGACCACCGCCGAGAGTTTGCCCCATCGAATGCTGTCCGTCCCGCCGGCCATGATGCCGAAGCCGATCATCGCCCCGACAATGGAGTGGGTGGTGGAAACCGGGAGGGATTTCCAGGTGGCGAAACTGACCCACAGGGCGGCCGCCAGCAGTGCGGACAGCGCGCCGATGAGCGCCAAGTGGGGATCGGTCAGGATCTCGGTGGAAACGATGCCTTTGCGGATGGTATCGGTCACGTGGGAGCCGATGAAAACCGCGCCCACCACGTTGAGGATCCCGGCGATGAAGATCGCCTGGCGGATGGTGATGGCCTTGGCGCCCACCGCGGAGGCCATCGAATTGGCGACGTCGTTGGCGCCGATGTTCCACGCCATGTAGAAGCCAAACGTAAAGCCGATTATCAGAATAAAATATTCTGGCGTCATCGAAATTTCAAGCCGGGTTTCCGGTTGGCCGGACCGTGTCAGCGTCTGCGCCCCCGCAACTGGCGGCGGGGATTGCGGCTGGAGCTGAAAATGATGACACTCCTGGGACCGAGGCTTTCAGTGCGCACCGCAGCTTTGCCTCTCACACCGATGCGCAGCGAGAATTCTGCCGTTGGGCCGGGTCCTGCCAGGCTGCGCGCTCACGCTGACGGGGCTTAACACGCCGGGGGCGAAAAATAAACCCCAAGACCAAACCGAATTCCCCTTCGATGGCTCGCCCCGCTTGTCTGCGGTTTATCCGCCAAGCACTGCAGCCGATCAGCGGAGACGTTTGGGTCGGCCGGCCGCAAGGCGGTTGAATTCCCGGCGGGTGCGCTTATCTTGTCCGTCAAGCGCGTCGGCTCGCGGCCCCTTTCCGCCGCTGAGGGTGTGTTTACGGCCGGAGGCTGCGGTCGGCCCGACGCTCCACCGCGCTTGCGTTGACCGCCGAAATATCTTTCCCAAGGAGCTGTCATGACCCACACCACATCCACAGGCCGATACCTCAAGGCCAAGCGTTGGCCGCTGGTTATTTTTCTGATCATTTTGCTGAGCTTGCTGGGCGGTCTTCCGGGCGCACCCCCGGGCGAGGCTGCGGGGCCCGGCTGGCCCCATGAAACCAGCGACCTGGCACCGGATCCGGAGGTGACTTTTGGCCGGCTGCCCAACGGGTTCCGCTATGCTTTGATGCCCAACCGAACCCCCCGCGCGCGGGTCAGCATGCACCTCAACATTCAATCCGGGTCTTTGCAGGAATCCGATGCCCAGCAAGGCCTGGCCCACTTTCTGGAGCACATGCTCTTTAACGGCTCCACCCATTTCCCGCCCGGAGAGCTGGTGAAGTATTTTCAGAGCATCGGGATGCAGTTCGGGCCGGATGCCAACGCCCATACCGGCTTCGACGAGACCGTCTACGACATTCTGCTGCCCGACGGCGACCGCGCCAGCATCGAAAAAGGTCTTCTGGTGCTGCGGGATTACGCCGACGGCGCCCTATTGCTGCCGGCTGAAATCGACCGCGAGCGCAAGGTCATTCTGGCGGAAAAGCGCACCCGCGACAGCGCAGCCTACCGCACGTTCGAGGCCTCTTTTCAATTTTCGTTCGGTGATGCGCGGATTGCCCGACGGCTGCCCATCGGCCTTGCGGAGGTCATCGAAAAAGCCGACCGGGCGGAGCTCGAGGACTACTATGAAACCTGGTACCGGCCCGAGCGCATGGTTCTCGTGATGGTCGGGGATTTCGATCTGCCGCAGGCCGCTTCGGCCATCCAGGAGCGGTTTGCTAGCCTCACCGCCCGGCGCACCCCCCAGCCCGATCCCGACCCTGGCCAACCGGAGAACAGCGGGGAGCGTTTTTTTCACCATTTTGAAAAAGAGGCCGGAAAAACCCGGGTGAGCATCGAGGTGTTGAGCAGGGCCGACGAGGAGGCCGATAGCGCCGCCCTGCGCCACCGCGAACTGCTCGAAGAGATGGCCGACCGCATGGTCCAGAATCGACTCGACACCCTGCTGGGCGAGCCGGAAACCCCCTTTACGGCCGCGCGCGTGGGATCCGGGCGTTATCTGGGGCATTTCGACTACGCCGAAATATCGGCGGACTGCGACCCGCAAAAATGGGCCGAGGCCCTTTCCCAAATTGAACAGGTGCTGCGCCAGGCCCTGGCCCACGGGTTCACCGTGGCTGAACTGGATCGCGTCAAAAAGGACTTTCAATCCGAGCTGAATAAGGCCCTGGAGCAAGCCGGTACCCGCGACAGCCGTGACCTGGCGCGCAGCATCATCCGCAGCGTCAACACGGGCCGGGTGTTCACCTCCCCCGCACAGGAGAAATCCCTGCTCTCCGATGCCGTCCAGGCCGCCACCCCGGAGTCAGTTGCTGCTGCCTTCAGGGGCAACTGGCCGTCCGATCACCGCCTGGTGCTGGTGACCGGCAATGCCCCACTCGGGGATACGACCCTGGCGGCCCGCGATGCGATTCGGGACGTCTACCAGACCAGCAGAAGGGTGGCCGTGCTCCGGCCGAGTAAGGCCGAGACGCCCCGCTTCCCCTACCTGGCGCCGCCCACCGCCGGTGGGGTAATCGTCCGGCGGGAGCATTTCGCCGATAACGGGGTCACCCGTCTGAGCTTTGCCAACGGCGTGAAGCTCAACCTCAAGCCCACCGATTTCAAGGAAGGCGAAGTGCTGGCCACCCTTATTTTCGGCGACGGCCGTTCCGCTCAGCCGCTGGACAAACCGGGGCTGGCGCCGCTGGCCGAGGCGCTGATCAACGAAAGCGGCCTCGGCGGGCTGACCAAAGACGCCTTGGAACAGGCCCTGGCCGGCAAAACCAGCCGGGTGGAGTTCAGCGTCGAGGATCAGTGGTTTGTCCTGCGTGGGCGGACCTTGCCAGCGGAACTCGACCTCCTGTTTGCGCTGCTCTATGCGCATCTGCAGGACCCGGGGATGCGGGTTGAAGCCTTCGGTCTGGTGATGCAGCGCTTCGATCAGGCCTTCGAGGCCCTGTCCCGTTCGCCGGACGGGGCCATGGAGCTTGAAGGGAGCCGTTTCCTGGCCGGCGGCGATCCGCGCTTCGGACTGCCGCCGCGCGAAAAATTCCAGACCCTTACCCTGGCCGATGTTCGCACCTGGCTCATGCCGGCCTTTGAAACCGAGCCGCTTGAAATCTCAGTGGTCGGGGATTTCGATCCTGAAGCGGTGGTCCAGGCGACCGCCCGCTACTTCGGCGGCCTGCATGCGCGCCCCGGCCGCAAGGGCCCGGCGGCAGCTGCGGCGCCGCAGTTTCCGGTGGACCAACACCTGGCGCTGGAGGTAAAATCCGACATCCCCAAGGGCCTGGTGGTGGTGGCCTACCCGACGGATGACTTCTGGGACATTCACCGCACCCGCCGGCTGTCGGTGCTGGCCGAGGTTTTTTCCGACCGCTTGCGCTTGCGGGTGCGTGAAAAACTCGGGGCGGCCTATTCCCCCCATGCCTACAACTGGTCCAGCCGGGCTTTTCCGGGTTTCGGGATTCTGCGGGCGATGGTTTCGGTTGATCCCCGGGACGCCGAGCGGATTGCGGCCGAGGTGCGCGACATCGCCGCTGCCTTGGCCCGCGAGGGGGTCGCCGCCGACGAGCGCCAGCGCGCGTTGGAGCCGATTCTGACCAGCCTGCGGGAGATGCAGCGGACCAACCGCTACTGGCTGGAGCGGGTGTTGACCGGCTCCGCGCGCTACCCCCAACAGTTGGACTGGAGTCGCAGCCTCAACCGCGACTACGCGTCCATCAGCGAGGCGGAGTTGTCGGGGCTGGCAGGGCGCTTTCTGGACAACCGGCGCTCCGCCGAGATCATCATCAGGCCGGAGGCGGGGGCGGACGGCAGTCTGGCGGATGCTGCCGGCGATGGCAGCGCCGCAGGCCACAGGAGATAGAGCCCTGCCGCCGGCGCTTCTGGCGGATGCCTTCCGCGGCGGGCCCGAGAGGTCCCCGTTTGCTCCATGTTTTACGTGACCCCAGCGCGGTTGGGTGTGTTTCAGGAGGCTGATATGCTGTTGGATAAAGAAGCGCTGCGCTATCACCGGGAGCCGCGCCCCGGGAAGATCGAAGTGGTGCCCACCAAGCCGACTCTCTCCCAGGCCGACCTGAGCCTGGCCTACACCCCCGGTGTGGCCTCTCCCTGCCGTGCAATTCACCAAAACCCGGAAGCCTCCTATGAGTATACCGCCCGCAGCAACCTGGTGGGCGTCATCACCAATGGCTCGGCGGTTCTCGGTTTGGGCAATATCGGACCACTGGCGGGAAAACCGGTGATGGAGGGCAAGGCCGTTCTTTTCAAACGCTTTGCCAACCTGGACGTGTTCGATATCGAGATCGACGCCGCCGACCCGGACGAGTTCATCGCCACCGTGGCGCGTCTGGAGCCGACCTTCGGCGGCATCAATCTCGAGGATATCCGGGCGCCGGAGTGCTTCTACATCGAGGAGCAGCTCAAGGCCCGCATGCAGATCCCCGTCTTTCACGACGACCAGCACGGGACCGCGATCATTTCCGGGGCTGCGCTGCTCAACGCCTGTCACCTGACCGGGCGGCGGATGGCCGATATCCGCCTGGTGATCAACGGCGCCGGGGCCGCGGCCCTCGCCTGCGCCCGGATCTACTGCAAACTGGGGGTGCAGCCGGCGCATCTCCTGGTGGTGGACTCGCGCGGGGTGATCCACACGGGCCGCACCGAGGGCATGAACCCCTACAAAGCGGCGTTTGCGGCCGACACTGCGGCCCGCACCCTGCTGGAAGCCGTCCAGGGTGCGGACGTCCTGGTGGGCCTTTCGGTCAAGGGCGCCTTCACCCCGGAAATGCTGGCCGCCATGGCCCCCAAGCCGGTCGTGTTTGCGCTGGCCAACCCCGACTCCGAAATCGACTATCAGCAGGCCAGGTCCCTGCGGCCGGATGCGGTGGTGGCCACCGGCCGTTCCGACACCCCCAACCAGGTGAACAACGTGCTGGGGTTTCCCTATATCTTCAGGGGCGCCCTGGACGTCCGGGCAACCGCCATCAACGATGAGATGAAAATCGCCGCGGTCATGGCCCTGGCGGCGCTTGCGCGCGAAGACGTGCCCGACAGCGTGGTGCGCGCCTACGGGGGGCAGCCGATCCGGTTCGGACCGGAGTACATTATTCCCAAGCCCCTGGACTCCCGGGTCCTGCTGCGGGTGGTGCCGGCCGTGGCCGCCGCGGCGGTGAAATCCGGCGTGGCCCGCCTGCCCCTGCCCGGGCAGAGCGCTTACGTGAACCGCCTGGAGACCCTGCTGGGGCCCGAGCGCGAGATTCTGCGCAAGATCATCACCCGTGCCCAGCAGGCCCCCCGGCGGATCGTGCTGCCCGAGGGCAACCACCCGGTCATTCTGCGGGCCGCGCACCATGCCGCCAGGGAAAATATCGCCCGCCCGGTCCTGTTGGGCAACGAAGCCGAAATCAGAAACCTGGCCGACGAACTGCAGCTCTCCCTGGAGGGCATCGAAATCCTGGACAACCTCAAAAGCCCGCTCTACGATTCCTTCGTGGCCAAACTCTTTGCCGCCCGCGGCCGCAAGGGGTGGTCGCTGGCCCACACCCAGCGGCGGATGCGCAGCCGCTACGTCTTCGGGGCGATGTTGGTGCTGGAAGGGCTGGTGGACGGGCAGGTGCACGGGATTGTGCGTTCCTACCCGGAGGCGATCCGGCCGGTGCTGCAGGTGATCCCCCGCCGGGCGGGGGCGGCCAAGGTATCGGGGGTGTACCTGATGATCACCCGCGACCGGACCCTGCTGTTTGCCGATACCACCGTCAACATCCACCCCGACGCCGCCGATCTGGCCGAAATTGCCCTCATGACGGCCGAGATGGCGGAATTTTTCGACCTTCGGCCGCGGGTTGCGATGCTTTCCTTCTCCAATTTCGGCAGCGTGCGGCATCCGGACGCCCTGCGGGTGGCGGCGGCGGTTGACCTGGCCCGTAGGCGCCGCCCGGACCTGATCATTGACGGCGAAATGCAGGCCGACACCGCCGTGGTGTGGGAGATCCTCAATCGCGAATTTCCCTTCAACCGGCTCGCGGAAGGCGCCAATGTGCTGATTTTCCCGGATTTGGCGGCCGGCAACGCCGCCTACAAGCTGTTGGCGCGCCTGGGCGGGGCCAAGGCGGTGGGGCCCCTTTTGATGGGCATCAGCAAGCCCTTTAATGTTCTTCAGCGGGGAGCCGATATGGAGAATGTCGTCAATGTCATGGCGATTACCGCCGCCCAGGCCCAAGACCTGGCCGCAGTCCGGGGGACGGCCGTGGTTGGCTGAGAAGCGTCCGGCCGGATCCGCGGATGCCATCACCGGGGAGGCTGCCCAGCAGCCGGCGCGGCCCGATGGCGCTGAGAAAGAAACCGTCGGGGCGCACGCTGCGTGGCGATCCTGGTCACGCGTCCACCCCAGCGCCGCAGGCAGGGAGTCTAGTCAATGGCCGTTGCCGCAGATTTTGCGCCTTTGATGCCGCTGATTCGCAAAATCCTGATCTTCTCTTATTTCACCGACGGGGAACTCAACCGCATGCTGGGGCTCTGCGATATGCTTCGATTGCAGGCCGGTGAAAAGCTGTTTGTTCAGGGCGACGACAGCCTGGCGGTCTATGTTCTGATCCAGGGCCAGGTGGATCTTTCCTTTCGCAAAGCCAGCGGCACCCGCGTCAGTGTGGGAGCCGTTTCGGCGGGAGAGGTGTTTGGTGAGGCGGGGGTCTTCATGACGGTCAAACGCTCCGCGGACGCACTGGTGGCCGTCGAGAGCACCTTGCTGAGGATCACCCGCAGGAACATGATGGCCTTCATCAAGCAGTATCCCGTGGGCGGCAACAAGCTTTTGATGCTGATGATCTACGGTCTGCTGAGCAAGCTGCGCGAGGCCAACCAGATGCTTTCGCTGGAAAACCCGGGGGCCATCGCGGTGGATTCGATCGATCCCCTCTTCCAGGATTTCATGAACGAAATCTGACCCCCGGCAGCCGTCCGCCGCCCTGCCGCGGGCGTGGGCCTAACCCAGCAGCAGGGTGCGCGCCTTTTCATGGGCCCCCGGCATCGATCCGGCCCCGCTGGCGCGCCACCGACTGCAGCCACCTGGGGTTGCCCCGCAGATAGAGTTCGGCCAGTCGATTGAACTCCCGCGCCTGATCAAAATTCCCCTTTTGCAGCCAAGCTTCGCCAAGAAAATAGTAATTGCGCCCGTTTTCTGTGTCCAGGCTCAGGGCCCGCTCCAGGACCGTGATGGCGTCGTCGGAACGATCGGCGGCCAGCAGTTTGCGCCCCTCCTCGGTCAGCTGGTGGGCGGCGATCTGCTGCGGGGTGGGCGCCGGGGCTGCGGGGGGCTCGGGAAGCCTGATTGCCGGGCGTGGCCGCGCTGCCGGCCGATCGCTGGGTACGCGGGCCACCAGCGGCTTCTGGCAGGCGGTCAAAAAAAGCGCCGCCGCAAGCGCCGCCAGCGTGCAGCGCAGCTTATTTGTGGATCGAGCTGTTTTGGCTGTCATCCCAGAAGCTCCTGAAGGATTTGGGGTGCCCATGCAGCGGACAGGGCGCCGTGGGCGCATTGTTTTCCAGGAAGTATTCGGTGATCGGCTTGGGGCAGTTTTTCTGCGCCAGTTGACCGGATTGGCTGCAGACCCTGCGCTGAACGACCCCCGGAGGGGCGCTGAACCAGGCGCCGGAGACCGTTTGGGGGATCGCTTTGAGCAGTTCGGCCCAGATGGGCAGGGCTGCCGAAGAACCCGACGCGTGAATGCTGGCGCCGTCATCGAATCCCACCCAGACCAGCGCCAGCAGTTCCGGGGTGTAGCCCACGAACCAGGCATCCCGTGAATTGTCGGTGGTGCCGGTTTTACCGGCCGCCGGAAAGTTGATGCCGTGCTTGGCCAGGGAGGCCGCCGTTCCCTCGGTCACGACGCTGGCCAGGAGCGAATTCATGATAAACGCCGCGGCTGGGCTGATAACCCGCTGGATTTTCATGTGCCGCCGCTCGAGCACCTCGCCCGCCTCGTTGACCACCGCCTTGAGGGACAGCGGAAAGGGCGCCAGGCCCCCAGCCGGAAACGTGCAGTAGGCCCTGGCCAGCTCAAGCGGGATCACCTCGAAGGCGCCCAGGGCGATGGCGGGCAGCGGGCGGAGGCGGGTGAAGCCGAAGCGCTCGGCGGTGGCCACCACCGCATCCAGGCCGGTCTGCATGGCCAGGTAGACCGTCGCCCGGTTGGCGGAGTGCGCCAGGGCCTGGCGCAGGCTGAGTTCAGGCACGCTTTCACGCTCGAAGTTGCGGGGCTCCCAGCGCCGGCCGTCGTGTTCAACCACCTGGGGGCGGTTGGACAGGCGTGAGGCCGGCGTGAAGCGCTCCAGGCCGGCCAGAAAAACAAAGGGTTTGAAGGTGCTGCCCGGCTGGCGGCGGGCCTGGCTGATGCGGTTGAACTGGCTTTGGGCATAATCGCGTCCCCCCACCATGGCCAGGATGTGGCCGGTCTTGGGCTGCATCACGATCACCGCGCCCTGGAGTCTGGCGGACGCTCGCCGGTCGCGTAGCGCGAGGGTCTTTTCCAGGCGTGCCAGGCCCCGCAAGAGAGCGCTTTCGGCCGCGGATTGGATCTGGCTGTCCAGGGTGGTGTAAATCGACAGGCCCATGCTGGCCAGGACTTCGGGTGGGTAGAGGGCCCCCAGCTGTGCGGAAAGGTAATCCATGAAGTAGGGGGCCTTGCGGTGGTAGGTGCGAAAGCCGGCCGTGACGAGGGGTTTTTCCAGGGCTTGGAGGAGCTGATCCGCGCTCAGCCAGCCGTTTTTGCCCATGGCCTTTAATACCCGGTCGCGCCGTTGACGGCACCGGTCGGGGTTCTGGTAGGGGGAATAGAGGTTCGGGGCCTTGATCAGGCCCGCCAGGGTTGCGGCTTCGGTCAGAGAGAGGGCCGCTACCGGCTTGCCGAAGTAAAAATCGGCCGCTTCGCCGATGCCGTTGATGGAAACCGAACCCTTCTGCCCGAGGTAGATCTCGTTGAGGTAGATCTCCAGGATTTCATCCTTGGCGTAGTGGGCGTCGATGACCAGCGCCATGAGGAGCTCCTTGAGCTTTCGGCGCAGGGTTCTTTCCGGGGTCAGGAAGTAGTTCTTGCTGAGCTGCTGGGTAATGGTCGAGCCGCCCTGGCGGATTTCGCCGGCGCGCAGGTTGGCCCACAGGGCCCGCAACAGCCCCCGCGGGTCGACCCCGTGGTGATCGTAAAAGCGGCTGTCCTCGGCGGCCAGAACGGCCTGGATCAATGGCCGCGGCACGTGGTCGATGGCCACCAGTTTGCGCTGCTCGCGGGCGGCGCCGAAGAAGAGCCCAATTTTTTCAGGCTCCAGCTCAAGCAGCGGCAGAACGCGTCCCGAATGCTGGTCGGTGATGATGCCGATCCGGTTTTGACCCAGGGTGAGTTGGACCGGAAAGCCGGCGCGGCTTTGACTGGGGGTTTTCAGATCGTTGAGGAAAATCTCCAGCCGGTCCGGCTGCAGACGGTATTCGCCGCTGGCCGGGGGCCTGTTGACGCGCCGGTAGCCCAAGGCCTCCAGTTTGGCCAGGAAAAGGTCGCGGTTGCAGCCCTGGCCGGGAAAAAGGAGCGTAGAATCGGAATAGACGGTGGAGGGAATCTGCCAGCGTCGGGAGGAGAAGCGGCCGTCGATCTGCACCGCAAGATAGCCGACATAGACGCCCAGGCCGGCCACGGCGGCAAGCGCCAGCATCGCCAGACAGAGCGCGAGCCGTTTGATGGTAGGTCTGGGCAAGAATCTCGCTTTTTCAGCCACGCCTACCGCCCGTCCCCTTTGGTCCTTGACCCAAGCCCCGCA
>Ga0272444_10003121_pt1 | contig 15095 bp, 14 predicted proteins | sample SSMForm13_FD_201033 | JGI IMG/M metagenome (GOLD analysis project Ga0272444, IMG submission 201033) | Marine sediment archaeal communities from Little Sippewissett salt marsh, Falmouth, MA, United States - SSM-Form-13 | ecosystem: Environmental > Aquatic > Marine > Wetlands > Sediment ...
ACGGACAAACATAAGCGTGATTTACTCGTTTATATGCTTTGGAATAAAGGATTAATGACCAATGAACAGTTGGGGCGTTTTTTCAATATTACCCACTCCGCTGTCAGCCATGGTGTTAAAAGATTTAGAGAGAAGATGATAAATGATAAAAAAGTGAAAACCCAATTTGAAAAACTTGATTCACAATTCGGGCTTTGAAACTTATATCAATCAGTTGCCGCTTGCCTTAGAAATTGCTTCGATTATGTATGAGTTAGGCCGACGCGCACATCAATAGGAACATGAGTTGACCTTTTTAACCCAATGGAACAGGACCCGTTTGACAGACATACCGGAGGGCGATATCCCGCATTGGTCCCCGGCGAACATCCCGTCAACCATACGATTGCGACCCTGGTTTCACTATGATAAAAACAGCCCAGCAGCCCGGAAGTCCATTGTGACCTATCTGTTTGAGAAAATTCAAGCTATCGACATCTTGCTCACATCACCAGCAAACGGAGATGGCGATAGAAGTGCTGTTGCGTCTCCTGAGTCGGATGAAACACCTGCGCTATAGAGTTATTAAAAGTAAATCAAGGCATGAAACCCAATACGCTGAAAAATATTGCTTTGTTGATAGGAACGCTTGTCCTGTCCATTGTCATCTGTGACGGATTGTTCAGGCTCTATGAGACCACTCTGCTAAATGCACATCTCGGCATCAGCGAGCATGAGGTGAATTTGGCCGACCTGAACTATAATGACACCACTATTCCGCGCCAAAAACCTGATGATGAATACCGGATTCTGAGCTTTGGGGATTCGTTCGGCTATACAATTACAAAATATCCGTATTCATACCATGGAATAGCGGCGACGTTACTGAATAATATCGGATTAGACAAAACGATCAGGATTGTGAATTTAGGCGAGCCTGCCATCTCTTTCTATCAATATGTGCAAGGCTACCGGTATTGGGCGTCTCTGATTGACCATGATGCCGTCATCTTTACGGTATATTTAGGCAATGATGTGTTGGATGTTGCCTATGCGTATGTCGCTAACGATATAGAAATTAACCGAATTTTTGGCAGGGCAGAGATGAATATGCAAACCGGCCAACGTCGGTTAACGACTATTCCGCATAAATATCCCTTGCGTATGCTGGATTACGGGTATGCCTACTATCTGATGTGGAAAGGAGATATCGCACCGACGGAAGATACCGACCGTGGGCCATATAATCGCGCGGTCGCCGAATTGCAAGCAGACCAATATTATAGTATTTTGCTCACTCAAATGGATAATTTTGCGGCTGACAAGCTGCCTGACTTACAGAAGGGGTATCACGCATGCATACAATTTATGCGGGCGGTATCAGAGATTCGCCATAACGGAAAACAGGTGATCATCATGCTGGCCCCTAATGAAGCGCAAGTGACCGCTGAGCCGAAACAGAAATTAGTCAACCGGTTCCAGATTCAATTAAACCGCTACGACCTAGAACTCTCGGCCTATCTGTTGCAGCAGATTGTGACCCGCATCGATCCGCACATTCCGGTATTGCATCTGTTTGAGGGATTTCTCTGTGCAACCCGAGACGGACAGGATTTATACTATGGCACGGACACACATTGGTCAGTTGAAGGAAATCGTCTGGCAGGCGAATATCTTGCACGCGCCGTTGCAAAGCTGTGGTTCAAACAGAATAAGGCTCCAAGCTCCCCATTGCACACATGTGTCCAGGGACAGCCCATCTTGGGCAGAGTTCCGGCAGCAAATCCGGCGCGTACGCAGGCGTTCGAAACCTATATTGCGCCTCTTTTTGCTTCTCAGGGGCAAGACGTTGCACACACTCCGCCAAACCTGCCTGGCCTGAGTTCGCTTTCGCCCACTGTTGGTTCGACAACGTTCGCCATCGGAACGATCAATGCGCTCACATTCGATGATCTGGATGCGACACGGACGATTCAACTTGACCGTGATGCCGAATTTCTGACCATTACCGGATGGACCATTGACGAGCCTGCGCAAAAGGCGGCGGGCGGCATCTATCTCGTGATTGATGAAGAAACCCCCTATCCAGGGATCTATGGCTTAGGCCGGGCAGATGTCGCCGATTACTACCATAATCCGGCCTACCGCTATTCAGGATTTGAGGTGAACATCCCCATCGCAGACCTGGAGAAAGGAATCCATACGTTCTCGCCAAGAATTCTCACGCATGATAGCAAGGCATATTATCAACCTTCTATCACCATTATGTTTGAAATTTTATGAATATTATGCAACCAACTCAACACATCCGTAGAAAAATTGTTCAGACGGGTAGTGTAGCCTTATTCGGGGTAGTTACCGTAATAATTTTGGGGCCACTGCAAATCTATGCCTGGGTTTTGATGCCGAATCATTTCCATGTCCTTTGTAAGACAAAGAATTTGTTTTTAGCCTCTAGTGTCATGTCATGCTTATAATGTCGTATAATGTATGATATAGTTTCTTCATAATCAATACAGGAGGGTTGAGTATGAAGAAATATGTCGTGACACTTACTGAAGGTGAGCGGGAAGATCTTAGCATACTAACTTCCAAGGGCAAGCATAGATCACAAAAAATTCTCAATGCATTGATTTTGCTTGCATGTGATGAGGGCGAATTTCAGAAAAAGCGTTCGATCAACAAAGAGATTGCCAAAGTCTTGAACATAAGCATGAAAAAAATTGACCGTGTGAAAAAACGGTTTGTTGAGGATGGACTTGATATTACTCTCGATGGCAAAAAAGGAAGTCGCATATACGCTAAAAAGGCAGACGGAGATTTTGAAGCACATTTGGTTGCATTGAGTTGCAGTGATCCTCCCGAGGGTTTTGCCAGATGGTCTCTGAGGTTATTGGCCGATAAAGTTGTCGAGCTTGATTACATTGATAGCATTTCTCACGAAACCATTCGTCGGGTTTTAAAAAAAATGAAATAAAACCTTGGCTTCGCAAAGGATGGGTGATTCCACCGGAACAAAACGGCAGTTTTGTGGCGAACATGGAGATGGTGTTGTCTGTTTATAAGCGTCCATTCGATTCCAAGTTTCCTGTGGAATGCATGGATGAATCTCCAAAGCAGTTGATCGGGGAGACAAAAACTCCAATTTCGGCAACAAAAGGGCAGCCAGCTAAATATGATTATGAATACAAACGTTGCGGAGTATGTAATATTTTCATGGCATGTGAACCGCAATCAGGAAAACGCATGGTAAAGATTGCTGAAAGAAAAACAAAGAAAGACTGGTTTTATTTCGTGGAAGAGATTGCTGAACAGTATGAAAATGCTGAAATAATAACATTGGTGATGGATAATCTGAATACGCATACTCCCGGATCATTTTATGAAACATTTGAGCCGAACAAGGCAAAGGCCTTATGGGACAGGTTTGAGTTTGTTTATACCCCGAAGCACGGGAATTGGTTAAATATGGCAGAGATAGAATTGAATGTACTCACGGGGCAGTGCCTAAATCGAAAAATCGATAACATTGAAGATGTCAAGAAGGAGACAAAGGCATGGCAGGAACTCAGAAACAACAAAAATTCGAGGGTTAACTGGCAATTCACTGCGGAAAATGCTCGAATAAAACTGTCACGCCTTTATCCGACGCTGGAAAGTTGACATGACACTAGTATGGCGATGTTTTCAGACGCTCAACAAACCGACCGGAGATGATATTGTGGAACGATTTGAGGCATATGGGTTTGATGAATCAGAGAATATCGCACGGAATGTAAAGAAACGCCTTCGTCTGAACTGACGCGGATTTACAACGCAAAGATACTGACAAATGATCAAACTGTTTTCCTGTTTCAAAAAAAATAGACAGCATCCCACTCTTTTTACCCCCAAACTTGACAAACAGATTCCGAATTTTTCTTTGTTACATCTTCTGGTCGTCATCCTAATGATATGGGGCTGTGTCAGAATTCTGACCATTACGCTTCATACTCCTATGTACGGATATTCAAACAACTGGGATTTTATTCGGGTTCAGTCTTTTCACGGATGCTACCCGACAAATGGGATCAGAGGGGCATATCTGGATGCGCCTGTATCAGAATACAAGCTGACAGGTCCGATTGACCATAATTATTTTTATCTAACGTCTGAAATGCTCTTTACATCTCTGGCGATAAATATGTCTGTTTTGTTTAATCTGCTTGTCGGTAATCCATTGACAGATTTCAGCCTGTATAGCCTCGGTATGCTGAAAAGCGGTTTTCTGATCATCATTGGAATATTCCTGACCCTTCTTTTTTTCAGAAAAAATGCTGGTGCAGGAATTTTATCGGCTGCCATATTTGCGATTTTGATTGCCGATCCCATGAATACGCTCTATTTTAATACGCTCTATTATGATTCTTCGGTATTTATATTTAATTATTTGAGCATGGGATTACTCCTCTATATTCTATTTTTCAGAGAGCGGAACCGCCTCCTACTGGGAATCGTATCACTTAGTCTTCTGATGTTGGGAATGTCAAAAGTACAATATTTTCTATTGCCTATTTGCATGACCGCAGGATTTGGGATTTTATATTGGTTATAAATTGGGAAGAAGCAAGAACGATAAAATTTGTAAAAGATATTTCCATGATGCTCTTAGCCGGATTCATAGCATTTGGTCTTCAGGTGTTGCAAATGAATCGTCCCTACTCAGCGTATATGAACTCTCTCAAAGTGTGTAATCTGACAGATACTTTTATGGGGTGTTTTTTGCCGTTAATGACGAATCAGGAAAAAGGATTAGAAATACTTGGGCTACCAAAAGAATGTAAAGACCATATTGGAAAAACATGGTATTCTCCGGGTATGGCATCCATGCCATGTTCGGAAATCAGAACTATCTCCAGATACAGAGTATTTTCTCTTTTAGCAGAAGAGCCTTTGATAATGTATCATATGGTAAAAAAATTTGTGCTGTCCACCCGTCCCTGGATATATCTGCCGCATATAGAAGGATATACAGGGGATATAGATTGGATGTACCTATCTGTCATAAACAGATGCAAAGCTGATAATGAGTGGTTCTTTTTGCTTCAGATAGACTATTACACAGGAGATAAAGGATGGGTATATCTTCCTGATTTGGAAGCCAACAAAGGAGGGCATCTGAATTTCCGGTTTCCGTCATTTCATTGGAGCTTTTCCCATTATATAGAACGACTGAATCAAAAGACGTATATGGGAATATTTGCGTTTAGCACCATTGCTTTTGCTTTGTGTTGCGGTGTTATTTTTTTTATCAGAAACCAAGGTTTGGGAAACCTTGTTATCCTGATTTTGTTTAGCGGGTTAGAATGGATATATATGTTTTTTTCTTCGTTATTCGGAGATGGTTTTGTGAACGCAAATATACATTTTTATCTGGGTGCTGTGCCATTGCTCCTCTGTACTTTATTTTCAGGCGTTCTGGTGATGGTCGGAGTGCGAAAATTTTATTGGGTTTTAAAAAACCTGGTCCTCAGGGCCAGGTCAAAGATCAATGACTCTGCCCGTATAAATCAACCGGAGTAATGGAGTATTGGAGTGTTGATTTAAAAAAGAGCTTTAAACTTTCAGATTTTCTCCAGGGATCTGTTTTTTGAGGGCGATGAAAAAAGGGGTTTCTTCCATTACTCCACTACTCCAATACTTCAGTATTCCGTAAATCGTTAATTCGGTTTTGTTGCTTCCACAAGACAATCCATCTCTTTACCCGAAAGAACGAGTTTTATTTCCATGAAACCGGCTGTTTCAAGAGTGTCTTTGACTTCCTCAAAGGCGTAAGTGTCCCCGGCCGGGGTGTTTACAAGCATGTTCAAAGCAAAGAGAGCACCGGCGGGGGGATTTGTGCGAGATTCATCCATGATATGATCCCGAATGATCAGTGTGCCGCCGGGATCGAGGGCATGGTAAATCTTCCTGTAGAGCTCCAAATTCTGCTGAGGGCTATTCTGGTGGATAATGGCTGACAGCAACGCAAGATCGCATCCAACGGGAAGGTCATCCTTGTAAAAATCCCCTGTTACAAAATGGACTCTGTGATGTAAATCGTTCTCAACGATTTTTTCTTTAGTTATGGGTATAACGCTTTCAAGATCAAAAATAACGGCATTGAGTTGCGGATTTTTTTTCAAAAAAGCGATGGTGTAAGCGCCGGATCCACCTCCGATATCAAGAAGATTTTTAAAGGGGCTTAAATCGTAGGCCTCGGCTATTTTCTTTGAAATACGCTTTGCTGCAACATGCATTGCACCGATAAAGGCGTTTCTGTCTTCCTTGTGTTCCGAATCCACAACAGGTCTAAAAATTGGACCGGACCCTTTTTTGATAATATCCGTCAGGCGGCTCCAATTATCCCAGATGGTATTCATATGATTTATCATGGGTAGAACAGATTTCGGATTTTGGGATGAAAGATTAGACCCTTTTTCTGTCGTGCAATAACGGTTCTTTTCTTTTTCAAGAAGATCGTAGGTGACCAGACAGTCGAGGAGTCGTGTGGTTGCTTTTTTATCCAGGCCAAGTAGATCCGCCAGGTCTTCGGCGGAGGCAAAATTACCGTCCAGCTTTGAGAAGAAATCCAGTTCTGCGGCGGAAAGGATCACTCTGCTTTTCATAAAACTTCGAACATCACCGATAATATCTGGCTTGGTTTTCATAAGCGCTCCTTTGTAAAGTTATATTATTGAGTGTTAAACCGGCAATTAAATTAATGAAGTTTTTAGCGCCATTGTCGTTACCTCCCCACATCAGGTGCGGCATCCTCGACTTTTGCAACGTTAGGGTTTATTTCAAAGCAATGGCCTTCTCAGGACACATTTCCTGACAGCAAAAACAGGTAATGCACGTGTCAGCATCCACTTTGGGTATATCCTCATCCATGAAAAGGGCCGACACCGGGCACTGGTCAATACATGTACCACAGGCAGTGCACAACTCCGGATCGACCCGGGGTCGCAACAGGGTTCGATCAAGGAGCATTCCCTGTACGGTCTCATTGTGCATAATGGCTTCCCCGCCCAGGGGCGGTATTTTGAAGTCAGGCAGTGGCTTCAGCTCTCCAAGTATTTCAATATGGTTGAGATCATAGTCCCCTAATCCCGCTTGTTTTGCCTTTTGAAGGAATCGCAACAGGCCCGGTTCACATCCCATCAGAGTCGCAATAACCGCATCCAGTGCTACGCCATTGTCGGAGGCTAAAATCAGACCGATGTCTCTAAGGTCCGGTGACGCCGGGCCGTTGCCTTCCATGCCAATCACGGCATCCACAATAAAAAGGTCGGGAACCCGGAGTTGAAAGACATCCACAAGCATTTCATGGAAACGCTGCGGGCTGCCTGCAATCTTGTGCAGCCTGGCCTTCTGTGCACCCGGTAAAAATCCGTAACTGTTTTTGATGGCCCCGGTGATCACCGTGAGTCCGTGGGTTTTGAATTTCGGCAGGCTGATGATGATATCGGCGTCCACCACCGCCTTAGAGAGACTTAACCAAGGTAAAAAATCGGGATTGAAATCCACCTTTACGGAATCATTCCCGATATTCTCGTAATGACCGCCGGCTGCGTCCATCAATCCTGTTTTTTTAAAGCTCTCCTCGTTTGCTCCATAGCTGAACAGTCCGGGATTGTCTCCCACAATGATGGAAGCAGGGTCCATGGTTTCTATTTTTTCCACCACAGCTTTCAGTACAGCAGGATGAGTAACGATGCCTTCATTCCAGTGGGAAACCCGGAGAACATTAGGTTTTATTAATACGCGTTTATCCTGCAATTTCAATGAAAAGTGTTCAAAAGCCCTGTCCACGGCCTGACGGACATTCTCATAGCTGGCAGGATGAATCATTACTTGGGTCATGATGTTAACCTTTGTTTTGGTTTTGTCTCCGCATTTATGCACCTTGCAGCGACCTCTCTTTTTTATACCTCGTTTAAAAGCTCAAGTCCAGGACAGCTGCCGAACTGTTAGCAGCATAATACGCAGAGTTTCGAGGCTTAAAAAATATGACAGAAAACTTAAAAAAACAGATAGGTAACATAATAGACAGTATTGATAAGGGTCAAAGGCAGACTTGACAGTTCCTTGACCCCTTTCCTGATCTTTTCAATAACGGAAGTCAAACCGTCCATCCTCGATTTTGATTGAATGCGAATTCCTTTAACGTATCGGCAAGTCGCTTCATTCCTCCGGTTTACAGTTATTTATCATTTTTAGATGCCATTGCCTGCCGAATTTTTTCCGCCAAATCGCTCATGGGCTCGGGGGTTTCAGCCTGTGCGTAATTTTTCCAGGCGCCATGGTCTTTAGCATTCCCCGGGGCAAGGACAATCTTTCGGTCACGGGGATGGATCTCAGCCACGGTTACCGAAAACGAATCTCCGACCTTGAGTTGTTGGATCAATCCGGGCTCTTCGGCCTCACTGATTTTCGATTTCGGCAGAAGCCCGGTGATGCCGGGAGCCAGTGAAACAAAATAACCGAATATTTCTTTTTTCTCCAAGGTCCCTTTGATGACCTGGCCCACACTGAATTTGTCGGTTACCTCCAGCCAGGGGTCTCCCAGGGCATCTCGGATGCTGAGGGAAATCCGCCGCCCTTTAGCATCAAGTTCTTTGACCAGAACGGAAACCGTTTCACCCGGGGTTACCACGTCTTCAGGGTTTACAATTCGCTTGACAAAGCTCATCTCGCTGATATGAACCAGGCCCTCTATGCCCGGAGCAATCTCAACAAAAACACCAAATTTCATGCACCGGGTGACTTTCCCCATCACCTTGTCTCCCGGCTGAAACTTTTCTGTCACCGTATCCCAGGGATCACTGTCAATCTGTTTCATGGAGAGGGAAATCTTTTTCTGATTCTTCTTGTCACCGTCCGCAATGGCGATTACCTTGACCAAAACCGTATCATCGGGGCGGACAATCTCTTCGGCCGTTTTCACCCGGGACCAACTCAGTTCGGAAATATGAACCATGCCTTGGACGCCGGGTATCAGTTCGACAAAAGCCCCGTAAGGCATGAGTTTGGTGACCCGGCCCTCAAAAATATCGCCCGTTTTTAATCTGTTGAAAAAGGCTTGTATCTCTTTTTCCATAGCCTGGGCGAGAAGTTTTCGGCGGGAGACAACGATGTTCCTTCCGTTTTCCTCGAATTGGGTAATCAAAAATTCATAGGTCTGTCCCACGTAATCTTCAGGCGTTTCCACATAGGTGACATCGATTTGACTGATGGGACAAAAGGCGCGTCTCTGAAGTATATCCACACGGAAACCGCCTTTACATATTTCGCTTATTTTTCCTTGTATGGGAATGGCGCTTTCAAATGCCTCATTTAGAAGTTCAAACCCTCCAATACCGGAAATTGCTCTGGAAAGGCGTATTTCGTGTTCATCAATCCCTACCACATACAGCTCAATTTCATCGCCTTTACCAAAGGGCATGTTTCCCTCGTCGTCTAACAGTTCCGCCCGTTCAACGATTCCGTCAACCTTTGTGCCGGTGGTTATAAAAACCGAATCTTTTCCCATGGAAATAATCTTTCCGCTGATCTTGTTTCCGATCTTAAGATCGTTTTTCAGGCCGGAGCTGTAAGATTCGAGAAGATCGGCGAAGCTTTCCTCTCCGTCATCAGGGTTTTCAGTATTGAGATCGTCTGCCATGTCTCTGCTCCAAAAAAAGAGTTATGGTTATCATCGTATTTAACAGTGGTTATCGATTATTTTTCTTTTCCTGCTTCTCCTTCCTCTTTTCCTTTATTGATTTGGTCGGCTTTCCCATTTTTATCCTCACTCCTATAAAATTATTTGTCAAGAAATTTAGGCCCACTTATATTCGAGTTCCAGATCTTTTACATTTCATTTTCGTATGCCTGGTTTCAGGTGTCAGGTTTCAGGTTTCAGTGGCTAAGGTTCAGAATAAATGACATTGTTAATTCAATATTGATGAACTCGTAAAAGGTAGAGTTTATCACGTTTTAGGTTTTAAGATTTAGGTTTTAGGCAGTTAAAATTAATTATATTAACAAACACTTAAAACTTAATACCTAAAACTTAAAACGTCCGTAAAAAGTCGTATTTTGGCTTTTTACGAGACCGTCAACATGAGTTGCCAACAAATTGTTTGTCTTTATTTTGAATCATACCCTGTATACACGGCGATTTTCACCACCCCAGATGACATCTATGAAGAGACGCTGGGCATCGTCGGTATGGGGGCTATGGGACAGGCCGTAGCCAAAAGTGCAAAAAAAGGGTTCTATAACCTACTTTTTTTCGTTAGACTTAGCTTTTTCAGACATCAAGGATGTCCATCCTCCGCCAAGGGCCTTGTACAGGCTGATCAGGTTGGATGTTACGGTCCCGTCACTTTCGGCCAATTGGTCCTGAAAAGACAGTAAAGATCGCTGGGCTTCCAGGGTATCCTGAAAATCAATTATTCCGGAAGAATACTGTTTGAGCGCCAGATCCACAGCGCGCTCTGCGGCTTGTGTTGCCTGGGTCAGGGACTGTCGTCGGTATTGATCTTGGGCATAGGCCACCAGCGCATTTTCCACATCTTCCAGAGCATTAAGAATCGCAGCTTCATACTTTAGTAACGCCTGCTCCTGGAGCGCATTTTGCACTTCGATGTTTTTGCGTATGGCCCCGGCATCAAAAATGTTCCATGAAAAACTCGGTCCGATACGGTCCGTCCGGTTGCCGGTAGAAAATAAATCTCCGAAAGACAGGGCTTCCAGACCGATGGAACCGAACAACGAAAATTTTGGATACAGATCTGCGGTTGCAACACCCACCCGTGCGGTCTGAGCCGCCAGCTCCCGTTCGGCCCGGCGGATATCGGGTCTGCGTCGCAACACCTCCGCGGGAACTCCGACAGCGATCTCAAGGGGGGTTACCGGTATGGGTTTTTTCACGGACAGGTCTGCATGAAGGGCGCCGGGATGAATGCCCAGCAACACCGCGAGGCGGTTCTTAGCCCCTTCAAGGCTAATCCGCAACGTGGGGATCTTTGAGCGGGTATTTTCCAAATTGTATTTGGCCTGTTCCATATCCAGCGCGCTCGAAAGACCGGCTTCAAAACGAAATACCGTAAGTTCGTAAGTTTCGGCCTGCGTCTCAAGATTTTTCTCGGCTACGTCAAGTCGCGTCTGGAACGTACGCACTTCCACATAGTTGAGGGCGACTTCGGCCAGCAGGCTTACCATTACATCGCGATAATCCTCCTGGCTCGTCTCGAGATCCGCCTGGGCCGCCTCCATGAATCGCCGAACGCCACCGAACACATCCAGTTCCCAATTGGCATCGAATCCTGCCGCATACAGTTCTCGGCGTTCACCGCTGCCCACATCCTCACTGCTGCGACTTGAGCTGGCCGAGCCGGTGGCATTGATGGTCGGGAACCGTTCGGCCGCGCTGATGCCCCTGTGCGCTCTGGCCTCGCGAACCCTTGATCGGGCTTCCTTAAGGTCCAGGTTGCCGGTAACGGCCCGTTGGATCAGGCTCGTTAACGTGGGGTCATCGAAGGTCGTCCACCAATTGGCCATCATCTTGGAATCCATGGGTCCTCGAGTTAAGCCCGTCTTTAACTCAGTACGCCATTGCCCGGGCGTCGAGATCTGCGGCGGGAGGTAATCCGGCCCCACGGTAGCACATCCGGCAAGTAAAAAGCATACCAGCACCCTGGCGATCTTTTGCAGGGTAAAGGATTTGAATGGCCTTTTAGATAAGTTTCTCATGTGGTTTTGTTTTGGATTCATCGGGTTACTCATATCTCAACGCATCAATGGGATCGAGCCGCGCGGCCTTTTGTGCGGGAAAGAAACCGAAGATTACCCCCACTGCCGCGGAAAACAGAAACGCGACCACCACAATGCCCGGGTTGAAAATAAAGGGTACCTGAAGCATTCTTGCGAACCAGAAGGATGCCGACAGGGCCAGCGCGATGCCGAACAACCCACCGAATGAAGACAGGACCACCGCCTCCACGAGAAACTGCATGAGGACTTCCCGCTCCATGGCGCCGATGGCCATCCGAATACCGATCTCGCGGGTGCGTTCGGTCACCGATACCAGCATGATATTCATAATCCCGATCCCGCCCACCAGCAGGCTTACCGCGGCCACGGCCCCCAGCAAGCCGGTAAGCACCTTTGTTGTTCCCGTGAGGGTGCTGACAAGTTCTTCCATATTTCGAACATGGAAATCATCGTCTTTACCCGGCAAAATGCGGCGACGCTCGCGCATGAGTCCCTCAATATCCTGTTCGATTTTTTCAGTAGAAATGCCGTCTCTTGCCGAAATAGAAATGGCGCTCACATCCGTATTTCCTGTAATGCGTCGCTGGAGCATGCGCAAGGGAACAAGCACGAAGTCATCCTGATCCGAACCGAAACTGGACTGCCCCTTTGATTTGAACACACCGATCACCTTACAGGAAAGCTTTTCCAAACGGATGGTGGCGTCCAGGGGATCTTGTCCGCTGAAAAGTTCTTTGCGCACCGTATTGCCCAGAATGCACACGGCCTTGCCGGACCGCAGTTCGCCCTCGGTAAATTCGCGTCCAATGTCAAGGGTCCAATTCCGAACCTTAAGATAGGCATTGGAGCTTCCGGTGACCGTGGTGGACCAGTTTTTGTTGCCATAAATAACCTGGCTGGATTGAGATGCAACAGGGGCCACCGCGGCCAGTCCGGAAATCTCCCGGTCGATGGCCTGGACGTCGTCTATTTCAAACATGTCAGCGGTTGAACGCGTGCCGCCGGGACCCCGATGGCCCTGCCCCGGTCTTAGTTCAAGCAGGTTGGTGCCCAGACTTGAAATCTGTTCCGTGACCTTAGCTGTGGCCCCGTTGCCCAAAGTTACCATGGTGATGACCGCAGCAACGCCGATAACAATCCCTAAGATGGTCAAAAAAGAACGCATGACATTACGGCGCACTTCCCGTAAGGCCAGCAAGAACGCATTCCATAACATCAGTCTGCCTCCCCGTTTTGCTCGTCGGTTTCGATCCGGCCGTCCATGAAGCGAACGATACGCGTGGCATAGGCTGCCATGTCCAGTTCGTGGGTGACCATAACAATAGAGATGCCCTGCTTATGATTCAGGGCGCGGAGCAGTTCCATGATTTCCCGGCTGCGGGCTGAATCCAGGTTGCCTGTGGGCTCATCGGCCAGCAACACTGCGGGCTCGGTGACAATGGCTCGCGCGATGGCGACCCGCTGTTGCTGGCCTCCGGAAAGCTCACCCGGTGTATGGGTTTCCCACCCCTTGAGACCCACTGCCTCCAGCGATTTACGCGCGCGCGCTTGCCGCTCACCCGCAGGCATGCCACGATAAATCAGGGGCAATTCCACGTTCTCCAGTGCCGATGTCCGGTTTAACAGGTTATACCCCTGAAACACAAAACCCAGATAGTGTCGCCGTAACAGCGCACGCTGGTTGCGGGATAGGTTTTCGACTTCTACACCTTTAAACAAATAGGACCCAATGGTGGGGGTATCCAGACAGCCCAGGATGTTCATGCAGGTGGATTTCCCCGACCCGCTCGGTCCCATTACGGCTACAAACTCACCCTCATCAATACGAAGATCCACCCCGCGCAGCGCCTTCATGGCAGCCTGGCCCTGACCATAGACCTTGCCGACATCCTTGAGTTCGATTAAAGGCTGGGCAGTCAATACCTTTGTTATGCCTGAAACACGGGGGTTCATTTACCGGACCTCACGATATCCACTAACAGCGACATTCCGGGCTTGATGTCGCCGGCAAAGACCTCGGTCATGCTGCCGTCGTTTGTGCCGACCGTAACCGGGATGGCAACGGGGACGCCGTCTCGAAGCATCCAGACATGCTTCTTACTGCTATGGGTCGGCGTGTCTTGTTTTTTTGAGGATGAACGCATGGGCCGCCTCGGTAATAAGGCGCCGACCAGACCTCTACTGCGAGTGGAGACCTGTTTCTCCTGTTCCGGCGGGGTAAAGCGCAACGCGGCATTGGGCACGAGAATGGCGTTTTCGACTTTTTTTACTATGATATCCGCTGTGGCCGTCATGCCTGGCCGTAACGACAGATCCGAGTTATCCGCCCAAAGCAGTGTCTCATAAGTCACCACACCTTCTTCGGTCTGGGGCGCATAACGAACTTCGGTGATCCGGGCAGGAAAGATGCGATCCGGGTACGCATCAACCGTAAAGCTCGCGTCTTGCCCTTCCTTTACCTGCCCCACGTCGGCTTCATCTACGCCCACGTGCAGTTCCATCTGCGCCAGATCCTCGGCCAGGGTAAACAGCACCGGGGTTTGCAGAGAGGCCGCCACTGTCTGGCCGGGCTCGACCTTACGTTCGAGAACAATTCCATTGATGGGTGAGCGAATCACCGCTTTTGACAGATTTGTCTGATCCACACGAAGGGTTGCCTTGGCCTCTGCAATCTGAGCCTTGGCGCCAGCCTCCTCCGCCTGTGCCCGATTAAGTGCCGCTTCCGCGGCATCCAGATCATGCCGGGACGGCACTTTTCCCCCGCTCAGCTCCTGTACGTGCTTTAACCGTTTCAGTTCGTTTCGCGCCTCGACAAGGCCGGCCTGGGCCTGGAGGAGATTGGCCCGGGCCGATTCCAATGCAGCCTGAGACTTCATCACCTGCGCCTCGAGTGTATCAGTGTCCAGCCTGGCCAGCACTTGACCCGCTTTCACCCGATCGTTATAGTTGACCGTCACGGTCTCGATGGTCCCGGAAACCTCAGTGCCCACATCCACCTGGTTGACCGGCTCCAGTTCTCCGGTCGCTGTCACGGTGACGATGAGCTTGCCCTGTTCCACTTGAGCCGTCTTGTATTGAAGTGATACGTCATTTTCAGGGTAAACCCATATAACCACAACTGCGATCAATACCGTGACAATGGCTGCAATAACCCAAACCTTCGCTTTCTTGTAAGCAGGCGCTTGTTTATCAAGGCCTATGGTTTCATTAATGTGGTTGTTATTCTCGGAATCGGACTTCATTATTAGAGGTTCCTTTTTCATAATTCTTTGCTATCTAACAATGTCATAAGTTGTTGAAAAAAATAAATAGTTATAATAAATTAGACTTTGAGG
>Ga0272444_10003122_pt1 | contig 15081 bp, 15 predicted proteins | sample SSMForm13_FD_201033 | JGI IMG/M metagenome (GOLD analysis project Ga0272444, IMG submission 201033) | Marine sediment archaeal communities from Little Sippewissett salt marsh, Falmouth, MA, United States - SSM-Form-13 | ecosystem: Environmental > Aquatic > Marine > Wetlands > Sediment ...
GCGCGCTTTTGTCTTCGGTCAACGGCGCGCGAATGCGCGTCATCCGCGCCGGGCAGCCGGTCAGGGTGAACACGCCGATGCGGTCCGGCGCCAAGCCCGTTTTCTTTTCCAGCCTGACGCGGGCGTCGCGCGCGGCCAGCGCCATCGGGCTGCGCAACGGCAGCAGGTGATCGATCAACTCCGGATAGCGAACGCGGATCAGGTTGACCACGGCCGGGCAGTTGAAACTGATCACCGGTTTGCGCACGCCTTTCTCGGCCAGGTAGTGCCGGGTTGCGCCGCTGATTTCGATGCTCGCCTCGGCGACCTCGACCACCTCGTCGAAGCCCAGCAGCTTGACCGCCTGCACCAGCATCGACGGCGTCGCCTCTTCGCCGAATTGGCTGTAGAGGCTGGGCATCACCAGCGCGACCTTGTAATCGTAATAGCCGATGCCGACCAACGGCGTGGTCAGCGCGACTTTGGCGTGCACCGGACAACCGATGATGCAGGCGCCGCAGTCGGTGCAGCGTCGCTCGTCGATGCGCGCTTTGCCGTCGACGACGCGAATCGCCTCGGTCGGGCAGGTGCGCGTGCAGGCGGTGCAGCCGATGCAGACCTCTTCCAGCTGGGAAACGCTGTGGAAGCTGCTGCCGTCTTGCATCGGCGACCTCGTGTCTTTGTTTACAAATAGATGACCATCCGTACGATTGTGCCTTCGCCGACTTTCGATTCGATGGTCATCTTGTCGGTATTTTTGTCCATGTTGGGCAGGCCCATGCCCGCCCCGAAACCCATCTCCTGAATTTCCGGCGGCGCCGTCGAATACCCTTCGCGCATCGCCTGTTCGATGTCGGCGATGCCCGGACCGCGGTCGGCGACCTCAATGACGATCGCCTCGTCGGTCAAAGCGAAGCGCAGCGTGCCTTCATAGGCGTGCACCACCACGTTCATTTCCGCTTCGTACACCGCGATGGCGGTGCGTCGCACCACGTCCGACGGCAACCCCAGTTCTTTCAAATAGCGTTTGACCGCCCCCGAAGCCTCGCCGGCTTTGATGAAATCGCCGCCTTTGATGTCAAAGGTCTCGACAAACACCACGTCCGCGTCAGGCGTCATGGTCCCTCTGGATGATCACCGGCGGCAAACCCGCTTGAAAGAGCAAACCGCAGGCGGCGTACATCGAGTGGTGCGTGCTTAACAGCGTTACGTTTTGCCGTTTCGCCAGGGCGACCATCGGCTCGGTCGGCCGCTTGCCGCGAACGAGCACGACCACCGAGCAGTCGACCATATCGGCAGTGCGTATCACTTGATCGTTGGCCAGGCCGGTGAGCAGAATCGCGCCGTCGACCATGAAGGCGAGCACGTCGCTCATCAAGTCAGCGGCCGCGCCATAGCAAAAACAACAGCACATGTCTTCGCCGCCGACGACCACTTCGGCGTCGAGCAGCTTGACGATCTCTTCCAGGGTCAGCTTGTGTTCTTGTTCCATGCTCACTTGTCCACGTCGGCCAGGCAGATGTCGATGGTGCCGATCAGCGCGACCATGTCAGCCAAATAGCCGCCCGGTCCCATCTTCACGATGCTCTGCAGGTTGGCGAAACTCGGTACGCGAAATCCCATACGGTGCGGTCGCGGACCGCCGTCGCTGACGATGTACACGCCGAATTCGCCTTTGGGCGCTTCCGAAGCAAAGTAGACGTCGCCCGCGGGCGCGTCGAAGCCCTCCAGCACGAGATGGAAGTGGTGAATCAACGATTCGATTTTCGTACCCAACTCGACCTTCGGCGGCGGTGCGATTTTGGGTACGTCGGCCATGATCGGCCCGTCCTCGAGCCGATCGAGCCCCTGCTCGATAATGCGGACGGATTGACGCATCTCTTCGATGCGACAGAGGTAGCGGTCGTAGGTGTCGCCATTCTCTCCCAACGGAATTTTAAAGTCGTATTCCTCGTAACCGCCGTAGGGCAGCACGCGGCGAATGTCGTACTCGACGCCGCTGCCGCGCGCCATCGGGCCGGTCAGCCCCCACTCGAAGACGTCTTCGGGCGTAAGTGTGCCGATGCCCTGGGTGCGCTTGAGCCAGATGCGGTTTTTGGTCAACAGCTTTTCGTATTCGTCGATGCGTTGCGGAAAACGCTTGACGAAGTCGCGGCATTTTTCGACCCAGCCGTCGGGCAGATCCTGGCTGACGCCGCCGATGCGCGGGTAGGAGACGGTCATCCGCTGGCCGCTGACTTCTTCGAACAGTTCGTAGATCCATTCGCGGTCGCGGAAAGCGTAGATGAACACGGTCACCGCGCCGATGTCGTTGGCGTGGCTGCCCAGCCAGATGTGGTGCGCGCCGATGCGCGAGAGCTCGGCCATGATGACGCGGATCGCCTTGGCGCGGGCGGGGATCTCGTCTTCGATGCCGAGCAACCGCTCGACGGCCCAGACGTACCCGAGGTTGCAGTTCATGCAGGCGGTGTAGTCGAGCCGGTCGGTCAGCGGCAACACCTGGTGGTAGTTCATCCCCTCGGCCAGCTTCTCGATGCCGCGGTGCAGGTAGCCGATGATCGGCTTGACCGAGACGACGCGCTCGCCGTCCAGTTGCAGGATCAGGCGCAACACGCCGTGGGTCGACGGGTGCTGCGGGCCCATGTTCAAGGTCATCGTGTGACGTTCATCGATTGCGGCCATCATTAATCCTCGAATCCCTCGGTGGGGAACTCTTTACGCAACGGATGAAAATCGGCGTCCTCTTCCAAAAAGATGCGGCGCGGATCGGGGTGGCCTTCAAAGACGATGCCGACCATGTCGTAGGCTTCGCGCTCGTGCCAGTTCGCCGCCTGCCAGAACGCGGACAGGCTGGGCACCGTCGGCGGGTCGCCGCCCGCCCGCACCTTCACTGCCACCTGCGCGGCCAGGTGCATGCTGGTCAGGTGTGTCACCACCTCGAAGGGTTCGTCGTCGTTGGGATAGTGCACGCCCTTGAGGTCGGACAAAATCTGAAAACGCAGCGCCGGTTCGTCGCGCAATTTTTTAATCGCCTCGACGTATTGCTCGCGGCTGACTTTCAACGTGGGAACGCCGCCGAGGTCGTACTCCAGCGGCGTCTCGGGAAAAGCCTCGCTGAGGGCTTTGATCCACTCCGGACGGGTCGCGTTGTCTTCGGTCATGATCACCTCACGCTCGCCGTTTGATTGAATCCTGCTGCACCTTCTTTTCCAGCAACTGCAAAATGCCGTACAACAACGCTTCCGGGCGCGGCGGGCAACCCGGCACGTAAATGTCGACCGGCACGATGCGGTCGGCTCCCTGCACCACCGCGTAGGAACGGAAAATGCCGCCCGTACTGGCGCAGGCGCCCATCGCAATCACCCACTTGGGCTCGGGCATCTGGTCGTAGATTTTGCGCAGCACCGGCGCCATCTTTTTGGTCAGCGTACCCGCGACGATCAACAAATCGGCCTGGCGCGGACTGGCGCGGAAAATTTCCATGCCGAAACGGCTGATGTCGTAGTGCGCCATCGCGGCGCCCATCATTTCGAGAGCGCAACAGGCCAGGCCCATGGTCGCCGGCCAGGTCGAGTAAGTGCGCGACCAGTTCACCAGCTTGTCGACGGTCGTGGTGAGAATTCCGTCAGGAAGTTTTTGTTCTATTCCCATTCCAGCGCCCCCTTGCGCCAGACGTAGGCGTATCCGACCAACAACACCAACACGAACAAGACCATTTCGATCAACCCGAACAATCCGTAGCTGGCGTTGAGGTCTTTGTAGATAACCGCCCACGGGTAGAGGAAGACGATTTCCACGTCGAATAAAATGAACAGCATGCCGATGACGTAATACTTCATCGGAAACTTCTCGCGCGTCCCGCCGACCGGCGGAACGCCGCACTCGTATGGACTGAGCTTCTCCGCCGTATCCTTACGCGGTCCGATCAATCGCGACAATCCGACGATGCCGCCGGCAGCGATGGCGACAACGATCGCCAGATAAACCAGAATCGGAAGGAAGTCGCTTGGCATGAGCCCCACCCCACAAAATCGTGGTAAAGTCTTTTGGATCTTAGCACGCCGCTGCTTGCTGTCAACAACCGTTATTGCTCTACAGCCTCAATAAAAGGGCATTTGTCGCATTTATTCCGCCGTACGCGATTACCCGGCAACTCGCGCTGTAGGAAAATCCGACAACCTGTAAAACCAAATTGTTGGATTTCCCAACGCAGATAACAACAAAACCGCCACCGTTTACGGCGCGGGCTTCGGCGTCAAACGATAAAGCCACAAACGATGAAATACGCGCACGCGCTCAACGTCGAACTGTGCGTTCAACGAATCGATGATCGAGTCGGCTGTACTCGTCGCCGTCTCGACAAGCAGAAAAAACGGACGCTGTTGCTTGAGCAGATCGACCAGCCTCGGACGATCGTTGGCGAACAACGCGCGCTCGCCCGGTTCGTAATAAAGATACGTCGCGTTCCACCACGTTGCCGACAACACAACCGGCAGTTCGCGCACTTCGGGCGAAGCAAGGTAGGCGTGCGCGGCGCGGTAGTCGGGCGTTTTGCGGATCGCCGCGCCGACCTGCAACGACGACAACGCCCCGGCCACAAGCAGCAATGCCATCGCCGCGAATTGCACCCAACGTTTGGGCAGACGCATCGCCGCCCACGCCGGCGCCGCCAGGGCCGGAGCCAGCAGCATCACGCCGAGTTTTTCGTGCAGCAGCGGACGCAGCAGCGAAGCGGCAATCAACGCGGCCAACGGAACCAGCAGAAAGCCGAAGAAAAACAACGCGACGTTGTATTTCGCCGTCTCGCTCTTTCGGTGATCGCGCACGGCCACAATGATCGCGCCGATCAAAAGCGCTGCCATCGCTAAATCGAAAACCAGCCGCAGCCACGCCGGGTCGATCAGCGCCGCAGGCGTGATAAAGCGCAGCAACTCGTTGATCGCCGTCGGCGAAAACGTGCTCAGGTGACGAAAGCGCGTGCCGCCCTGCGCAAAAGCGAAGGTCAGCCAGGGCAACGCGATCAGCCCGGCGATAAAAGGTGACGTTATCGCACGCTTGTCGGCCTGCTTCCAATGCAGCGCCGCCAACGCCGCCTGCCCGGCGATAACGAACCAACCCAGATGATGCGTACCCGGCAGCAACACGGTCACCACCGCGTACGCCATCAGCGTTCCGCGTTTGCACTCGCCGAAAAGCAGACGCCAGCAAAGCCAGCACGACAGCGTCGTCAGCAAGGTCAACAAGGCGTAAGGTCGTGCCTCAACGCTGTACCACACGTGCGCCGGCGCCAGCGCAATCAACCACGCCAACGCCAGGCCGACCCGCCGCCCCAGCGCATCGCGTCCCAACGCGTAGGCCGCGGGGATCGTCGCCAGCCCGAACAGCAAACTCGGCAGACGCAACGCGACGGCCGACTGCCCGAACAACTTGATCCAATAAAGCAGCAGCGCGAAATACACCGGCGGATGCACATCGTTGCCGTGGATCCAGCCGAGCAGGTCGAAAAATCCGTTGACGCCGCCGCTTTGCCACGGGCGGGCAAACACGGAAAAGTAAACTTCGTCGAACCACGGGCCCCAGGTGTTGAGGTACGCCGCGCGCACCGCCGCCCCGGCGCACAACGCGCCGAGCACGAGCCACCAGTCCAAGCGTTTTCCGGATGCGTTCATCGGTGCGTTCCGTTATAGCACAAACGGTGACGCGATTTGCCCCGCGCGCCTTTACTGTGGCAAGCTGCCGCTGATGCAAGTAATTTTATTGCGAGCCATCGAACGCGGCGGCGACGGTCCGCCGGAAACCAACGTCACCGGCGTTTATCCGCCGCTGGGCGTGGCGACGCTCGCCGCTTGCCTGCGCGAAGCCAAGCACAAAACGACGATCGTCGATGCGCAGGCGCTCGGCCTCTCGGCGCACGAAGCGGCGCAAAAGGTGCCCGCCGATTTCGACGGCCTGCTGGCTTTTTCCACAACGACGCTCAACTGGCAACGCACGCTGGCGCTTGTCCGCGCCTGCCGTGAGCGCGCACCGCGGGCAACCACGTTGGTCGGCGGACCGCATCTCGATCTTTACCCGGCCGAGACCGCATCCTTCGACGAGGTCGATCTGGTCTGCATCGGCGAGGGCGACCAATCGCTGCCCGCGCTGGCCGACGCGCTCGACCGCCGCCGCGATCCGCTGACGGTGCCCGGCATCGCGCTGCAGCGTGACGGCGAAGTCCGTTTCGGCCCCGAGCCGCCGATCACCGATCTCGACGCGCTGCCTCTGCCCGCGTGGGATCTGCTGCCGCTCGAACGTTACCGCGCCCTGACTGTGCTGCACCCGTTCGGCACGATGGTCAGCGGCCGCGGATGCCCCTACAAGTGTCGCTTCTGCTCGCAACGTTACGCCGGCGGCGTCTATCACCGCATGAGCCCCGAGCGGCTGGTCAAGGAATGGCGCTTTCTCGTTCGCTACCTCAACGTGCGCGAGATCGTTCACTTCGACGAAACCTTCGCCATGGGCGAGTCGTTCCTCAACGAGGTTGCCGAACGCGTGATGCGCGACGGCGTGCAGATTCCCAACAACGTCCGCGCCCGTTGCGACACGCTGACCGAACCGGTGGCTCGCGCCCTGGCCCGCACCGGCACGCACACGGTGCACCTGGGCATCGAGGCCGGTTCCGACGCCGCGCTCGAGCGAATGAACAAAGGCATCACCGTCGCGCAGGTGCGCCGGGCGGTGGCTGCGACCAAAGCGGCGGGGATGACCGCGCGGGGCTACTTCATGCTCGCCTTTCCCGGCGACACCGAAGAAGATCTGCGCGACACCGTCGCCCTGTCGCGTTCGCTGGGTTTGGATTTAGCCAGTTTTACGATCACCGTGCTCAATCCCGGCACGCCGATTTACGAAGACGCGCTGGCCGCCGGGAAGATCGACGATTACTGGGCCGCCTTCGCCCGCAACGAAAAAACGCCTGCCCGCCTGCCGCGCCCCGACGTGCCCTGGAACGAAGGCGAGTTGCAACGCCGCCTGCGCCGCGCCTACCGCGCCTTTTACCTGCGCCCCGGCGTACTCTGGCGGCTGCTGACCAACGCCCGTCTCTGGCGCTGGCTGCCCTCTTGGCTGCGCGTGCGCCTGCGAATATAACGACCTTTTTTCGGAGGAAGACCATGAACGATAAATTGACCAAACTGTTGCTGCTGTTGATCGCCGTCGGCCTGTTCTGCAACGCCGCGGCCATGTTGATCAACACGATGATCACCCCGGCCTACGCCGCCGACAGCCGCGTGTACGTGGACGGCGGTAACATCACCGTACGCCTCGAAACGTCGCGGGATATTCCGGTGAAGATCGAAGACTTCCCGGCCTACGACAAGCTGTTGGTGAAAATCGAAGATACGGTGCCGATTCAACAACGCTGACGTTAGCGTGTCTGTATTCGCTTAACCTTTGCGCCAGCGTTCGCCTTCGCGGACGATTTCGCCGCGCGCGGCCATGCGCGTCAGGTGCTTGGCGATCATGTTGCCTTCCCAATAGCGCAGCACCGGCGGGATGTAGGGATGCCCGCGGTAGAAGGGGCTGGCGGCGATCAGTTCGTCGAGGGTAAGCGGCTCGGTAAGCATCGCCAGCAGTTGGCGGTCGCGGGCGGCGAAGACGGCGGCATAGTCGCGCAGGCGCTTTTCGATGTCGTCGGTGACGACGCCCTTGTGGCTGGAAACGACCAGGCGCGGGTGCAGCGCGATGACGCGTTCGATGGCGGCGAGGAACATGTCGATGTCGCCTTCGCGATGCCCATACCAGGGGCCGAAGCCGGTGAGGTCAATGTCGAACAGCAGCGCGACGCCGTGGTGCGGCTCGAAAAAAACGTAGTGGTCGTCGAGGTGGCCCGGCGCGTGTACGGCGGTGAGGTTGATTTTGCCGAAGTCGAAACGGTGTCCGTCGGCGAAGTGTTCGTCGGCGTCGATCTCGCGCATGCCGACTTCATTTTTGACGAACGCTTTCCAGGTTTCGGCCAGCGTGCCCGGTTCGGTAAATCGCTGCGATTGCGGCTCGAAGCGCCAGAATTTGTCGGCGTGTTGAGATGGACTGATCAGCCGCACTTCGTCAAAGAGCCACAATCCGGAGCAGTGGTCGGGATGCGCGTGGCTGGCGACGACGACGTCGGGGTTCCAGTCGCACTTGATTTCGCGCAGGCGATCGTGTCCGCAGCCGGCGTCGATCAACACCTCGACTTCGCCGCGTACAACCAGGCAATGCGATTGCGGGAAGCGTCCGCCGTTGGCCGCGGGCAACAGAAACAGCCCGTCGACGATTTTCTCCAGCAGGTCGAGAGACATAGGCGCCGTTTATTTTCGCGGCGTGGGTTGGCGCTTGGCCGGCGGTTGTTTCCGCACCGGCTGGCCGAAGGGGAAATCGACGCCGACGTCTTTCAGCGTGACCTTCTTGCCCTGGGCCAGACTGCGGGCCAGCGAAAGGCCGACGAAAATCATCGCGAAGTTGATGAAGTCCGCTCCCTTGGACAACGCTTCCATATCAACTTCCAGTGCGACCACGATCATCGCGATGCCGCCGCCGATGCCGACGACCCCGCACAGCGAGCCGACGAAACCCTTGGCGGTGGACGATTCGCCGCCGAGCACGCGGATCGCCAGGCCGACCATCGCACCGATGACCAGCGCCGGCCAGGCCGACAAGTGGCCCGTCCAGGAAAAGTAGGCGGCCCAACCGAAGGCGCCCAGTATGGCCAACACCATCCCCCCGGCAAACGCCAGCGGCAGGCTGCCGAAGGCCGACTTGGGCGTAATCGGCCGCGGATCGAGCGCCAGCAGCGAGGGTGGCGCGCAATGCGGGCATTCAATCGAGCCGTCGGGTATCCGCTTGCCGCAAGTGGGACACTTCACCTTATTCCTCCGATCAAGTCGGTCGCTTTGTCGTATTAAATATACAGCGATTCGCCGCGATATCCAGGGCCGGGGCGAAGAAAATCGGTTGCGCTAATCAACGTCACGCACAGCCAGCACGCGCATGTTCTCGGTGATCTCGCGGAACTGCATCGAAACCGAGCCGCTGCCGAAGCTGACGGCCCAGGCCAGTTCGGGCATCGCGCCGATGACGTCGCCGGTCCAGACCCAGATGCAGGTGAGGATAAACGGTTCGACGATGTGCGCCGGGATAAAGCATTCGGTGTCTTGCGTGAAATCTTCGTCGTACAGCGCTTTCAGCTCTAGCTTGGTCGGCAGGCGCCAGTCGTCGTGTTCGGTGGTGATGTTGAGCGTGTTGACGTAGCCCTCGGCCTGGTATTGGTCGAGGTCGTAGCCGTTGTCGCACTGCTGCCATTCGAGGTTGCCGCGGACGACGGTGCCGCATTCGACGGGCGTGTCGTCGTCGCCGGTATCGTCGTCGATTGAATCGTCGTCATCGCCGGTGTCGTTGTCGTCGTTGTCGTCGTTGTCGTCGTTATCATCGTTGTCGTCGTTGTCGTCGTTGTCGTCATCATCGTCGTCGACCGGCGCGTCGTTGTTGTCGTCATCGTCGTCGTCGTCATCGCACGCGGTCAGGTACGCGTTGACGCCCAGCAAAATCGCCAACAGCAACACCCAAAAAATCAGGTTCGACCTCATCGGCGCAGGAAATTTACGGCTCATTGTTCTTTCCTTTTAGTTGTCGTTTTCCGTGTAGCACCCTTCGCAAAGTGGAAGGGCTAACTCTTATGCTTCTTTGACCCCTCTCCGGCTCCCCCGTCTTACGGGGGGAGTGACTCGCCGCTATCCCCTCCTCGACCGAAGGGCAAGCCACCGACAGTGAGGCCGGTTACCGAATGTCAGGTCCAGGTGTTACACCTAGCTCCCGCACGCGTCATCATCATCATTGTCGTCGTCATCATCATCGTCGGCAGCGGGCGTGGTGTCGTCGTCAGTGATGTCGTCGTCGGGCGCGAGCGTGTCGTCGTCGACCGGCGTGGTGTCGTCGTCGATCACCGGTTCGCAGTCGGGGTCCTCGTCGTCGATCAGGCCGTCGCAGTCGTTGTCGATGCCGTCGAAGCAGCTTTCGGTCGCGCCGGGATTCACCGCGCCGTTCTCGTCGTCGCAATCGTCGAGGCATTCGAGGTAGCCGTCTTCGTCGAGATCCATTTCGCCGGTGAAGTACTGGTCGTCGCAGTTGTTGTCGACGCCGTCGCAGACCTCTTCCGCGCCGGGGTAAACGTCGCCGTTGTCGGGTTCGCAGTCGCCTTCGCAGCCCATCACGCCGTCTTCGTCCGGGTCGTCTTCGCCGGGTAGTAGTTCTTCGTCGCAATTGTTGTCGATGCCGTCGCAGATTTCCGTCCGGTTCGGATGAATCGTTTCGTCGTTGGGCTCGCAGTCGCCTTCGCACTCGTAGAAGTTGTCGCCGTCGTGGTCGATCTCATCGTTCGGAATCGTATCGTCGCAGTTGTTGTCGAGACCGTCGCAAATCTCTTCGGCGCCGGGGTACACGTCTGCGTTCAGATCGTTGCAGTCGCTGCCGCCGCAAGACGGGTCGTCGTAACCGTCGTCGTCTTTGTCGCAGAGGTCGAGCAAAAAAGCGTGCGCGGCAACCACGTCGATGCGGCCCATGCCGTAGGTGTTGTCTTCGCCGACGGCGCCCAGGTCGACGGCCGACCAGTACAGCGCCATTTTCAACTCGTCGACGGTGGCGTCGGGGTAAGCCTGGCGCAGCAGGGCGATTGCGCCGGAAACGTGCGGCGAAGCCATGCTGGTGCCGTCCATCGTGCTGTAGTTTTCGTCGGGGGTGGAGGAGCGCACGTCTTCGCCGACGGCGCAGACTTCGGGTTTGATCGTCGCCCAGTCGCAACGCGAGGGTCCGCGGCTGGAAAAACTGGTGATGTGCTCGCCGTTGGGCTTGAGCGCGCCGATCGAGAAGGCGTTGTACAGCGTGGTGATGCGGTCGGCCGGCGAGCGCAGCGTGCGGGCGAAAGGCCCTTCGTTGCCCGCAGCGAACACGACCGCGACGCCGGCGGCTTCGGCCGTATCCATCGCCGCCCAGAAGTGATCGTCGCAATGCGGGAAGCCGCGAATGCCCCAGGAATTGTTGGCGACGGCAGGGATATCGTCGGTCGTGCCGGGGTTGCCGTCGGGGTCGGCGCACCATTCGAACGCGGCGACCGCTTCGGTGTAGATCGACACGCCGGGCACGTCGACCACCGCCGCGGCGATCCACTTCGCGCCGGGCGCCATGCCGATCTGGTTGTCGCCGCCGTCGTCGCCGATCATCGTCCCCATCGTGTGCGTGCCGTGGCTGCCGCTGTCATAGGGGAAGTCCGTGCCCTGGGCCGGGTCGTACCACGCCGCCGAAGGAGCGACTTCCAGGCCGCGCCAGCGCGTGGCGAAAGCCGGGTGACTGCCGTCGCAGCCGGTGTCGATGTCGGCGACGATCACGCCGGTGCCGTCGATGCCCAAGCCCCACAATTCGGGCGCGCGGGCGATTTCGATGCCGATCTCCACGCCGCGCGGACCGGCGTCTTCATGCGATACGCGCACCGGTTCGACCAACTCGATTTCGTAATCGTAGTAGATGCGGTCGACGTCCGGATGCTCCTGCAGCAGCGCGAAGAACTCCGGCCGGGCGACTACGCGCAGGGCGTTATCGATCCAGAACGGGCGATACGATGCGACCAGGCCGTCGCGTAGTTGTTCGTCGAGAAAATCACGCAGCGGCGCCTGGGTGATTTCCGCATGTTCCTGAAACATGGTGATGATCTCGTAATGTCGCCGCGCGAAGTCGGCGCCTTCGGCTTCCAACGCGACGGTCAACGCGCGCAGGTCGATGCGGTCGCGCAAAATGACGTAGCTGGACAGGACCGTGTCGGCGTCAGCGGCGTCGATTTGTTCGGCCAGCGTCGGGTCGAGCCAGGCAGCTTGTGCGACCACCGGCAGGCAGAACGAAAGGGCGAGAGCGAACAAGACAAAGCGTTTCATCATCAGTCTCCAAAAAATTATTCACCGCACGATCATCGCACAACAAGCGTCGTCGGCAAGAGCCTTCCGAATTATGAATGACGAATGACGAATGATGAATTAGCAACCGCAGGCTATCATCGTCGTCGCCGTCCAAGCACGACCTCCTCCGGCTCCCCCGTCTTGCGAGGGGAGTGGCCCGCATCACCGGATTCGCGGTGACCGAAGGTCACCCCATCGACAGTGAGGCCGGTTACCGAATGTCAGGTCCAGGTGTTACACCTGGCAGCCGCAGCCTTCATCATTGTCGTCGTCATCATCGTCGTCAGTGACATCCGCGTCGTCGTCTTCAATCGGTGTTGTGTCGTCGTTGTCGTCATCGACGTCATCGTCGTCGACGGTGTCGTCATCGACGGTGTCGTCGTCGATCGGTTCCAGACCGCAGTATTCCAGCGGCGCGATTTCCGCCGTCCAGACACCCTGCGAGAAATCGCTCCAGTTGACGTAATCGTATTCAACATCCGGATCGCCGAAACAGCCCGGGCAGGTCAACAGGTTATAGACTCCCTCCAGACGGGTGATGACGTTTTCCTCGTCGGCGGTCGCCGTCGTGCCTTCGACGAGCAGGGCGTAATAGTCGAGCCAGGTCGTGTCTTCGATCATGAACCAGATGTCGCGCTGGTTGTGTGCGCCGTCGCCGACCAGTTGGCGGTTGAACAATTCCGGCGGCATGTCGACGGTGACCTGCATGCGGCCTTCGTCGTCGACCGCAACGACGGTGACAAGATTTTCATAGCCTTGCCCGCGCGGTGGCGTCAGCGTGGCCCGGTAGCAGCGGGCGAATTCGAGGCCGTGCAACGGCGTTTCGCTGTCGCAGGCGTCGCCGAGGCTATCTTCGTCTTCGTCTTGCTGGCCCGGATTGTAAAACCAGCCGCAGTTGTCTTCGCTGTTGCCGATGTTGTCGCGGTCGCGGTCGTCGCAGGCCGGCACGCCAGGCAGAAACATCATCGTCACCGCAACGAAAGCGGCCAGCACCAGAAGATTTATCCAACTCTTTTTCATGGGTCACCACCTTCTCCCACTCCGTCGGACATAAGGAGAAAGAAGTTTTGTTAATTATGAATGACGAATGATGAATGATGAATTAGCAACCGCATCCATTCTCATCGTCATCATCGTCATCATCGTCGTCGTCAGTGACGTCCGCGTCGTCGTCGGTGATGTCGTCGTTGTCGTCGTTGTCGTCGTTGTTGTCATCGTTGTCGTCGTCGTCATCGTCGTCGTCATCGACGGTGTCGTCGTCGGTGGTGTCGTCGTCTTCTTCGCCGCCGAAGTACGGATCGTCGTAGTCTTCGATCTTGCAGAATTCGGGCGGCATCAAATCGGCGGTCCACTCGTCGGCCCAGACGCGATCCCAGAACTCGAAGTCGTCGGGGTCGGTCAAAGGCCAGCAGTCGATGCATTCGAGCATGACGTAGGTGCCCTTGAACTGTTCGATAACGCCGTCTTCGTTGATGATCGAAGCCGAGCCTTCGACGAAGGTGGCGAAGTAGCTCATCCCGGCGGTGTTGCTGGTCATGAACCAGATGTCGAGGCCATCTTGCGCGCCGGGGCCGCGTTCGATCAGGTCGGCGACGACATCGGGCCAACGCAGCTTGGTGCTGAAGCGGCCGGTGCCGTAAGGCTCAAGCGTAGTCTCGATGTCTTCCCACATCGGCCCGGTCATCCGCGCCCAGTTGCTGCGATAGCAAATGCTGAGCTTGTTGCCGTGCATCGGTGTTTCCGGGTCGCAGCAATCGCCCATGCCGTCGGCGTCTTCGTCATCCTGCAGCGGATTGTACGCTTCCGGGCAGTTGTCTTCTTCGTCGGTGACGTCGTCCCAATCCATGTCGTCGCAGGTATTGGCCCCGAGCAAAACCAGGCCGGCGGCCAGAACCAGCAGGAAACCGATCAAGGTGATTTTTGTTGCTTTCATCATTTACCTCCCCTCGACGACCCCGCCGGTCGCCGTGTTTTGCTTGTTCGCTTATCTTCTTCCTCCCCCCGTCTTGCGGGGGGGAGTGATTTGTTCTTTCCTTGTCACCGTCTGAACTCGACCTCTTTCCTTTTGTCCCCCCTCCGCAATACGGAGGGGGCTAGGGGGCGGTCCTTGTCAGTGACGAATGATCAACGTCGTTACCTGACCCCCCTCCGGCTCCCCCCGCCTTGCGGGGGAGAGACCCGCCGCAACCTCTTCTTGACCGAAGGGCAAGTCACAAACAATGAATCCGAAACCCGGATGTCAGGTCCAGGCGTTACACCTGGCATCCGCAGCCATTCGAATCGTCGTCATCATCATCGCCGTCGAGATTCGCGTCGTCGTCGTTATCGTTATTGTCGTCATCGTCGCCGGTATCGTCGTCATCGACCGTGTCGTCATCGTCAGTTTCTTCTTCCACGACGGTGATCGTCACCTCGTCCGGTTCGCTGTTGATTTCACCGTCGGACACCATCAGCTCGAAGGTGAACTCGCCGAGCTGCGTCGCGACAAAACTCGTCGTCGCCTGATCGTAGGACGACAACGGCATATCCTCGCCCGCCGTCTGCTCCCAAAGATAAGCCAGCGGCTCGCCGTCGATGTCGTACGAGCCGGAGCCGTCGAGCATCGCCGTCGTGCCGAGGGGCACGGTCTGGTCGTCGCCCGCGTCGGCGAGTGGCGTGGAGTTGACGCCGAGGTAAGCCAGCGACATGAAACCCTGACCGATGACGAAGGCGTCGCGATCGACGAACTCGATGTCGAGCGGTTCGTAAATGCCCTCGTCGAACGGGTCGTGCTGCCAGGTGACGCCGCCGTCTTGCGTGTAGAAAATAAGCGTCTTGGTCATGCCGAGCTTGGTCAGGCCGACGCCGATGACAAAGCCCATGTGGGAGCTGATGAACTTGACGTTGAGCGGCGCGTAATCGCGTTGCAGGCCGGGAATCGTGTTCCAGGCGGGCAACGGCGCAGGCTGCCAGGTGTCGCCGCCGTCGCGGGTTTCGAGCATCACCCAGATAGGCTCGGTCTGCTGCAGGTGGCTTTCGCCACAGATGTAGCCGTGGTCTTCGTCGACGAAGTAGACCTTGCTGAAGTGGCGGTTGGCGTCGGCGTAGAGCGGCGTCCAATTCAGACCGCCGTCTTCCGTCTTGAGCACCTTGCCGTTAACGCCCTTGG
>Ga0272444_10003123_pt1 | contig 15078 bp, 9 predicted proteins | sample SSMForm13_FD_201033 | JGI IMG/M metagenome (GOLD analysis project Ga0272444, IMG submission 201033) | Marine sediment archaeal communities from Little Sippewissett salt marsh, Falmouth, MA, United States - SSM-Form-13 | ecosystem: Environmental > Aquatic > Marine > Wetlands > Sediment ...
GACGTGGCCATGTCGCTCGAAAGGCTCGCCACCGGCGCTCCGCTTTGGCAAGCGTCGCCATGCCACGCCCGCCGTCCTGAGGCGCGGGAAAAGGGGACATTGCTGTGTGGGTCTGCTCTGAGGTGCACCTCCTGCCGGTTCCGTGGAGCACGCTGTGCGCACGTGAGACGAATGACGCCGGTACCGTGGTCGGCCCGCAGGCCAGACCGTGGCACCGGGCTCCGGTGTTGAGATAGGGAGGAGAAAGATGAAACGCCTGACGCTGATGACGGTGCTCGTGGCCGGGGCTTGCATCGCCGGAGGGCTGGCCGGTTGCGCGGCGCCGGTTGTGCTTGAAGGAACCATCGTCGACCAGCGGGCCCGCGCGGCCGGGGACGAGAACGTGGGGACGGTCGACATGCCCCTGAAGACCATCTCGGCGGCCGTCGCCAAGGCCGCGCCCGGAGACGTCATCACCGTCAGGGCGGGCACGTACGGCGAGCTGGTCAGGATCGCCGCGAGCGGCGCCGACGGCAAGCCCATCACGCTCCAGGCCGCGCCGGGCGAGCGCGTGGTCATCGCCGGCGCGGACTCCAGGCACGGCATCACCTGGGCGGCCGGCGCGGGGCATCTGCGGATTCGCGGCTTCGAGGTGGTCGGCGGGCGCGGCATCGGCTCCACGGACAAAGGCGGCCACCACATCGAGATCAGCGAGTGCGTCGTTCTCGCAGCGCCCATCCGACTCATGGGACACGCCGACTGCGTGGTCCGCCGGTGTGTCCAGGGACGCAGCAAGGGCAACGGCATCAGCCTCAACGGCTGCAAGCGTTGCACCGTCGAGGAGTGCGAGATCTTCGACAACCGTGCCGACGGCCTGGTGGTGACGCACGGATCCGACGGCTGCGCGGTGCGGCGCAACTACATCCACAACCACTGGTACGACCATCACCCCGACGCGCTCCAGATCTACCGCACGGTGACCAACCTGACCGTCGAGGGGAATCTCCTCTTCAACAGCGGCCAGGGCTTCATGATGGAGCAGGCCGACGGCGGGGTATTCCGCAACAACATGATGATCGGCACACATCACAGCGGCCTTCTGCTCGGCCACAGGAACACGCACAACTGGACGGTCGAGGGCAACACCATCGCCTACACCGGCTTCAAGGCCGTCACATACTCGGGCCGTGGCACGGTCTTCCGCCACAACATCATCCTCACCGGCGGCGACAGCAAGCTCATCCAGCAGGCCGGCCCCGACCCGTGCCAGAGCGACTACAACCTCTACTGGAAGCCCCAGGCCCGCGACGTGGTCTACCACGTGCCGGAGGGCGAGGACCAGCACTCGAAGTTCGCCGATCCGCGGTTCCGCAGCGCGCCGACGCTGGTGGGCACGGGCCTGGCCCTCTACTACATCGACATCTGGGGCAACAAGGAGGCGGCCGCCAAGTCGACGCCCGGCAAGCTCTACCTCATCGGCAGGCCGCTGACGGACCGTTTCGCACCCGGCGACCACGTTGAGTGCAACTTCGACGGCAAGGTCCGCACAGTGACCGAGGTGGGAGCCGACTACGTGGCCTTCGAGCCGCCCCTCCAGGAGCGCCACCATCACCCGTGGGATGTGATCGTCAACTGGGAAGACAAAACGGACTTCACATGGGACTGCTCTCTGGCCGCCGACTCACCGGCCCGGGGCATGGGCGAGGGCGGCCGCGACGTGGGCTCATCGATCCCCATGCGGGCCTGGATGAAATGCGACTTCGACGGCGACGGCCGCCGCGATCTGCCCACCGTGCCGCCGGAACTCATGAAGGCGCCACCCGCCTGGAAGGAGAGGGACGAATGATCCGTTTTCGCGATGTGCTCTGTCGGCTGCTGGTAACCGTGTTGGTTTCGGGGCCTGCCGCCGCGGCCGACGACGCGAAGGCCCTGTTCTCCGAGTGCCCGGTGGGCGCCTACGACGGGCCGGTGAAGACCCTTTACACCCGGGACAACGCCCCAGCCACGCCGGCGCTCGACGCTCTGGAACTCACGGACACGGTCAGCCAGTACGGCATCACGTGGACGCTCGACCGGAAGGTCCGCGCGGGCCGCTTCATCACGGGCGACTGGTACGTCGTCGGCCCGGTAACCGTGACGGCCATCGACCCGAAGCCCCTCTTCGGCCAGGAGGTGCCCGACCACCCGGACTGGAAGCTCATCAACCACAGTGGCGTCAAGGAAGACAGGTACAAGGGCAAGTGGTGCCGCAACGGCTCGACGCTCAACCAGCGGACCGACACGGTCAAGGGCGGCTTCGACAGCCGCCTGTCGCACGGCCACTACGATCCGTCGCTGGTGACGCCGCTGCCGATCGCGATGGCACCGGGCGACGCCCTCATCTCGACCATCAGCACGCCGGACCCGATCGACTATCGCGGCTATGGCCAGCCGGTGGGGACGGCCGCGGTGCTGACCTGCATGGCCGCGCCGCAACCGCTCGACGCCTTCCGCCCGTCCTACTGCGACCGCGAGGGCAGAATCTACCTGGCGCGGAACCTGCGGCGCGAGTTGCTCTACAGCCTGCCTCGGCCCAAGGCGGCGCCGCCGGACCTGAGCCGCTGGGCCCGCGCGTTCCAGCGGCCGTGGCTCGACACGGTCACCTGGGGCTACGCCAGCCCGAAGCAGAACATGCCCCGCTACGGGCAGTGGATCACCCATGGGGTAAGCCACGCGGCGCTGCTGGTGCACCTGGACTACCCGGCCCGGGACAAAGAGCCCCTGCTCGTTCACACCGTGCAATACGGCATCGACCTATGGGGCATCGTCCGGGCGGGATACCGCGGCTGGCATGGCCACGGCGGCTTCGGCGGCGGGCGAAAGTGGTCCGTCATCTTCGCGGGCCTGATGCTCGGCGACCCCCAGATGCAGAACGTCAAGAAACACTATCCGAAGTGCCGCTTCGGCGAGGACGACCAGACGTCGGCCGGCAAGTGCTGGACCGGCCACGACGTGCTCTTCGAGAGCCACCCCGACTGGCGCAAGACGCCCACCGAGTTGGCGCCGCCGCGACGCTGGGCCACCATCCAGAGCGAATCGTATCGCCGGTGCTGCACCAGCGCCGAGTGGCCGGGTGAGGCCCTGGCGGCGCGACTCATGCGGGCCGAGGCGGCCTGGGACCACGACCCGTTCTTCGCCTACGTCGACCGCTGGATGACCGAGGACCACGCGAAGGAACTCAAGGAAATCCGGGCGGCCGCGAAGGAGAACGAGAAGATCCACTTCCCCAAGTGGTGGAACAACCTGATCAAACAGTACGAGAAACCCAGGCCGGCCAAGGGCCTCCAGGGGCAGATGTGGGCGGCGTACCGCGATAAGCTGCCCCCGGCGAAGACAGCGGCCAAGGCTGACGAGAGCAGATAGTCACCGAAGAGGCACCTCCTTAAAGGAAAGGGATGTGGAATGAGAATCGCGCAGTGGACTGTCGTCATCGTGATGCTCGCCGGCGCGGGTGGAATGGCCGCCGCTGACGAGGCCGAGACCGCGGGCCTGCGGGCCTGGAACAACGACGTGCTGACCTTGGACGACCGCGGCGACTTCAAGGGCGCTGCGGAACCCGCCGGCGCGGTGACGATTGCCGGGACGCGCGGCGGGATGTTCTCCGGCAAGGTGGTCGTCGGCGCAGAGGCGCCAATTGAGCAACTCAAGGTCGCCGCGAGCGACCTGGCCGCCGGCGAGGCCATCATCCCAGCCTCGGCCATTCAGCTTCGCTATGCCGTGCCGTGGGACGGCGGCATGGCGGACGGACGCTATACGCCGCGCGGATTCGACATCCTGCTCGACTCGCCGCCCGAGGCGGTCCCCGCCGCGAAAGGCGTCGCCATGCTCCCCGTCTGGGTGACCGTCACGGTGCCCCGCGATGCCGCGCCGGGCGACTACCGCGGCAGGCTCACGATCACCGCCAAGAACCAGGCGCCAGTGACCATCCCGGTGGAGATGACCGTCGCTGGCTGGGCCATCCCCGAGACGCAGCAATGGCGTACCTGGGTCGAGATCATCCAGTCGCCCGACACGCTGGCGGTCGAGTACGGCTTGGAGCCCTGGTCGAAGAAGCATTTCGACCTCATCGCCCGGTCGATGCGCCACATCGGCGCCGCGGGCAGCCGCGTCCTCTATATTCCGCTCATCTGCTACACCAACCTGGGCAACACCGAATCGATGGTCCGCTGGATCCAGAAGACCGAGGACCGGTTCGACTACGACTTCGCGCCGATGGAGCAGTACCTCGACACGGCGATCGAGCACATGGGCACGCCCAAGCTGGTCGTCTTCAACGTCTGGGAGATTTACCAGAGGCCCGCGGACAAAACCTGGAACGACGAGTGGTTCAACAAGCTCTCGGAGAAGCAACGGCAGGGCGGCTACTTTGTGAATCTCAAGAAGCGCGGCGACCTGTGGCGGTCGCTCCAGGCCGAGCACGGCCTGGGGCCCGCGGTGTCGATGCTGGACACCGAGACCAGGAAGATCAACACCATCTACCTTCCGCCGTACGCCGCCGAAGAGAGCCGCAAGCTCTGGCAACCCCTGATGGACGAGATCCGCCGCCGGATGGCGAAGCGCGGGCTCGCCGGCGCGATGATGCTCGGCATGTCGTCCGACGCCCAGCCGAGCAAGGAGGAGGCGGCCTTCTGGCACGAGGTGTCCGGCGGCCTGCCGTGGGTCTCCCACAGCCACGCTGCCTATGCCACCAAGCTCCGTGGTAGCGGCGCCCCGGTCGGCTACTCGACCAACGTCTGGCACGTGCGCTTCAACTCAGAGCCCGAGAAGGGCCGCTCCTACGGCTGGAAGAAGCCGCAGCTCGTGGCCGAATTCCACCGGTTCCACTGGTTCAACGCCTGGCCGCTCACGACGATTCGGCACGCCGCCGAGTTCAACATCACGGGCGAGCAGCGAGGCGTGGGCAAGATCGGTGGCGATCTCTGGTGGGCCGTCAAGGACAAGCGCGGCCGGCGGCGCGGCACAGTGACGGGGTTGTGTCCCCAGAGCCGCTGGCGGAGCCTGGACATCAGCAGCAGCCTGCTGGCCCCCGGGCCCGACGGGCCTGTGGCCACCGCGCGCTTCGAGGCGTTCCGCGACGGCGTCCAGGAATGCGAGGCACGCATCTTCATCGAACAGGCCCTGACCGACGACGCCCTCCGCGCGAAGCTCGGCGACGACCTGGCCGACCGCTGCCAGAAGATGCTCGACGAGCGCGTCCGCTGCATGTGGAAGGGCTCCGGCGGCGTCATCGGCGAGGCCGACGGAAAGAGCTGGCGCTACAAGATGCACGGCGGCGCCCACCAGTGGTTCGTCGAAAGCGGGTGGCAGAAGCGCACCCTGGACCTTTATGGCCTTGCCGGCCAGGTTGCCGAGGCCCTGGGGAAGGAGTAGTGCTTCATGCCATTCGAATCTATGGGTGGCACGGTCAGGCCCCGCAGCCCACGGGCGACTGGCGCGTGGCGCGAAGCGCGGCTGCCAGCGCGGGTCGGCCTCAAGGCGGGCCGCAACCTCCTGCGGATGACGAGCCTCGGCGGCGGGGGCCTCAACCTCGACGAAATCCGCCTCACCCCCGCGCCGCCCCCCGCGCCGTGATGAGGCGGGCCCCGCGCAGCTGGTGTGACGGGGGTGCCACGGCGGCCGTCGTTTACCGCCGTGCTTTCCTCGGGCGCACCCCACAAAACTTGCGTCAGACCGCTTAGGCCTCTGCTCCGGGAGGATCTTGCTTACTCTCTGGCATGCAGTACAAGATGTGGTCAACCAGAAGGAGCAGCGTCAGTGCTTCCTTCCGTGTCAGCTTGGAACTCTCCACGAGACCATGGACCAGCGTGTGCCGAGTCGCTGGCAGGTCCGCCTGATCGAACTTGGTAAAGCGGTAAAACACTTGCTCGAAATACTGCCTCAAGCGGTCGGGGAACAGAAGTGAACGCGAATGCTCGCGTCCTGCGAGATCCTTTGCGAAGACATCAAACACGTCTCCCTGCTGTCCCCAGGCACCGAATGCCTGTCGCAGAAGACCTTCCACCCTGGGGGCCGCCACAGACACGACCGTTAGCCAATCCCCCGCCTTGTAGGCAGTAACGGCTCTTTCCAGGAAGTCCATATGCCCGGCGAAGTGCCTGTTTGCCCGCCAACTCAAGACCCTCTCGCTGCAGCACTTCAAGAACAGCTTGTGAATCTCCTCCTCGGAACGCGCAGTATCCCGCCCAGCCTTGATCGCCTGAAAAAGCCCTTCCCAAAGGCCGTGCGGCAACAGAATGAAAGGGAACCACCCGTTCTTCAGAATCAGGTCCCAATCTTCGGGCAACAAAAGGAATTTCTCTGTGAACCACAGATGGGCAAGGAGCATTCCTCCGATCTTCTTCGCCGCCGCGTAGGACTCAGCAGCGCTCACGCCAGACGTGGGGTCCAACGCACGGAAATCGAAACACATGCCCTTGCGCCACCCTGCTGATACAAGAAGCATCAGTCCACATTCGTCGGGCGGTTGTATGCCCGGGAAGTCCAGTTCCTCGATCCCTGCGATGTCGTCGCGCAGCAAGGGCTGCCCTGCCTTGCAGGACCGCTTGACGCGCATTCTGCCAAGCACCGGTAGTCTCTCGTTCAGATAGACGTACGTCTCGGTCGGGGAGATGACCAGAAGCACGCGGTCCACTATGCCTGGGGCAGACCCCGCCGCACGCACGTAAGGGTCAAAAGCCTCCAGCATCCGATAGAACATGAGGCCTTCGTCAAAGGCGTGAAAGCCACAGACTTCCATCAAGCACTGCTCTCCAGGCTCAACATAATCAGTACTGAATCCCGCCATGCGCCCGGCAGTGGGAACCACTACGGGATCGGGTCTAGCATTTGCGAAGTCGAGAAAGGCCGGTTTCTCGTGCATACGCATCCACCATGCCGGAAATGATTCAGGGGCATTCGCCATCACACGCCCTGCCTTTGTGAACCGTGTTTCAGGACGAATAGCGCACAAGACGCGTTGTCTGCAGGTCATTCAGCCGGTCGGACGAGGCAATGGGGGATTATCCGTCTTGGGCACAACTACGTCAATAGGTGACCAACTGCATCCTCAGGTCGTGCCCCCACGCGGCCTGGGCGGGCGGATCATGCGGCGGCGAAGGTGAGGGCTTCGCCGTCGCAGTCGACGCGGATGGTCGCGCCCGGCGGGAAGTCGCCCGCGAGAATGCGCTGGGCCAAGGGGTTCTCCACCAGTTGCTGGATGGCCCGGCGGAGCGGCCGCGCGCCGTACGCGGGATCGAACCCGAACTCGCCGATGAGCCGCCGCGCGGCGTCGGTCGTCTCGAGCCGGTAGTCCTGCTCGCCGAGTCGCCGGGCGAGTTGGTCGAGCTGGAGATCGACGATCTGCATGAGCTGTTCGCGCGACAGGCCGTGGAAGACGATGGTCTCGTCGATGCGGTTGAGGAACTCCGGCCGCAGGCTTTCGCGGAGCAGGTCTTTGACCTTGGCCTCGATTTCCCACGCCGGGGTGCCCTGGTCGGCCATCTGCTGAATGACCTGGCTGCCGATGTTGCTGGTCATGATGACCACGGTGTTGCGGAAGTCGACGGTGCGGCCGTGGCCGTCGGTCAGGCGGCCGTCGTCGAGGACTTGCAGGAGGATGTTGAAGACGTCCGGGTGGGCCTTTTCGATTTCGTCCAGCAGGAGGACCGAGTAGGGCCGGCGGCGCACCGCTTCGGTCAGGCGTCCGCCTTCCTCGTAGCCGATGTAGCCCGGCGGGGCCCCGATGAGCCGCGCAACAGAATGCCGCTCCATGTACTCGCTCATGTCCAGCCGGACCATGGCGTCCTCGTTGTCGAAGAGGAACTCGGCCAGGGCCTTCGACAGTTCGGTCTTGCCGACGCCCGTGGGCCCCATGAAGAGGAACGATCCCGTGGGCCGCCGCGGGTCCTGGAGCCCCGCGCGGCTTCGGCGGACGGCGTTGGCGACGGCCTGGACGGCCTCGTCCTGGCCGATCACGCGGGTGTGCAGACGATCTTCCATCTTGAGGAGCTTCTCGCGTTCGCCTTCGAGCATCCGCGACACGGGGATGCCCGTCCAGCGTGCCACTCCCTGGGCGATGTCCTCGGCCTCGACCTGCTCGCGGAGCATCGAGCCGGATTCCCGCATCGCTTCCAGCCGCTGCTCGGCTGCGTCGAGCTGCTTCTGGAGTTCGGGGATGTCGCCGTAGGCCAGTCGCGCGGCGTCCTCAAGCCGGCCTTCGCGCTGGGCCTGCTCGACCTGTGTGCGCGACTGCTCGATCTGCTCCAGCAGGCCACCCACCTCCTGGTGCTGCGACTTCTCCTCGTCCCATCGCGCGGTCAGCGCGCCCTGCTGCTCGCGGAGGTCGGCCAGGCGCTTCTCGATGTCGGCCAGGCGTTTGCGGCCAGCCTCGTCGGTCTCCTTGCGGAGGGCCTCGCGCTCCATCTCCAGTTGCAGCGTCTGCCGCTTGAGGGCGTCGAGTTCGGCCGGCATGCTGTCGTTCTCGATCCTCAGCCGGCTGGCGGCCTCGTCCATCAGGTCGATCGCCTTGTCCGGCAGGAACCGGTCGCTGATGTAGCGGTGGCTCAGCGTGGCCGCGGACACGATGGCGCTGTCGGTGATCCGCACACGGTGAAAGGCCTCGTAGCGCTCCTTCAGGCCGCGTAGGATGGCAATGGTGTCCTCAACGCTCGGCTCGCCGACGTAGACCGGCTGGAAGCGGCGCTCCAGGGCGGCGTCCTTCTCGACGTGCTCGCGGTACTCGTCCAGGGTGGTCGCGCCCACGCAGCGCAGCTCACCGCGGGCCAGGGCGGGTTTCAGGAGATTCGACGCGTCGACGGCCCCCTCGGCGGCCCCCGCGCCGACCAGGGTATGCATTTCGTCGATGAACAGGATCACGCGGCCCTCGGAGTCGGTGACCTCCTGGATGACGGCCTTGAGCCGGTCCTCGAACTCGCCGCGGAACTTCGCCCCGGCAATCAGGGCACCCATGTCGAGGGCCACGACGCGCTTGTCCTTCAGGCCCGACGGCACGTCGCCGGCCACGATCCGCTGGGCCAATCCCTCGACGATGGCCGTCTTGCCGACGCCCGGCTCGCCGATCAGCACGGGGTTGTTTTTCGTCCGGCGCGACAGGACCTGGATGACCTGCCGCACTTCCTCGTCGCGGCCGATGACCGGGTCCAGCTTGCCGCGCCGGGCCAGGTCCACCAGATCGCGGCTGTAGCGCTCGAGGGCCTGGTACTTGTCCTCGGCCGCCTGGTCCGTGGCGCGCTGCCCGCCGCGCAGCTCCTGGACGGCCTTGAGCAGGCGGTCGCGGTCCACGGCGCCCAGCCGGAGCACCTCGGCCGCGGGCGACCGGCTCGCCACCAGCGCCAGCAGCAGGTGCTCGGTCGAGACGTACTCGTCCTTCTGGGCGTCGGCTTCCTTCTGCGCCTGGCTGAGGACTGCGGCCATGGCCGGGCCGAGTGTCACGTCGCCCGATTGCTCCGGCTGCCGGCCCAGTTCGGCGTCGGTCAGCCGCCGGATCTGCTCGACGTTTCCGCCGGCCTTCTCCAGCAGGGGGCGCACGATGCCCGCCTCGTCGCCCAGCAGGGCCACCAGCAGGTGCAGCGGCGTCACCTCGGGGTGCTTCCGCGACACGGCCAGCTGGTGCGCCGCGGCCAGCGACTCCTGGGCGCGAATCGTGTACTTGTTGAGCTGCATTCCGAATCCCCTTCCGCACCAAGAAGCAGGGGCGGCTCCAGAGCCGCCCCTACGCTACCATCGACGTCGCGGCTCGCGCGTCGGTGCTCAGTCTTTCACTTCGAAGTCGGCGTCGATCACATCGTCATCGCCCGACGGTTTCGAGTCCGCGTCTCCCGAGGCGGCGGACGGTCCCGCGTCGCCGCCCGGGGGTGGGAAACCTGCGCCCTGGGCGCCCGCCTGGAAGCCTGGGCCGCCGGGCTGGCCGGCAGCGCCCTCGCCCGCGGCCTGCTGCTGCTGGTAGAGCATCCGGCCAAGGCGTGCGAGGCCTGGTTCAGGGCCTCGACCGCCGCATCGATCTTCGCCGCGTCATCGGCCTGGGTGGCCTCGCGGACCTCCTTGATGGCCTCGTCGATCTTTGTCCGGTCGTCGCCCGAGAGTTTGTCGCCGTGCTCCTTCAGAGTGCTCTCGGTCTGGTAGGCCAGGGCCTCGGCGTTGTTTTTCTTGTCCACCAGTTCGCGGCGCCGGCGGTCCTCGTCGGCGTTGGACTCGGCGTCCTTGCGCATCTGCTCGACCTCCTCCTCACTGAGGCCGCTGGAACTCTTGATCTCGATGGACTGTTCCTTCCCGGTGCCGCGGTCGGTGGCCTTGACGTTGAGGATGCCGTTGGCATCGATGTTAAACTCCACCTCGATCTGCGGCATGCCGCGCGGTGCCGGCGGGATACCCGCCAGGTCAAAGCGGCCCAGCGTGCGGTTGTCGTTGGCGAACTCGCGCTCCCCCTGGAGAACGTGGATGGACACGGCCGGCTGGTTGTCGGCCGCCGTGGTGAAAGTCTCCTTCTTCGAGGTCGGGATGGTCGTGTTGCGGTCGATGAGCTTGGTCATCACGCCGCCCAGGGTCTCCAGGCCGAGGCTCAGCGGGGTGACGTCCAGCAGCAGGACGTCCTTGACCTCGCCGGTGAGGACGGCGCCCTGGATGGCGGCCCCCACGGCCACCACCTCGTCGGGGTTCACGCCGCGGTGCGGGTCCTTGCCGAAGATGTCTCTGACCACGTCCTGGACCTTGGGGATGCGCGTCGACCCACCGACCATGACCACCTCGTCGATCTCGCTGGGCTTCATCTTCGCGTCTTCCAGGCACTTGAGGACCGGCACGCGGAGCCGCTCGAAGATCGGCTCGCAGAGCTGCTCGAGCCGGGCGCGCGTCAGGGGCATCGCCAAATGCTTGGGCCCCGACTGGTCGGCGGTGATGAACGGCAGGTTGATGTCGGTCTGGGCGTTGTCCGAGAGTTCGCACTTGGCCTTTTCGGCGGCCTCCCTCAGCCGCTGAAGGGCCATGGGGTCGCTGCGCAGGTCGATGCTCTGGTCCTTCTGGAACTCGTCGGCGACATAGTCGATGAGCTTCTGGTCGATGTTGTCGCCGCCCAGGTGCGTATCGCCGTGGGTGGCCACGACGTCGAACACGCCGTCGCCCACGTCGAGGATGGAGACGTCGAAGGTCCCGCCGCCGAAGTCGAACACGGCAATCTTCTCGTTCGACTTCTTCTCCAGGCCATAGGCCAGACTGGCTGCGGTCGGTTCGTTGATGATCCGCTCCACCTGGAGTCCGGCGATCTTGCCGGCGTCCTTGGTGGCCTGGCGCTGCGAATCGTTGAAGTAGGCCGGCACGGTGATCACCGCCCGGTCGACCGTTTCGCCCAGGTAAGTCTCGGCGGTGCGCTTGAGGTCCTGAAGGACCATGGCCGAGATCTCCGGCGGGGTGTAGGTCTCCTTGCCGTCCAGGACCTCCACTTTCACCAGTTCATTGGCCCCGCCGGTGACCGTGTAGGGCACCATCGTCTCTTCCTCGCCGACCTCGTTGTGCCGCCGGCCCATGAACCGCTTGATCGAGAAGACCGTGTTCTTCGGATTGGTCACCGCCTGCCGTTTGGCCACCTGGCCAACCAGCCGCTCGCCCTTCTCGGTGAAGGCCACGACCGACGGCGTCAGCCGACTGCCCTGGCTGTTGGCAATCACCACCGGCTTGTCGCCTTCCATGACGGCGACCACGCTGTTGGTGGTGCCCAGGTCGATGCCGATAATCTTTCCCTTCTTGTCGTTGCCCGCCATACCCTATCACTCCTTTCGCTCTTGCCCCGGACAGATGCGCCCGAGGCGAGGTAATACTCCGGATTCCTTGACAAGCATAGGGCAAACGCCGTGCCATTCTGCGGCGAGGCGGCCCACGCATGGCGCAACACCCTGTCGCACAAGGTCTTACAGCCCGGACGGGGCACCATGGCCTCCTCGGGAGCCCGGCCAGCGCCCCCACTGGCTGCCAAAATGGCAGTCCGCCGCAGCCTTGCTCAACCAGTTCCGGCAGCCTCTTGACCGCCGCGCTTTCAGAGAGGCCACGGTCTGACGAAGTCAGGCCATGGTCAGTCCTCAAACCGTCATCACGTCCTGGCTTCCGGCCAGACCGTGGCACCCGCTTGCGTGCAGCGCTTGGTTGGAAAGGCGTTGCACCCCGACGCGGCGCGCAGTAGAGTGCTCCTCTTCGGTCCCCCGGGGCGCCTCGGTGGAGGCGCGAGGCAACGCCCGGTGAGCCCGGAGAGAACCCAACCGCCGGCACACGAGGAAGGAGCAACTCATGTATCGAGGCAACTGGCTGCGTTTATCGGTTGCGGCGTGTCTGGTCGCACTGCTCGCAGGTTCAGCTCAGGCTGAGGTGCGCTTGGCCGCCGTGTTCAGCGATCACATCGTGCTTCAGCAAGGCTGCCCGGTTCCCGTCTGGGGCTGGGCCGATGCCGGCGAGAAGGTGACGGTGACCGTTGCCGGGCAGACGGCCGAGGCCACCGCCGACGCCGGCGGACGGTGGAAGGCCGCGCTGCCGGCCCTCAAGGCCGGCGGCCCGCACACGCTCGTCGTCAAGGGGGCGGGGGCCAACGCGATCACCCTCAACGACGTGCTGGTCGGCGAGGTGTGGCTGGCCAGCGGGCAGTCGAACATGAACATGCCCATCGACTGGGGCGTCTTCGGCAAGTGGGGGAGCCCGGAGTGCACTGCGGCCCTGGCCAAGATCGATGATTCCCAGTTGCGGATGTTCCTGGTGGGCAGGAGGACCTCGCACAAGCCGGCCGACGACGTCTCGGGCGCCTGGAAGGTGGCCAAGGGCAACGCGGTGCTGAAATGGTCGGCCGCGGCTTACTTCTTCGGCGTCGAGCTGCGGCGCGAACTCGGCGTGCCGGTCGGCATCGTCAAGAGCGCCGTGGGCGGCACGGTCATCGAGAGTTGGATGAGCCGCGAAGCGCTGCTCGACGTGTCGCCCGACCTCCAGGCGAGCTTCGACCGTTGGGACCGCCAGGTGGCCCAGTTCGACGAGGCGGCCTACCAGAAGAAGGTCGCCGAGTGGCAGAAGAAGGCCGACGCGGCCAAGGCCGAGGGCAAGCGCCCACCGCGCCGGCCGGTCCGCATCACCGAACACAACCGCATGCCGGCCTGCCTGTACAACGGGATGATCGCGCCGCTCGTGCCGTACGCCATGCGCGGCATGCTGTGGTACCAAGGCGAGTCGAACGCCAGCAAGGCCGCGCTGTACGCCCGGCGCTTCCCGGCGATGATCCGTCAGTGGCGGAAGGACTGGGGACAGGCCGAGATGCCATTCCTGTTCGTGCAACTGGCCAACTTCCGGCCTACGAAACCCGAACCCAGCGAGAGTCAGTGGGCCGAGCTGCGCGAAGCCCAGCGGCTGGCCCTGTCGGTGCCTTTGACGGCCATGACCGTGGCCATCGACATCGGCGACGCCAAAGACATCCACCCGAAGAACAAACTGGACGTCGGGCGGCGGCTGGCCCTCGGGGCGCTGAAGCTGGCCTACGGCCGCGACATCGTCTACTCCGGCCCGCTTTACGCGTCGATGACGGCCGAGGGCAGCAAGGTGCGCCTCCGCTTCGAGCACACGGGCGGTGGGCTGGTTGCCAAGGGCGGCGGCCCGCTCAAGGGCTTCGCCGTAGCCGGCGAGGACGGCAAGTTTGTCTGGGCCGAGGCCACCATCGACGGCAACAGCGTGGTGGTCTCGAGCGACGCGGTAACCAAGCCGGTCGCTGTCCGCTACGCCTGGGCCGACAACCCGGAGTGCAACCTGTTCAACGCCGAGGGCCTGCCGGCGTCGCCGTTCTGCACGGACAAGTGGCCTCCTGCGGGCGCCGGCAACTGACCGAGCGGGGCCGGGCCATGCGCGCCACTTGACCGACACCCGTACAATGGGTGCGGCGAGCAGGAATGCCCTCTCGTCGACACGGACAGGCGGGACCGCCGATGACGCACCCGACACACCAGTCCCCATCGCCGGACGACGTGCCGCCGTTGCGGATCGTCTTCTGGGAAACCACTTCCGCGTGCAACCTGGGCTGCGCCCACTGCCGCCGCATGGACACCGGGCGCGACCAGGCGCGGTGGAACCTCTCAACGGCCGAGGGCGGAGCGTTGGTTGACGACCTGTCGGCAACGCATCCGCAGGCCCTGCTCATCCTGTCGGGTGGCGAGCCCCTGCTGCGTCCGGACATCTTTACCTTGGCAGAGCGGGCCCGCGCAGCGGGCCTGCGGACGGCCCTGGCCACAAACGGCACGCTGGTGACCCCCGAGGTGGCCCGGCACATCGCCGGGGCAGGGTTCGCGCGAGTCAGCGTCAGCCTCGACGGGGCGCTGGCGTCGACGCACGACCTGCTGCGCGGCGTAGCCGGATCGTTCGACCGGGCGCTGGCAGGGCTGCGGCTGGTGCGCGACGCCGGCCAGTCGGTGCAGATCAACATGAGCGTCACGCGGGCCAATGCCGCCGAACTGGCCGCCATGTTTCGCCTGGCCGAGGCCGAACGCGCCGCGGCGCTGCACCTGTTCATCGTCGTGCCCGTCGGCTGCGGGGCCGAGTTGCGCGACGACCAGCGGCTGTCGCCGGAAGAGTACGAGCAGTTGCTCCGCGAGTTCCACGGTCTTAGTGCCAAGTCGTCCGTAGAGACGCGGGCGACCTGCGCCCCGCAGTACGCCCGCATCACCGCGCAACTGGCGGCCGAGCACGGCCGCGGACCGGAGACCGCAAGCCGAGGACCCGCCGGCGCGCCCGGACATCCGGCCGAGCGCCCCGGAGGGTGCCTTGCCGGAACCGGCGCCGTGTTCGTCAGCCATCGCGGCGACGTGTTCCCGTGCGGCTACCTTCCGATCCGGTGCGGCAACGTGCGCGAGGAGACGCTCTCGACCCTCTGGCAGACCAGCGTGGTGCTCGGTCGCCTGCGCCGCCGGGAACTCCTCACGGGCAAGTGCGGCGCGTGCGACTGGCGCGAGGCATGCGGCGGGTGCCGGGCCCGGGCGTTCGCGGCCACGGGCGATCCGATGGCCGCCGAACCGGACTGCATCTACCAGCCGCCGCAGCCGACCCACCCCTAGC
>Ga0272444_10003124_pt1 | contig 15076 bp, 15 predicted proteins | sample SSMForm13_FD_201033 | JGI IMG/M metagenome (GOLD analysis project Ga0272444, IMG submission 201033) | Marine sediment archaeal communities from Little Sippewissett salt marsh, Falmouth, MA, United States - SSM-Form-13 | ecosystem: Environmental > Aquatic > Marine > Wetlands > Sediment ...
CTTTCGATTTAGTTTATCATACAGAGGTCAAAAGTCAAGGTCATACGGGGGAAGGATCTTACTCTCCATACAATCCTCTGTTCCTTATATATTTGACCACTGAAACGGGGACAAGGTGATCTATGGGCTCGCGGCTTTTGATCCTTTCGCGCACCATGCTCGAGGACACATCCACACGCGGTATGACAATATGCCGGACCCTGCCCTTGTAAGCGTCACCGGGTTCCCAGCCGGGCCTTGCTCCTATGACAAAAGTGACCAGGTCCAGTATCTCATCTATGTCCTTCCAGCTTGAAAGGCTTTCCGTAGAATCGGACCCGGTCAAAAAGAAAAGTTCCGTATCGGCGCCGTACTTTTCCTTGAAATGTTTGATGGTATCGATGGAATATGATACCCCGCCTTTATCGATCTCGTAAGTGGATACCTCAAACCCGTCCTCTCCTTCCAGCGCCAGGCGCACCATGTTCAGCCTGTCGGCCACAGAAACGCCGCCTTCTACTGTTTTATGCGGAGGGGTGCCGGCTGGAACAAATATCACCTTGTTCAGGCCGAACTTGGCCCGGCATTCCTTCGCCAGGACCAGATGCCCGAGGTGTATGGGATTGAACGTCCCGCCAAGGATGCCTATTTTCATATATGCCTCGTAAGTCGGTTACGGTCAAGATGCCCGTTTCGTCTTTCGGTAACGTTTAACGTCACCGTAACCGATACGGGCTTCGTTACCGCAAACTTAACCGTTTTCGCCATTTACTCTCTGATTTGACCTCGTCCGTAAATAACGTATTTGTAGGTGGTCAGCTCTTCCAGGCCCATGGGGCCGCGGGCGTGCAATTTGTCGGTGGATATGCCTACCTCCGCGCCTTTTCCGAACTGGCCGCCATCGGTGAACCTGGTGGAGGCGTTTATGTACACCGCCGCGGAATCCACTTTTTTGGCAAATTGGAGGCCCCGCGCCCGGTCCCTTGTCACTATGGCATCCGAATGTTTTGACCCGAACCTGGCGATATGCCCCAGCGCCTCTTCCATGGAAGACACCACACGGATGTTCAGCACAAGGTCCAGCCATTCGGTCGCGAAATCCGTATCCGTCGCTTCCGCTATGCCGCCGCCGAGGATCGCGCGGGTGCGGCCGCATCCTTTTATCGCCACGCCGGCTTCCATGAGCTTTTTTGAGATGGCCGGCAGGAACCTTTCCGCTATTTTTTCGTGCACGAGCATGGTCTCCATCGCGTTACACACACCCGGGCGCTGGACCTTGGCGTTCAAACACACCTTCTCCGCCATTTTAAGGTCCGCGGCTTTATCGACATATACGTGGCAGATCCCTTTATAATGCTTTATCACGGGTACTTTGCTCTTGTCGACCACTTCCTTGATCAGGGATTCCCCTCCCCGCGGCATTATGAGGTCGATCCCTTCGGTCGAAGAGAGCATAGCGTCCACAAGTTCGCGGGAGGTGTCCTCGATGAGGATAAACGCGTCCTTTGTCATACCGCTTTGCGCCGCGGCTTTTCCGGCGGCTTCATATATCGCCTTGTTTGAATTGACCGCGTCCGAACCGCCGCGCAGCACGGCGACATTACCCGATTTCAGGCATAAAGATATGCAGTCAGCGGTCACGTTGGGCCGCGCTTCGTATATTATGCCTATGACCCCTATCGGCACGCTGACCTTCTCGATGACAAGGCCGTTGGGCCTTTTCCTTTTTTCCAGCACGCGCCCCACGGGGTCCTTCAGCGACGCGACCTGGCGGAACATGGAACACATGCCGTCTATTCTTCTGTCGTCAAGCTTCAAACGGTCCAGGAAAGCATTGTTCCGTCCGGCTTTTCGGGCGTTCTGCATGTCAACGGCATTGGCCCTTTTAATATCTTCCCTGGCCCCGTTGATACCTTCAGCTATCGCAAGAAGCGCCTTGTTCTTCGCCGACGCATCAAGGACAGCGAGCGCCGCGGCGGCTTTACCGGCCCGTTCTAATATATCCCTCATCTTTTCCTTGCTGTCCATGTCGTTACCTTATCAAATCGAATATCTAATATCGAATATCGGAACTTACATTAATACTAAATTATCACGGTGCACTACCTCGTCATAATCCTTGTAGCCGAGTTCTTTCTCGATCTGATCGGTCTTTTTGCCCTTTATCTTCTCTATTTCATCATAAGAATAGTTGGATATGCCCCTCGCGATGATCTTGCGCGAAGCGCTTAGCACGTCTATCACGTCCCCCTGTGCGAACCTGCCGCTCACCTTGGTTATCCCGCCCGGCAGAAGGCTCCTGTTCTTTTCGGTCAGGGCTTTTTCCGCGCCTTTGTCCACCTTGACCCATCCTTTTGACTTCCGGCTGAAGGCTATCCATCTTTTACGCGCCTTGATCGTCTTCTCGGAAGCCTTGAAATACGTGCCTGTTTCCCTGCCGTCAACGGCATCTATGATCACGTTTTTCTGCCGGCCGCCCGCCACGACACAGGTTATACCGGACTTCGCGGCGTTCCTGGCAGCTTCAAGTTTTGTCACCATGCCGCCGGTGCTTACGTCGCATCCTTTTTCGCGGCAGAAAGTTTTGAGATCCTCTATCACCAGGTCTATATCCTCGACGTACCTGATGATCTTCAGGTCATCGCCGTATAGCCCCTCCACATCGGTAAGTATAATGAGCATGTCCGAATTGGCCAGGTCCGCCACAAGGCTGGAAAGGCGGTCGTTGTCGCCGCATTTGATCTCCTCGGTGGAGACGGAATCATTTTCATTTATTATGGGGACCGCCTTATATTTTAAAAGCGTGTTAAGGGTGTACCTGATGTTCAGGAAGCGTTTCCTGTCGTTAAGGTCCTCCTGGGTGAGAAGCATCTGGCCGGTATTATATTTTCGCTTATTAAAATACTCGTTGTATATGTCCATCAGGTGGTTCTGCCCGACGCTCGCTATCGCCTGCAGCTCGGAAAGCGACCTGCCTTTCTTACGGAGTTTCAGAAGCCCCAGCCCGGCGCCTATCGCGCCGGACGAGACAAGGACCACCTCTGTGCCGCGATCCATAAGGTCCGAGACCTGGCCGGCCAGGTCCTTCATGACCCCCCGGTCTATCCTGTTATCCCTGCCGGTAAGGACCCTGGTCCCCACCTTGATCGTTATTCTCTTGATCTTCTTTTTCGACATCTTTCAGCTTCCCGTATATGGCATTTATAAGCTCTTTTAACCCTTCGCCGGTCAGCGCGGAGACCGCCAGCGCGTCTTTTCCCGTAGCTTTGACGAACTTTTCATAGTTCACTTCAGCGCCCGCGAGGTCCATCTTGTTCGCGGCCACTACACGTGGTTTATCATATACGTTATTCCCGTACAGCTCAAGCTCTTTTTCTATTTTAAGGAAATTCTCCGCGGGGTCCGAATCATCGGCCGGGGCCATGTCGACCAGGTGCACCAGGACCCTGGTTCGTTCAATATGGCGGAGAAACAGGTCGCCCAGCCCGCGCCCCTCATGCGCGCCTTCTATAAGACCGGGCATATCGGCCATGATAAAGGTGTCGTCATGGAACTTCACGACCCCGAGTTTCGGGCTGCGCGTGGTAAAAGGGTACGGCGCTATTTTGGAATGGGCCTTAGACACGCGGCATATAAGCGTGGATTTTCCCGAGTTGGGGAAACCTATTATGCCGACATCCGCCACAAGCTTAAGTTCAAGCAGCACCGTCCTCTGTTCGCCCGGTTCGCCCGGCGTCGCTTCCCTTAATTTGGCGTTGCCTTTGCCGCCCGCGCCGCCTTTGGCGACTATCACACGTTCTCCCGGATGAGCGAGGTCCCTGATGACAAGCCCGCTTCCCTCGTCCTTGACTATGGTGCCCACCGGCACCCTGAGGACGCGGTCTTCGCCCCTTTTGCCGTATTTCTTGCTGGAACTGCCGTGCTTGCCGCCGCCGGCGCGATGATGCTGGTTGTATTTGAAATCCAGGAGGGTGTGAAGATTGGGGCTCGCTTCTATGACGATATCGCCGCCCGCGCCGCCGTCGCCGCCGTCGGGGACGCCCCTGCGGTTGAATATGTCCTTGTATAGACTCTGGCAGCCGTTACCGCCCCCGCCGCCAAAAACATAGATCTTTGCCCGGTCTATAAGCATCTCATGCGGGGATAATGTTTACCACTCTTCTGCCGGTGAACGTTATCGTGCCGCTGCACTTGGCGAAAAGAGTATCATCGCGTCCTCTACCCACGTTCATCCCCGGCCTATACTGGGTGCCTCTCTGCCTGATGATTATGCTTCCGGCCGTTACGGCCTGCCCGCCATAGGCTTTAACGCCGAGCCTTTGTGAGTTGGAATCGCGCCCGTTGCGTGAAGAACCTTTACCCTTTTTATGTGCCATGATATCTCCTTGCTATCGATACGCAAGCATGTAGCATGTAGTATCGAGCATGTAGTGCCGCGCTTATTAGGCTACATGCTATATGCTAATCCTTACTTTTCTCTTTCGCTGTCTCGCTGAAATGTATATCCTTGACCCTGAGCTCCGTCAGTTCCTGCCTGTGGCCTTTTTTGGACTGCGAGCTTTTTCTGTCCCTGTACTTGAACGCTATGACCTTTTTGCCGCGCGTGTTACCGATAACCTCGCATTCGACATAGGCGTCCTTCACGTGAGGCGTGCCGACAAGATACGAAGCGCCTTTCTTGCCGAACAGCACATTTTTAAATTTCAGGGTCTTCGCCTTAACGTCACTTATGCGGTTGACACGTATCTTGTCGTCTTTTGTAACACGGACCTGCGTGCCCTGAAGCTCGATAACTGCGTACATCTCATACTCCTATTCTTTCATAACTCATTTCACAGTAAAATGTTACACTAAAAAACCGGCATATTGCGCCGGTAAATGTTTCATAATATTACCAAATAGGCCCTTCATTGTCAAGGACTTTTAACTGTTCCAGCTGACGACCCTGAAAGGCTTTCCGCCCTCGTAACCCAGCATATCCGCCGGTTCTATATACGCGTATAAATAATCGATATATGTCAGAACGTTCCACATGTGTATGTCCCTGCGGGCCAGAAGGAGCCCCGTCACCTCGACATCTGCCCCGAACGCGAGGGTCTGCACGTCACGCGAAGCGTACACAAGGGCTTCTTCCACGTATAACCTGCCGAATATCCTGACATCGCCGTTCTTAGCGATGACAACGTTCCTGTTCCCGCTTTTCACCTGGTTGAACGTGCCGTGTATGTGGATATTGTCCGCGATTATACCCCCGTTGAACGTGCAGTTACCGTGTATACTCGCGTCGCCGTCAACATAGACTATACCGTTACCGGGTGTAAAGGACTGGGAGGAAAATGTCTGGTTGCCGCTGTAATAATCGCCGGAATCTATGGCCGCCTGTTTGTAAGCCTCGTAATTGAACGTGGGAAAAGTGATAAGGAGGTCGTCTTCATATATCGTGGCGCTATCATTATTAAAACCGTTGACATAAACGTTACTGTCAAGCATATCACTGCTGTAATGCCTGGACCCTTCCTTCACTATCCCCGAGGCCGAGACATCACCGTTGATCGTGATCCTGGCGAAGATAGGGCCCGCCTTAAGATAAGTATCGTTGTTCGCGTGTATATCCCCTGTTATTTCCGCGTTAGCCACCAGGGCGTTGATCTTGATGTCGTTACCCGCGCCCGTGAAATAGTAAAGCGCCGTCGCCGTGTTATCTTCTATCTCGGCGCTCGCGGTGGCGGCCGCGCCGCCCGTAGTGGTGCCCGTCGAGCCGATAAGGTGCCGGCCCCCTGTGGTGGAGAACGTAACGCTGTAGGACCCGGTATCCAGGCTGTCGGTAAAATCGGACCTGGACGCGAAACCTTCGTTCCTTATTATCGCGAGAGCGTGATTTATGCCGGCTTCGGCGATAAAACGCGCCTGTTCTTTTTCTTTTACCTTCCGGATAAGTATCACATCGCGCTGCACCATAGTTGAAAGCGAAACGGTGCTCGCGAGCATTATCGCTATGAACACCATCACAAGGACAAGCGCCATGCCTTTTTTGTTTTTTATCTCCATTATCAATTCCCGGTGTTTTTCGGTTCTATCTCAAAAGCGTTCTTCTCCGTCACGGTCCGTGTTTCCACCTGCGAGGTGACTTCCGCCGTGACCCTGAGGGTCTTAAAAAGCTCCTGGCCGTCAACGGTAAGGGCCGCCTGGCCGCAATCGTTTTTTCGCGCTATGTAACCGGTGATCGTGCACAGGCGCGTGGCGCCCGGCCAGTCTATCTCGACATCATCTATCCAAGGCGGATCCATCCGCAGGGTATATATGTCACCGTCGCCGTCCCGCGGGAAATCATAAGGCGGGTTGCCGGCGCCGGCCTGCGCGCTTATATAACTTGCGTAACTCAGCGTGGAATCATCCGTGCCCCAGTAGGGTTCCGCGGACATTTCCGCGAGAAACTGCACGTACTGGCCGCTTCCGATACCGAGGGAATGGGGATTGGTCCCGGAACCCGTTATGGTGTCCCAGTCCGACGCCCCGGACATATCGGCGTTCGCCGAAGAACGGGTCTTGAAAGATACGGTTGCACCGGCGGGACGGTTTTCCGACCATTTGATCCGGTTGTAATTGGGCGATGTAACGGAAGTATTGAATATCTGGGACTCCACCTTTCCGGTCTTCTCCTCCATGTCTATCTTGGCGGTCACGAATATATCGTTTGACGCCACCGCGTCGCCTTCGGGAACACCCGCGTCTCCCGTCCAGTCGGGTATGCCGGCCGCGCCCGGATGATTTCCGGGCAGATAATATGAACGGACGCTCGAATCGGCCCCTTCCCAGTACTTACAGTTGGCGGCAACGGGGTTTGAGACGAAAAAGCTTATGAAGTAGTCGCTGTCGGTCCTTATAGGAAAAGCCGTCCACATGCTCCACACAGTATCGCTTACATCCGGGTCTATAAGAGCCCACTCGGTTATGTCGCCTGTTGACTCGTCCTGAAAGAACAGCTGCTGGTGCCTGTGGTAATCTTCCACGTCCATCCCTCCGGGGCTCTGGTTGACCAGGCCGTTAAAACCGCTCGTACCGTCGCGTTTAGTTATGTACGCCCTGTCCACCTGTAAGGGGCCGGCTGAAGAGGATATAAAACTTACCCTTATCATGTCGCCATCCTGGTCGATATGTTCGCTGGTGACTATGTTCCTCACGGTCACGGGGACACTGCTGCCCGGCACGCTGCTATCCTCGCCTTCCTGAGGCGAACCACCCGCTTCCGCGTAGCCGAACCATGTGACCTCACCCGCTTCGTCCTCGGAGGGCGTATGCAAAGCCACGCGCACCTCCTCCTCTATGGTCTCGGTATTGTCCAGCGCGCTGTTAGTGAAGGATGATTCCCTCCAGAGGTCATAATAATCCACTATCTGCATATAGCTTCCCTCGCCGGCGGCCCCGAACTCCAGATAATTGCCGTTATCCCACAAAGGGTCATACACCCTCGCCGCAGATCCACCGCTTACGGAAAACATCCCACCGGGGGCCTGCGAAGAATCATAATATTCCATTTCCCTCACGCTGCCCGAAGGCTCTATCATTATATTATCTATGCCTATGTCATAACCGGATGACAGGCTGTTCTTCCCCGTTACTTCGAACCGTATAGTGTGATCGGACGCGTCCAGTGTCGCCCGGCCGAACACTACTTTGCCCACCCTCACCGGATCGGCGGAGTCATAATAAAAATCTATGATCGCCGGCATTGGTTCTATCTCAAAATCGTTCAGGTTCTCCAAAAACTCCGCGTTAGTCGTGGAACCGGCTCCGCCCGTGCCGGACGTGACGGTGCCGGCCAGTTGCGTGTACCTCTCGGCGTCCGTCATAGTATTGTCGCGGGGATCGAAGACTGTCCGCCGCAACGCGCTGTTGCCGCCGGCGTCCGTATAAACGTGATATATGACCGTGGCGTCCCAGTCTATCTCACCGCTGGCGTTCAAGGTGAAGAACCCGTTGGCGTCCCTCTGTGCCACCGGCATGCTGACGGCCGTATATGTGTCCGCACCCGCGGGATAATACGACATGTATGTAAGGCTGGAAAGCCTCATGTCGCTTTTGATGGTCTCCATAGCCTTCATCAGGTCCACCCTGAGAAGCGTGTGCCGGTTCTCTTTGGTCCATGTCCTGTACGTAAACAGCCACGCGGCCAGGAGCGAAGCGAGCACCACCGAGAATATCAGCACGACGAACATTATCTCGGTCAGGGTGAACCCTTTCCTGTTCCCGGACATGACCCTTTTTCGCATAAAAAACTTCCTATTCCATATTCGCAAGCAGCGTCTCCATTATTATCGGCTGGCCCTCGAACGTCATGGGATCGTCTATGGTGCCGTCCATATTCACTTTCATCTTTTTCACGCTGACCTTGACCTTTTTCAGGTAGACGTTGCCGTCAAAATCAGGGGTTATCTCCGTTGACCGCATGTATTCGCCGCTGGCGTCCGTGTCGCCCATCTCGTCCACGCGCACGTCCGTTTCCGCCGAAAGATCTATCTGGTCAAAATCAAGTTTCTTCAGGGCGTCTATGCGGCTCTGCGCGATATAGGACGACGCGTATATGAGGTCTATACGTTTTGAAAAGATCGCGCTCTGGGTAAGCGCGGCAAAAAGGGCCACCACCACCATGGCTATCAGGATTATGGAGATAACAACCTCGATGAGCGTCATCCCTCTGGAGTTATTTAACAACATATATTACCCGCGAAATCGAGTCTTGTGTCTTGTGTCTTTTTCTAAAACTTATCAAAGATGGCGTCCTCGATATTAAGGGAGCTGTCCTCCCTGATCTCTATTTTGCAGCGGTGCTTGCGCTGGATATCGCTTAATATCTTCGCCTGGTCAGAAACCAGCGCGGCGCTGATATTGGGGTGCACGTTTACGCTGATGTGCTTGTGTTTTTTCGCGGACCTCGCCAGAAGGTCCTCTATCTTCCTGGCGACCTCTATCGCGATGGTCTCAACGCTTTTTATCATTCCCTTGCCGCCGCAATACGGACATTCTATATGCGAAGACACTTCCAGGCTCTTGCGCATCCTCTGCCTTGTCATCTCGACTATCCCGAACTGGGATATGCCACGGACGCTTATGCGGGCCTTATCATCGCGCAGGCCGTTCTGGAGCGCGTGAAAAACCTTGTCACGGTGATCCTTTGACTCCATATCGATAAAATCGATGATGATTATGCCGCCTATGTCCCTCAGCATCAGCTGTCTGGGTATCTCTTCGGCGGCTTCCATGTTCGTCTTGAAAGCGGTCTCTTCCAGGCTCCTCCTGCCGACGAAACTGCCTGTGTTCACGTCTATGACGACCACGCCCTCCGTCTGCTCTATTATCAGGTACCCTCCGCTTTTAAGCGCCGCTTTCCTTTCAAATATCTCATCTATCTTCTGGTCAAGGTTGTACTTTTGAAAAAGGGACGCCTGGCCCGAATACAATTTGACCTTCTGCCTTAAAGAAGGCATGAAGGCTTTAAGGAACTTCAATATCCGCGCGTACTCCTCTTTTGAATCCACCACAAGGCGGGCGATGTCCTCCGTCAGGATGTCCCGTATCATCCTGAGCACGATCCCGTATTCTTCGTAGACCATTACGGGAGCCGGCTGTTTTTCGGCCCTCATCTTTACTTTCTGCCAGAGGTTCAGAAGATACCTTAACTCGCTTCTAAGCTCTTCCTCGGTGCGGCCCTCCGCGACGGTCCTTACTATACAACCCATACCGTCCTTCAGAAGGCCTATCCGCGCCAATATCTCGCGTATTCGCTTGCGTTCGTCCCTGGACTCTATACGGCGCGAGACGCCCACATTATCATCGTAAGGCGTCAGCACCAGATACCTGCCCGGAAGACTGATGTATGTCGTCACCCTGGGCCCCTTGGTGCCTATCGCCTCCTTGACGACCTGGACCATTATCTTCTGGTCTTTCTTAAGGATATTCTCTATCTTGGGCGCGGGCCCTTTTCTCGGCGGGGGCGGGGACGGCGGTTCGTCCTCGTCATAAAGCATGTCCTTCAGGACGGCGCTTTTATCCACCACATCGCTGACGTGCAGAAAACCGTTCTTGGCCATGCCTATATCCACAAAAGCGGCTTCCATGCCCGGCAGGACCGCGGAAACGCGGGCCTTGTATATGCTGCCGGCGCAATGTTCAAGACTTTCCCTTTCCATCAAAAAATCCGCGAGCGCGCCGTTCTCCAGTATCACTATGCGCTTTTCCACCGGGCCCACGTTCACCAGTATTTCTTTTTCTTTTTTCGCGGGTTCTTTTTTCTGCTCTCTTCTTCTTGGTCTTCTTCTTGCCATTTGTGCTATGAACTCCTTTTTATGACCTTCACCAGACCTATGCCCTCGGGCAGTTCGGCGTTTATTTTTTCGGTTATTTCCTTTTCGCTTATATCATCTTCCAGCCAGAGCGACATCTCCTCGCTCTCGCTTTCCCGTCCCAGCTTCAGGGCCATGGGAGCGCTGATCTTGACCCTGGGCGTGAAACCTTTCGTAAGAACGAACGGCAGGGAACTCCTGCGTATCGCCCGGCGGAACAGCGTCATAAGGTCAAGATGCGATATATACACCATGTCGCCCTTTTTATAATACACCGCATCGTATCGCGTCATCACTTCTTTCTAAAATCCAGCCAAGCTTTGCGCTTCTGCTGGGCCATGGGCGTGACCGCCACTTCCACCACTTCGGTCTTTTCCGTGGGCCTCATGGCGCTGACCTTGACTATCGACCCGTCCATCTTGGCTGCTTCGCCTTTTGCCTTTGCTTCCTTTTCCGGGGCGCAATATATATCATACTGGGGCTCCGTCCTGGACTCTTTTATTGAATCCATGCCGTCCTTGATGAGATGCACTGTGACAAAGAACACTATCTCGCTCCTTGTAACGTCTTCGGCTTCATACCTGAACGCGTTGCCGAGAACAGGCACCCCCCCGAACAGGTCCCCCAATATGGGAAGTTTATTGTCGGTCTGCGTGACGTTCTTCCTTATAAGGCCGCCTATAAAGATCGTCTCGCCGTCCTGGACCCTTACCGTCGTATTGGCTTCTCTGGACTGGAACGTAAGAGAAAGCGTGGTCACGGCGGCGTTCTGGAGTGTAAGTTCCTGAAAACCCGCGTTGGTCGAGACTTCCGGGAGCAGGTTCACGGAGATGTCGCCTTCTTCGTTTACATGGGGTATGACCGTAAGCATCACGCCTACTTCCCTCGCCTCGTCCTCGGTCTCAAATTCCACCGTCAGTATACCCGCTACCGCTGACTGTGTGGTGGTTTCCGATTTCTGCAGCATCAGTTTATCCACGACTTTTATATCGGCCTTCTGGTTGTTCAGCGTAGTCACTCTCGGACAGGAAAGTATCTCGGTGTCGCCCCTCTGCTCAAGAAGCTGCAATGTCGCCGTGAAAGAGCTGAAGTCAAGCGTCCCGAAAGTAAAAAGAGGGGTGCCGATCGTCGGGTTCAACGGATCTATCCCCGGGTTCGTGGTGGCAGGAAACTGCGCGCTGCCGGTAGTGTCCTGGGTGAAAAACTTCCTTTGCGCGTCCGGCAGGAATGAAAGGACCCCCTCGGTCGTAAAGGGAAATGTGACCGGCCTCGCGGCTCCCGCCGCGGTCACGACAGCGTTCCAGTCTATGCCGAACCTTTCGTCGTCATTAAGCTGTATCTCCACGACCTTGGCGTCCAGCATCACCTGCGGCGTCTTTTTGTCTATCTTGGCGACCATGCTCTTGATATCGCTGATCCTCGCCGGTATGGCGGTGACGACAAGCGCGTTGGCGCTGGCGATAAAAGTGGCCTTCTCGCCCTTCGCCGTGTCAAGGATGGAATTTATCGCGGACAACAGCTGGTCTATGCTCTCTTCTTTCATCTCCGCCAGCACCTGCTCTTCGGTCTCTTTTTTCGTGAGTTGTATTTCGCGCACTATGTGGTTCAGCGGTATGACCTCCGTCACCGGCTCTTCCGACTGGAGCTGTCCCCTGGGCATCACACGTATGATCCCTTTTTCGTCATCGCTTGAGTACGCGTAACCGTAATTCCTGGTGACGATATCCAGCGCCACCTCCCAGGGCTTGTCCCTCAGCCGCATGGTCACCGGTCCCTCCACCCCGGGGGAAGGCACGATATCAACGCCGCTTACTTCGGACAGATAATGGAGCACCGTCTTGATGTCCACGTCCTTGAAGTTCACGGTCACGTTCCCGGCACCGGGCAGGGCCGGCTGGACCCCTTCCTTGACCGTGATGGCCTCCGTGGTCTCGGACGCGACGGGCATCTGGGCGCAGGCGCCGGGCGCGGCGGAGAAGAAAATGAATGCCGCCAGCGTTAAGACCGCCGGGACCTTTAAGTGCAGTTTTATCTTTTTCATGTTCGCTCACTCCCTTTTAATTTAAAAAGCCGTGTTTAAAAACCCTTTTAATCATACAGGTCTATAGTGTAATCCTCTTCGCTGACCTTTATCTTCACATAAGTCGGGCCCACTTCCACCATCTCCACTCTTTCCACCTTGTCGCCCTGTCTCATGATCTCCCCGTTCAAAACGGCGCTGCGGCTTCCGTCGGAATTTATTATTATGCCCTGGAACACGACATCATCTATGTTAAGCACTGACATGATGCCGCCTTTAACGCCCGCCGACACCACCCCCACCAGCGGCACGAAAGGATCCCTGCGCCCGCCCGAGCTGTACTCAAAAGCTTCCGCGCCGCAAACCGCGCAAACGGCTGCCAGCAGTATCGCGGCCATGAACCTGTAAAACTTCGTCATTTGTCCTTGTTCTCCACCGCCACATAGGTCTTCAGGATAAGTTTGACATTGTGTTCCCGGGGCGTTTTATTGTCCCCCCGCATATTCAAGTCCTCTATATTGATGAACCTTTTGCTCTGCTCAAGACTGGTTATGAAATTCCCCAGCTGGTGGTACCCGCTTTTCGCGGTTATAAGGACCGACATCTCCTTGTAGTAACCGCCTTCGCCCTCGCCGCCCGCCAGGGCCAGTTCCGAAGGAGTTATGCTCAATATCTTTACGTCGGACTTTTTGGCTATTGTTGAAAGCTCTTCCAGGAACTTGGGGATCTCTTCCTGCTGGGGAAGCCCTTTCGCGTAACTGTCAAGCTCTGTCTGCAGGTCGCTTAAACGTTTTTTCATCACATCAAGCCGCTTGACGCGGCCGTTCACCAGGTCTATGCTGTCCAGAAATTCTTTTATCTGCCCCGAGGTCTTTGATACCTTGATGGCCTGGGGGATTATGCCGAAGGTCAGGTAGATAGCCACTACTACGGCGGCGGCCGCCACAATAAGGTACATCCGGACCTGCTCGTCCTTAAGGGACTCTTTCAGCTTATCGGGCAGCAGGTCCTTTATATCTTTCATTTCCCACCTTTCGGTACCTGCGCCGCCTCTTCTAAAGGTTTTTTAAACCTGCAGCCCAGGTTGAACATCATGACCTCATCCCCGTCGAACTTCCGGTTTTTCATGCTCTCCAACTCTATTTTTTCAAAATAATCAGAAAAATCCTTGTTCCTTTCCATGCTGGTGATGAACTTGGCCACGTGGAGCGTCGCCTGCTCGCCTGTCCCGAGTGCGTATCCCGACAGGACAAGTGAGACCGGATATCCCCTTTTCACTTCTTCCGGCCGCGCGCGCGCCCTCCTGGCGTCGCCGCTCTCTTCGGTGAATTCAAGCCCAAGGTCCGAAAGCCATATGTTCGGTATGACCGCCTGGTTCAGGCCGTTCAACAGCTGCGCCCAGTCTATCCTGCCTTTAGCGATCTTCCTTACAGCGAGCACTTTCTTTTCAAAATCGGTTATCCCCTTGGCGATCTTGCCCGTCTTCTGCCTCTGGGGCTGCATCTGTTCCCACTTCTCTTCTATCCCCCTTAAGGACCCCCGCTCCCCGGCCAGGATCATCATGAGAAAAGTGTTTATCACCACAAGGGCAGCCACGACACCGATGGCTATCGGTATAAAGGGTATCCTGGGCATCTCGCCCAGAAGTTTTTTCTTTTTCCTTAGTTCAGGAGGCAGTAAGTTTAGTTCTATCATAATTTCGTCGCTCGTCGCTAGTGGCTCGTCGCTCGTCCACAAGCTTACGCACAATTAAAAACCATAATCAGTCCCTCAGCGCCAGGCCCACGCTCACAGCGAGCTGGGACGCTACGGAATCAATATCCTGTTTTGAAAGGTTTTCCGCTATCGTTATTCCCGCAAGGGGATCCCACCTCTTGACCTCCATGCCCAGCTTTTCGCTCAGATAGTCGACCACCTTGCCCAGGTATACCATACCGCCCGAACAATAAATATTTCCCACTTTACAACTGGACCGGTTCTCAAAATAACTGAAAGAAAGCTGCACTTCCGTGATTATTTTATCCAGCACCGATGTGACAGCCGGACCGATCTTATCGATCTCGGCGGGGTCCAGCTTCATCTCCTCGGCCTTCTGCGGCGTGACTGACAGCGTCTTGCATATCTCGCGCGTTATGTCCTTTCCGCCTATCTGTATCTGCCGGGTGAAATACGGCGTGTCGCCCGCAGAGATAAGTATATCGTTCTTAAGGTGCCCGATGTTCAGAAAAGTCTTGCATTTTTCCTCTTCGGAAGGATGCGAGAGATTAAAAGCGTTGAAGACGGTAAAGGGGTCGACATCTATAAGGTTCACCCCTATTTCCAGCTCCTCCATCATCTTCACAAGAGCTTCAACGGGCTGTCTTTTGACCGCGGCCAGAAGCACCCTCATCTTATCCGCTTCTGAGGCTTCACCCAGTATCATAAAGTCCATGAACACTTCACTGACGGTAAAAGGGATGTATTTTTCAGCTTCAAAGGCCAGGGAGTTCCTGAGGTCTTCCTTGCTCATGCGCGGGAAATCTATGAAACGTACTATCACATCCGGCCCGGAGACCGAGAGGTTGACCTGTTCGGGATGCAGGTCTATCTCATCAAAGACCTCCCTTACAAGGCTTTTGATCCTTACGTCTTTGGATTCCTGGGGGATACGCTTGATATTATACGCGGTGAGGATGTTTTGACCGTTTTTTTTCTCAAGAGAGCATACTTTGACCGCGTAGCTTCCTATATCCAGCCC
>Ga0272444_10003125_pt1 | contig 15075 bp, 14 predicted proteins | sample SSMForm13_FD_201033 | JGI IMG/M metagenome (GOLD analysis project Ga0272444, IMG submission 201033) | Marine sediment archaeal communities from Little Sippewissett salt marsh, Falmouth, MA, United States - SSM-Form-13 | ecosystem: Environmental > Aquatic > Marine > Wetlands > Sediment ...
ACGTAGTACAGCACCTTCCCGCTGAACAGCTTCTTCATTCGTTCTTCTCCCTTCCGGTTGTATCCGCCCCACTTCATGTTCCTGTACCTCCTACCGGCCTTCCGGCCGCCACTTCACATTCTCCGCCAGCAACAGCGCCAGCGCCGCAAACGTCAACAGGTAGTACGTTCCTCGCGTGCCGAACAGCTTCCGGATCGCCTTGCGCATACGGCGTTCCCCTTCTCGGTTGTATCCGCCCCACTTCATTGTGCGTTCCTCCTTGGCGGGAAACGAAGAGCTGCAGCAGCAGCCCTATCCGCTTTCCGATTCCCGAGATCGCTGGTTATCTCAGTGTATAGAGGAAACGGCTCGCACGGTCAAGGTTCTTGAATGAGATTTCCATGTGATTTGGAGAATATGATTGTAGCAATCCGTTTCACCTACTCTCGCCAGCCGACATCCATGTGTGCCGAGAGGCACCGAGATGCCCGGATTTCTCGCCTCATGAACGGGTCGGCCGCAAGGCTTCGGTGCCGTCGAAACCCAGACTCCAACCCGTTTGACTTCCCTTCACGTCGGCGATACAGTTACGCGCAGATCGACGAAGAGGTGCTAGAGTTGAGAGAATACGAGATCGTATACGTGATTCTCCCCGATCTATCGGAGGAGGATCGCTCGACGAAGATCGAGCGGATTCACTCGCTAATCAGCGAGAACGGCGGGGAGATCGGCAAGGTGGAGGACTGGGGAAAGCGCGTCCTCGCCTACGAGATCAAGCACAACACCGAAGGGTACTACGGCCTGGCCGAGTTCCGCCTTCCGCCCGATTCCGTGCGGACGGTGGAGGATCGCCTCAACATCGACGAGGAGATCCTGCGCTATCAGATCGTCTCTCGGTCGTAGGGAGGTCCCATGGCGGCAAGCCTGAACAAAGTCATCCTGATCGGGAATCTCACGGCGGATCCTGAGCTCCGCTATACCCCGAGCGGAACGGCGAGGACGCGATTCTCCATCGCGATCAACCGCCAGTACAAGGACTCGTCCGGGCAGCTGCAGGAGGAAACCACGTTCGTACCGATCGTCTCGTGGGGATCGCAGGCCGAGAACTGCGCCAACTATCTGAGCAAGGGACGCTCGGTCGCCGTCGAAGGTCGCCTCCGGATCGACTCGTTCGAAAACGCCGAGGGCGAGAGACGAAAGGTCGTGGAGGTCGTCGCGCAAAGCGTTCAGTTCCTCGGCTCACCGGGCGGTCGGCAGGCCGACTCGGCGTCGAGCGCACCGTCGACTGTCTCCGAGCCCGCCGCCCAACCCGATGAGGAGGTTCCGTTCTAGGTTATGTACACGAAGCGAAAGCGGAAGTGCCGAGTCTGTGAAAACAAGGCAACCCTGGACTACAGGAAGCCCCAGGAGCTGAAGCCGTTCATGAATCGCCTCGGGAAGATCCTTCCCAAGCGCGCCACGCGGCTCTGCGCGAAGCACCAAAGGCAGCTCGCGCTGGAGATCAACCGCGCGCGGAAGCTTGCCCTCCTCCCCTACGTCGGAGAGCGCGAGCCGATGAAGATGCGCCGGTAGCACACCCGATCCCAGCCAACCCCCGAATCGATGGCGAAGATCGACAGAACCGTGGGATGGCTGGCCGAAAAGGCCCGAAGCGAAGACTCCCCCCGACCGAAGGCATCCGGCGCTCCGGTGCCGCTTGAGCGTGCGTTCCCAGACGCAGTCTCGGATCGGTCGGGGTGTCTGCTCATCGAGCGTCTCTTCCCACTGTCGCCGTTCGAGCTGTCGAACGACGCGACGACCCGCGCATTGCTCGCCGAACTCCGGTTGGTCTACGGCGTTGGCGAGCGATATACGCAGCGGCTGAGCGAAGAAGGGTACGCGTCGATCGTTGACTTGGCCGACCACCCGCGTTGGGGTGACGCTTCGTCCGCCCTGTTGACGTCCTGGGGGACACCCTTCGATCCCCACGCCGTGCATCGGTCGCTCGCCCGATGGCTGCCGAGCGGCGATCCGCTCCACCTGCGCTCGCTCGGTCTGCTTCCCATCGACGGCCTTCGGTTCTTCGATCTGGAGACGCTCGGTCTCGGCGGCTCGCCGATCTTCCTCGCCGCCGTGGGCCGCTTCATCGACGAAGGCTTTCTCGTTCGGCAGACGCTCGCTCCGTCGCTGGCCGAGGAGCCGGGGCTACTCGAGCGAACCATGTTCGATCTCATGGAAGCCGCCGCCGTCGTAACCTACAACGGCAAGAGCTTCGACTGGACGATCCTGCGTGAGCGGTCCGCCTACTACGGCCTCCCGCTCCCCGAGGCGCCGATCCACATCGACCTCCTTCATCATGCCCGGCGAGCCTTCGGCGGAACCCTACCCGACTGCCATCTCGGAACGGTCGAGGCGCACGTGCTCGGGATCGCGCGAACGAACGACCTGCCGTCCGCCGATATCCCCGTCCACTATGCCGAGTACCTGGAGACCGGAGACGCCAAGCCATTGATCCCCGTGGTCAACCACAGCCGCCAGGACCTCGTTTCGCTCGTTGCGCTACTCGATCGTCTGCTTCGGATGGACTCCGATGATTGACACGCTCCTCGCCGATCTCGAACGGTGCTCCTGGTATCGCGGCCAGGTTGCGCACACTGCCGTGCGGACCGGCTCTGCGGCCCGTCGGTCCGAGCCATCGCTTCCTCCGGTTCTTGACGAGTACCTCGCAAGCCGGCGACTCGGACTCTATCGACACCAGGCGGACGTCCTCGAGGCGTTCCGTAACGGTCGTGACGTTGTTCTGACCACACCGACCGCTTCCGGCAAGACGCTCGCGTTCAACCTGGCGGTCTCCGAGGTGCTGCTCGGAGACTCGGCCGGTTGCGCGCTGTATCTCTACCCGCTGAAGGCCCTTGCCAACGACCAGTTGACGAAGCTCCAGGATCTCGATGCCACCTGCAATCTCAACTTTCGACCTGCGACGTACGACGGCGACACACCATCATCCAGCCGCGGACGGATCAAGCGGGAATCGCGGATCGTCCTCACGAACCCTCACGCTCTGCACCAGTACCTCCCGTGGCACCATCAGTGGGCAAGGATCTTCGCCAACCTGCGGGCCGTCGTGATCGACGAGGCACATCAGTACCGCGGCGTCTACGGGAGCAACGTCGCCCTCCTGTTGCGGCGATTGCTGAGGATCGTTGCGTACTACGGCGGATCACCGCAGATCGTCCTGTCTTCGGCCTCGGTCGCCAATCCGACCGAGTTTGCGCGAGCGCTGACCGACCGGGATGCGGTTTCCGTCCGGGACGACACATCGGAGCGGGGCGACAAGCACATCCTGTTCTGGGACCCACTCGCCGATCCGACCCGCTCGGTCGCAACACAGGTCGCGCGTCTCCTCGGTCACCTCGTGGAGCGAGGCATCCAGACGATTTGCTTCGCCCGAACGCGCAGCTTCGCGGAGGTCATCGCACAGACGGCGACACGGGCCGGCGCGGACGGAATCGCCCCGTATCGCGCGGGATACTTGCCCAGCGAACGCAGGGCACTGGAGGAGGGGCTCCGGTCCGGGGCGATACGCGCCGTCGTCTCGACGACCGCACTCGAAGCGGGGATCGACATCGGCGGGCTCGATGCGGCGATCCTCGTCGGCTTCCCCGGGAGCCTCCTCTCCGCGTGGCAGCAGGCCGGGCGGGCGGGCCGCGGCGCGGCGACCTCGCTTCTCGTCTACGTGCCGCGCGAGAACCCGCTCGACCGGTACTTCTTCACCCATCCGCACGAGTTCCTCGGCCAGACGCGCGAGCGCCTCGTCGTCCCACGCAGCACTGCGCGCCAGCGCGCCGGCCATCTGGCTTGCGCCGCCGCCGAACTCCCGCTCACCGAAGCTGAGATCGCAGCAGACGATGTCGAGATTGTCGAAGCCCTCTCCGATCGGGGGCTCCTCGCACCGACGCCGCGCGGCTACGTCTATCGGGGGCTGCGCCGCGCGCACGAGATCGTCGCCCTCGACGATCTCGGCGGCGAATCCCTCCGGATGACCTGCGACGGCCGGCTGCTCGAGACGATGGATCCGGTCCGCGCCCGGCGGGACGCGTACCCAGGTGCCGTCTATCTCCATCGCGGGGAGACGTACGTCATCGATCGCCTCGATCTGGAGGAGGGCATCGTCGAGGCTCACCCCGAGGAGGTCGACCACTACACCCACAGCCTGCGAGGCTCGGAGGTCGAGATCCTATCGCGCGACGAGACTCGGATCGCGGAGGACGTCGAACGAGCTGCGGGGCGTGTGCGCGTAACCGAGTCGTTCCTCGGATTCAAGCGGGTCCACGCCGACCGAACGGTCTCCGTCCATCCGCTCGACCTGCCACCGCATGTCTACGAGACCGACGCGATGTGGGTCGCGTTCCGGTCCGGGTTGCCGGACATCCCGCTCGAGGATCGGCTCGGAGCGCTCCATGGTGCCGAGCACGCGCTGATCGCGATGGCGCCGCTCCTCGTGCTCTGCGACGCGACCGACGTCGGCGGTCTCTCGGTCCCACTTCACGCCCAGACGGCCGCGCCGACAATCGTCCTGTTCGACGGCATCGCCGACGGTGCCGGACTCGCCGGCGCCCTGTTCGACGCGTTCGATCGCCTCGCCGATCGGGCCCGCGCGCTTGTACGGGACTGCTCGTGCGAAGCCGGCTGCCCCGCCTGCCTCCTGCAACCAAGCTGTGGCAGTCAAAACGAGCCGCTCTCGAAGTCGGGCGCGCTCCGTGTTCTCGATACCCTTGTCACCTCGTCCCGAATGGAGGTCACCCCATGAAGCGGATCGTCGCCGCCGTCTTCCATGCCCCGGCCGGCCCGTCCGACCCGGAACGATTCGTCGAGGCCGGCAAGCGAGCGTCGGCCGAGGACTTGATCCGAGCGCTTCGCTCGGCGGTCGATGAGATCCTCGTCGTCACCGGCGACACCGCATGGGCCGAGTCGCTCGACGTGACCGTCCTCCGCACGGACCCTGACCGGCCGTTCCATCTCGGGGAGGAGCTTCGTCGACTGGTCGGCGCGCATCGCGTCGACAGCCTCCTCTACTTCGGAAGCGGCGCCGGCGGGCTCCTGTCGGCGGAATCGATCGACGACCTGCGTTCGTTCGCCGAGCGTGACGAGCCTGGGGTGCTGTTCAACAACTTCTACTCCTGCGACTTCGCCGTCTTCTCGCAAGCGTCTTCGCTCGCTTCCATCGAGCTGCCCCAAACCGACAATGCCCTTGGCTTCGCCCTCTCCGATGCCGGGATTCCGTGCCATGCGCTCCCGCGCTCGGTCGAGACGACGTTCGACATCGATACGCCGACCGATCTCGTCCTGCTCGCCGCCGCAGGGCTCGGCGGCGGCGCCCTGCGTGCCTACCTCAAGACGTTCCCCATCGATCACCCGACGCTCGATGCCGTCTGCGACGCACTGACCGACCGCACCCGCACCGTGCACCTCGCCGGTCGGGTCAACCCGGCCATCTGGGCCGCGTTCGTCCCACGCGTCGCCTGTCGTACCGGCGGTTTCATCGAAGGGCGCGGGATGCGGGCGTACGGAGATCGGCGTCCGCTGTTCGTCCAGCAGCTCCTCCGCGACGAGGGCTCGGCCGCGTTCTTCGAGCGGTTGGCCGGGGCGGCGGATGCGGCAATCATCGACACTCGACCGCTGCTCGCGATCGACGGTGCGCTCCCACCCGCCGCCGATCGGTTCGCCTCCGACCTCTTCCTCGCCGACCGGGTTTCCGATCCGGACTGGCATGCGTTCACCGAGGCCGCGGCCGCGGCACCCTTTCCCGTCCTCCTTGGCGGCCACTCGCTCGTCTCGGGCGGACTGTATCTGCTCGCCGAGGCGTGCTGGAAAGGCCGAGACCTTGCTCGTAGACTTCACCCCGACCTGCTCAATGGAAGGAACGATCGGAAATGACGGACTCTCGCGCCCCTCGATTGATCGACATCGACCCCCAAACCGCCGCCCTCATCGCCGCCGAGGAGCGGCGACAGCGGGAGAAGATCGTCATGATCCCGTCCGAGAGCCTGACACCGGCTCCGGTCCGGGAGGCGCTCGGATCGGTCTTCTCCAGCATCTACGCCGAGGGATACCCCCGCAAAGCGATGGTCGGGACGTCCGTCGACCGCCTCGCGAACCTCGACGAGCAACTCGCAAGCTACCGCCGGTATGCCGACCGGCGCTTCTACAAGGGAACCGAGTTCGCTGACCTGGTCGAATCTCTCGCTATCCGTCGCGCCGCTGAGGCGTTCGCGACCGACGCGTTTCCGGCCGATCGAATCCGCGCCAACGTGCAGGCGCTGTCCGGCGCCGCCGCCAACCTGTCCGTCTACGACACCTTCGTCCGCCCGGGCGAGACGGTGATGGGGATGGCGCTGACCGAGGGGGGGCATCTAACCCACGGTTCGGAGTTCAACGTCACCGGGAAGCGGTACCACATCGTGTCGTATTCGGTCGATCCGAAGACCGGACGACTGAACTACGACGCGATCCGCCGGCTGGCCGAGGAGCACCGCCCACGGATGATCATCGGCGGCTTCACGTCGTACCCGTGGCAGCCGGACTGGAGTGCGTTCCGCGAGATCGCCGATGCGGTCGGAGCGATTCTCCTCGCCGACGTCGCGCACACCGCCGGCCTGATCGTCGGCGGAGCCTATCCGAATCCGATCGGAATCGCCGATGTCGTAACGTTCACGACCCACAAGACGCTCTGCGGCCCTCGCGGCGCCGTGGTGCTGTCGACCGACCCGGAGATCGCGGAGCAGATCGATGCCGCCGTCTTCCCCGGGCTGCAAGGCGGCCCGCACGTGAACAAGTTCGCCGCCCTCGCGGTCGCTCTGAAGGCAGCGATGACGCCGGAGTTTCGGGACCTCCAGCGCCGGATCGTCGAGAACGCGGCGCACCTCGCCGGCGCACTGAAGGACGAGGGCCTGACCGTGGCCTATGGGGGGACCGACACGCATCTCCTCCTCGTCGACCTCCGCGAAATCGAGAATGAGACCGGCTTCGTCATGATGGGAGAAATCGCAGCGCGGATCCTCGACCTCGTCGGCATCGTCTGCAACAAGAACACGCTGCCCGGGGACACGAGCGCCGCCGATGCACACGGGATCCGGCTCGGCACCCCGTGGGCGACCCAGCGAGGGATGGGCCGAAGCGAGATGGAAACGTTGGCGGAGATCATCGCCCGCGTGCTCAAGAGCATTCGCCCGTTCGAGTACATCGGGCTCACCGGAGAGCTCTCCCGGGGCAAGACGACGCTGTCGGTCCTCGAATCGGCGCGCCGCGACGTCCGCGCACTGATCGCTCGGGTCGACCCGTCAGTGACCGTTCGCGACGATGGCGTGTCCCCGTCCCGCTGGACGATCCTCCGGCTCCACAGCGGCCGGGTCCGCGCTCTTCTCCACGAGGCGACGACCGCCGACCTCCTCGCGCTGGAACCGGGCGAGCCGTGCTCGACGTTCCTGTTCGACGAGGCCGGCGATCTCCTGTCGGAGGTCATCGTCGGGCGGATCGGCGAAGAGGAGTACCTCGTCCTCGTGCCGCGCGAGAACGGGACGCCGGTCAAGACCTGGTTGACCGGTCTCGCCGACGGCTACGTCGTCTTCGACCCCGACGACATCTTCCGGAAGGTGCAGGGACCCGCCGTCGTGGAGGAGCTGCCCGAAGAGGCGGTCCCGGAGGCGGCGCAGCCGTGGCTGTCTCTGCCGATCGATACGGAGAGCAACGGCACGAAGATTCGCGATGCGTTCGCCCGATCGACGGAGCGGTTCGCCGTGCACAAGCCGTACTTCGTCGGACAGCCGTACCTCGACCTGTCCGGCCCGGATCCCGAGCGGATTGCCTTCGCGTGGCAAGACCCCCCATCGAACACGCTGCGCAGGACGCCCCTCCACGAGGCGCACGTTGCGCTCGGCGCCCGGATGGTGCCGTTCGCCGGATGGGAGATGCCGGTTTGGTACACGTCGGCGCTCGACGAGCACCGCGCCGTGCGCGAACGTGCCGGGCTGTTCGACCTCGGGCACATGGGCGTCTTCCAGGTCCGCGGCGAGCACGCCACCGAATTCCTGAATGCGGTCACGTCGAACTACACCGCGTGGCTGGAGGACGGGCAGTCGCACTACGCCTACCTGCTCGCTCCGGCCGGGTCGATGCTCGACGACATCATGGTCTACCGCCGCGCGTCCGACCGGTATCTCGTCATCGTGAACGCCGTCAACGAGAGGAAGGACTGGGACTGGCTCAACGGGGTCAACGAGGGCCGCTACCTGATCGACGACGAGATTCCCGGCCGCCGCCCGTCGCCGAAGGTGGTGATCCACGATCTGAAGCGTGACCGCGGCGTGGTCGACATCGCCCTGCAGGGCCCGCGGAGCCGGGAGATCCTCGACCGAATCCTCGACCGCAACGCGCAACTTGCCATCGCCGCGCTCGAACGGACGGAGTTCTGCGAACTCACCGCGGAAGGCCATCAGCTGATCGTCGCCCGGACCGGCTACACCGGGGAGCCGCTCGGCTACGAGATCTACGTCGGCGGTCCATCGGCGAGCTGGCTGTGGGACCGCTTCCTCGAGGTCGGGGAGCCACTCGGACTCCTTCCGTGCGGTCTCGCGGCCCGGGATTCGACCCGGACCGAGGCCGGCTTCCCGCTCTACGGCCACGAGTTCGCCGGACCGCACGGGATCAACGCGTTCGAAGCGGAGTACGGATCGTACGTGAAGCTCCACAAGCCGTTCTTCATCGGTCGCTCGGCTTCCGTTTCCGCCTACCGCGAACGGTCGCGATCGATTGTCCGCTTCGCTTGCGAGGCGGGCGCCCGCCGGGCTCAGGAGGGCGCCGCGGTCCTCGACCGAAACGGCGCGATCGTCGGCCGGGTCACGAGCTGCGTAACCCTTGGCGACACACAAGTTGGGATGGCGCTTCTCGAACGGGGAACACTCGAATCGGGGGCGTCGATCGCGCTGCTGAACCCCCCGAGCGAGAAGGCGGGGGAGAAGCCGCTCAAGGATCTGCGCATCGGGGATCGACTCCCGCCACGGATCCGTGCGACGGTGCTGCCAAGACTGCTCACTCAGGAGACAGCGGAGTAGGAGGGGCGGACCGAGTGCGGAACGGCGGCTAGTTCAGCCGCCGGTCCTCCGGGACAATCGGGCTGGTCTGTGTCAGCCACTTCAGTTCGGTTGGCAGAACGGATTCGAGAGACTGGGCGTACTCGCGCCATCGGTCCCGCTCCTGACAGAGTTCGCGGATGACTTCCTTCAGTACATCGGTCTCGATCTCGGGCTGGATGACGATACAGATACCGTTCGACACGTCCGGATCATCGAGTTCGTCCTTCAGTCGATCGGCCGCCTGCTGGATCGGAAGCCCCTCTTCCTGGCGTAGTTCTTCGAGACGGCGCAGGATGTCGACCGCCTCTCCGCGGAAGATCAGCCGGTTGCGAGATCCCCGCGAGAGGTACCGATCGAGCGTGTCGCCGAGGGCGTTCATCCGCATGCGCACAGCGCGTTTCGACAGCCCGAGGAACCGTGCAACATCGTCCAGCGTGACCATGCCGGCATTATACGGGAAACGTATCGCGGTTTCGTGTAATGCGCGAAACGCTCGATCCGAAGGCTCCGCGGCCCAAGAAGGGACTCGACAAGGCCCCGCACATGCCGGCCGATCCGATCCGGGATGTCGACCTTCCTGGCGACGAGCGCAGGACGTCGCTGGAGCACCGTGCGTTCGCTCGGCCGGTGGCTTGGCTGGAAACGGGACATCGTCGCGGATGAACTGGCGAGCTGCGCCGCTCGAGTAGAATCGTGAGGATCGTCGCGCGAGATCGAAACGAGGGCGCGCCGACTACCCATCAACGTGGCCGAGGAGGTCCCATGGATCGAGAGGGCGACATCAGGAAGCGCCTGGAGGCGCTTGCGAAGAACGACTACGCGCCGCCGGAGGGCGTCAGCACGGCGGAACTCACGTGGGAGATCCTCCCCTTGCTCGGCTCCACCGACGGGATGCTGCGCGAGCAGTACGTCTACGGCACGCTTCACCGCTGGATCGTCCGTCGGACCCTCGATTCCGATGCGATCGTCGAACTTGCGCAGGCGCTCGTCGACGAAGAACACCTCTTCCTCGGCATCGACGCACCGAACAGCGACTCGATCTACATGCGAAGCTTCTCCGTTCTTCTTCTCGCGCCGATCGTCTACGCCCACCGCCAGGATCCGTTCCTATCCCCATCCGACCTCGATCGGATCCTGATGCGGACGATCGAGTACCTGGATCGGGAACGAGATCTCAGGGGGTACGTCTCCCAAGAGACCTGGTGGGCGCACGGCGTCGCGCACGCCGCCGACGTCCTGGGTCAGCTGGCGCAGTGCGGCGAGCTATCGGCTGAGCCGCTTCACGCGATGCTCGGCGCCCTTGCCCGCGCGGCGCTCACCGAGACCGATGTCTTCATCTTCGAGGAGGACACGCGAATGGCGTCGGCCGCGATCGAGATCTTGAGGCGGACGGAACTCGATCCTACGCAGATCGCCGACTGGACAGCGCAACTCGTCCCGGAGGCGCGGTGGACCGGCGAGCTTCCCCGTGTCCACCACCGGTTCCTGAACGCCCGCAACGTCCTCCGCTGCCTGTACTTCCAGGGGAGAAAGGCCGAACTGCCCGACGCGATCTTTGGCGAGATCGAGTCGGCGCTGAATGCCCTGCCGGACCGCTAGACCGTCGTGCACCGATCCCGCCGGAGCAGCCGACCGGAGCGTCATCGGCCGGATTCGCTGACGTTCTACGAAAGCTGTTTGCTTCGATAGAGCATCGAATCCGCATCGGCCAGGATCTGGGCGATGGGACGCGGATTTCCCGGATCCCAGGTTGCCCACCCGAGGTCGATGCCGACGCTCAGCGGAGGAGGCATGTTCTCGCTGCTCCATCGTTGGACCGCACCTTGAAGCCGATCGACCAGCGCGTTCAGCTCTCCTCCCGTCTCCGGCAGGAGGAAGAGGAACTCGTCGCCACCGTAGCGAACCGCCCAATCACTGTCTCGAAGCTCCTCCCTCAACAGGTTGCCGACCGCGGCAAGTACCCGGTCCCCCTCTTGATGGCCAAGGGAGTCATTGATGGTCTTGAACCGCCGAAGATCGCTCATCATCAGAGTAAACGGCCGTCGATACCGCTTCGAGCGCTCGACTTCCCGTGAGATGGCGTTGTCGAAGAACGCCCGATTCATCAGGCCGGTCAACGAGTCCCTCAGCGCCCTCTCCTCCAGCTCGGATTCCCTCGCTACGCGATCGGTCAGATCGAAGAACTCGATCGCGACGGCCTTCGAGCCATTGCGCATCATGCTATGGGAGCTTGTCGAGAGCCAAAGCGTGCGCCCATCTCTCCGAATCGCCCGGACGGCGTGGCTTTCGGGTTTAGAGGCTTGTCCGAACCGCCAAACAACTGGGCGATCGTCGGGATGGATGAACGACCACCACGGGGACAGCTTCTCCAGATTCGAAGCATCGTAGCCCAGCAGCGTCGCAGCGTACTCGTTGACGTAGCGGATCTGATCCTCCTGGACCACGATCACGCCGGTCAGCCCGCTCTCGGCCAGGAAGCGAAACAAGCTATGCGATTCGCTCAGCTGCTGCAGCGAGCAGGCGTCGTGAAGAGCGATCGCCGTAACGGAAGCCAGCTCCTCCAACGGTCTGAGCCTCTCCGGCGTCGGGCGCATCCCGTCGGACGGGTCGTCGACGGAGACGTGCCCGAGGATCTCATCCCCAAGACGAAACGGCACCAACAGGACGTCGTGCTCATGCCATCCACCGGACCTCGGGAACCGCCGCGTGCTCGGGATGAGACCGCTGGCATCCGCCAATCCGGCGCCACGCGGGTAGAAGAAGGAACTCCCCAGACCAAACTGCGGGGCGTAACGCAATGCCGGGATCTCGACGCTGTCGGACAGAACCTGGGCGGCCCGCACCTGCTGCGCCTCGCCCAGCCCTCGATGCGCCATGTCCAGGGCACACACCCTCGAGGACCGGCGACGGACGTCGAGCGGAGTCTCGTAGCAGACTGCCAATGCCCTCTGAAACGGCGTTTGCCCCACACAACTGTCCGCCACGTTCCGGAGAACTTGGCGAACCAGGCGCCGCTTGCTCTCCAAGTCGGTTCCCGGGGTTTCCATCGATTCCTCGCTCCGCCATTGAAGCCGCTCTGCCAATCTAGTCGAATCCGATCATGCCAGGCAACTCAGCTCCGAGACAACTGTCTCTCCCCCGCGTCGCAGACGCCCTCGTCAGTCTACCTCAATCGACCGATCCTGGTGGTGGCGCCGCCGCGCGGCACCGCAGGGGAGGGGTTCCATGGAACTCGATCAATGGATTGCGATCTACGGTTCCGCCTCGCAGTCGGCGGCAAGCCATGCACGATCGCGCTGGGTTTCGTTCACCGGAGGTCTGCTGGCCTCGAGCCTGGTGGCGATCTTCGTCGCGTACCTTGCTCAGCTGGGGATTGGAGCCGCGGAGCGCCCCTTTGGAATCGGAGCCGCGGCCCTCGGTCTGCTGATCGGCGTCACGTGGTGGATGAACCAGAGCCGGCTCCACAGCGAGTGCGACCACTGGGAGAGCCTGTTGAGGAGCCTTGAGGAGCAATTCGCCGGTGCGGAGTTTCACCGGAGCTTCCATCGCCTGGTTCAGGGCGAGGAGACCTGCGTTCCTACGGCAAAGCGTGTCTGCGGCGAATGGCACTCCGAGGCGGCGCGCTTGTCGCCGATCCTCCGGAGGCTGCCAAGGGTCTTCGAGACCTGGATCCCAGTCGTCTTCATCCTCACCTTCGCGGCACTGCTCGTCTGGTTCGTCCTGAACTGAACGAGCCCGGAGCCTGCTCCCCCCGGCGGAGCTCTCGTTATCAGCCCGCGAGCCGACCGTCGGCCACCGCACCTGTCGTAGCGCAACTCACCGTAGCGGTTCCGTTGCCGATCGGCAGGGAGTTCGCTATGGTCGCCATATGGGGTTCGATCGCATTCTCAGCGAGTTCGCCAGCCGATCGGGGTCGTCTCCGCGACTCGTTCGTCTGCCCGGAGATCGCCCGATCGTCTTCGTCGGCGACACCCACGGGGACCGCGAGGCCACCGAGCGGATCTTCGATCGATTCGCCGTCCCTGAGCACACGATCGTCCTTCTCGGCGATACCGTCGATCGCGGCCCCGATTCCCTCGGAAACTTGGAGCGGATCCTATCGGCGGCGGTCGCACACCCTACATCCGTCCATCTCCTTATGGGCAACCACGAGGCATGGACCGTCACCGCATTCTCGCCGGCTGATTTCTGGGAGGGCCTCGACCCGGATCGCATCACCCGGCTCGGGAGCGCGCTTACCCGCCTCCCGTACGCCGCGTGGCATCCGGCCGGCGTGATCGCAACGCACGGTGCGTTGCCCGACGTGCGATCCCTCGACGAGTTCGAATCGATCGTTCTCGGCTCGAAGCCGTGGCGAGCGATCACCTGGGGAGACTGGGCGGCCTCGCGCGGCGGCGGTCTCCCAGCATTCGGCGGCCGACCGGCATTCGATCGCGATGCGTTCGCACGGCGCACGGCCCAACTCGGCGCGCGTATCCTCATTCGGTCCCATCAGCCGTTCGCGCCGACGTACTTGTTCGACGATCGCTGTCTGACGTTGTTTACATCGTCGGCCTATGGAGACGGACGGCGTCGCATCGCCGTTCTCCATCCCGAGCGGATCGTCCGGACCGCCCGGGATCTCGATCTGATCGAAATCTAGCCGTCCGATCCACACGCGGTCGCTGAACCCCCCGGCCGTGATCGCGCAACATACCAAGCGCAGTACCGGAAGCGAAACACGAGAACGAAGGAGCGTGCAATGTCCGATCCGAGAGTCGAAAAACTGGCGCAGGTCCTGGTCAAATACTCCATCGGCGTGAAACCCGGAGACAAGGTGATCGTCCAGGGCGGTGCCGTGGCCGCCCCTCTGCTGAAGGCGATTGTCACGGAAGTGATCATGGCCGGTGGGCACCCGCTCACGATCGCGCAGATCCCGGGCCTCGCTCAGGTGCTCTTCCGACAAGGTTCGGACGAGCAGATCACGCACATTCCCGAGCCGATGAAGCTGGCCTTCAAAACGTACGATGCCTCGATCTCGCTGATGAGCTCGGTGAACACCAAGGCGATGACGACCGTCCCTCCGGAGAAGATCGCGCTCCAGCAGCAAGCACAGTCGGAGCTGTTCGGGACGATCATGAAGCGAACGGCCGATGGCGATTTTCGTTGGGTCGGGACGCTCTACCCGACGAACGCGTACGCCCAGGATGCCGAGATGGGCCTTGAGGAGTACGCCGACTTCGTCTACGCCGCGTGCCTCCCCGACCTCGACGACCCGGTAGGATACTGGAAGAGCGTCGCGGCGAAGCAGCAGAAGGTCGTCGATTGGCTCGATCGGAAGAACACGATCCGCGTCGAGGGACCGGACGTCGACCTGAGGATGTCGATCGAAGGTCGGACGTTCGTCAACTGCTGCGGCAAGCGGAACATGCCCGACGGCGAGGTCTTCACCGGGCCGGTCGAGAGTTCCGTCGAGGGACACGTCCGCTTCTCCTATCCGACAACCTACCAGGGAAGGAAACTCGAGGGGGTTCACCTCTGGTTCGAGAAGGGGAAAGTCGTGAAGGCAACGGCCGACAAGGGCGAGGACTTCCTTCTCAGGACGATCGACACCGATGAGGGAGCCCGCTTCGTCGGCGAATTCGCGATCGGAACGAACGAGGGAATCACGCGTGCCACGGGCAACACGCTGTTCGACGAGAAGATCAACGGCAGCTTCCACATGGCACTCGGCCGCGGCATGCCGGAAACCGGAAGCGTGAACGTATCGGGCATCCACTGGGACATGATCTGCGATGTCTCCCAAGGCGGAAGGATCTGGGCCGACGACGAGCTGTTCTACGAAAACGGCCGGTTCATCAAGGGCGTCTAGGGCACGGCAGGCGGGTTGTGGTCCGCTCCGTGCCCCCAGTATCCTCTCACGATCATGGACAAGGCAACTCTCCGTCCGTTGGTACTCGGCATCCTGAGGAAGACACCTCAGACGCATCTGCACGCGATCGAGACC
>Ga0272444_10003127_pt1 | contig 15067 bp, 20 predicted proteins | sample SSMForm13_FD_201033 | JGI IMG/M metagenome (GOLD analysis project Ga0272444, IMG submission 201033) | Marine sediment archaeal communities from Little Sippewissett salt marsh, Falmouth, MA, United States - SSM-Form-13 | ecosystem: Environmental > Aquatic > Marine > Wetlands > Sediment ...
CCACGTGGATGACGAGCTGCTGAGCAACGGTCGTATCGACCCGGTCAAACTGGCCCCGCTGGCACGCATGGCCGGTAATTTCAGCCGCGTCGACGAATTTTTCTCGCTGCCGCTGTAGGGCTCGCCCCGTACGCGCAACCCTTATCGCCGGTCACATGGTCAAGTCATCGCTCAGGTCACGACTGTTCGAGTAGGCCGTGGATGCGGTACAAAAGCCTCCAGGGAACCATCAAGAAGTCCTGCCACGCACGCCAGAACCAGGCGATGCCCGAGCAACCTATAAACAACAAGAAGCTCCTCATGCCTGAAACCCAATCGACCGTCCTGCCCAAGCTCAAGCGTGCCGCGGCCATCCTGGAGGTCGCGGCTATTGTCATCGCCCTGCTGGGACTGACCTATCGCGCCACCCTGTTCTGGCTACTGCCCGCGGGCCGTGGCGACGCCCCCGGACTGGCGCCCCTGCTGGACTTCGGCCTGGCGATGCTGCTGTTCGTGGTATGCGTGCTCTGCGCGGGCATCGGCGTCGCCATCAGCCTGCAAGGAAGCCAGGGCGACAAGCGCTACGCCTACCAGGCATTCTTCATCGGGGTGCTGAGCTTTTTGCTCTACGACCTGCTCCACCCCTACGTGCCGCGCTTGATGTGATACGCCGGTCAAACCGTGTCAGCCGGTAGCCGATAGCCGCGTGACACCCTGCCCCGATGTCACTTGCGTACAGTTGATGGATGGACCCATGCAGAGGAATGCGCAACAGGCAGGCAACGACAGTGCTTACCCCGCCCAAACAGGATCTCAAACGTGATGCGCCTATCCGCCCTGTTTGGTTTAAGCATGCTGCTGTTGCTGGTCCCCGCCGCCCGGGCAGCCTGCCCCATGCCCCTGCCCAGCCTGGCGCTGTCCGTGGCCGGTCATACGCTGAGCGCGGAGCTGGCGGCCACGCCCGCGGCCCAGCAGTGCGGCCTGTCCTTACGCGACAACCTGCCGGCCGACAGCGGCATGCTGTTTGTCTTTCCCCATCCGGTGACCATCGCGTTCTGGATGAAGGACACCCGGATGCCGTTGTCCATCGCCTTCATCGACGATCAGGGCCGCATCCTGGCGCTGGCCGACATGGCCGCCGGTGACACCCGCACGCAGCACCGCCCGTCGCTGCCCTACCGCTACGCATTGGAGACCAACCTCGGCTGGTTCGCGCGCCACCAGGTCCAGCCCGGCGACACCGTGCAGTTCGACCTGTCCGACGCCCGCTGACCGACGGCCCAGGGACGAATCGGTAATGCATGTATCATCCGAGCTATACCATCTGCTGGGGATGCAGCCCGAGCAGCCCGATCAGCACCTGTTCCGGTTCATGCGCCTGGTGCATCGCGACGACCGCGTAACCCGCCGTCCGTCACTGGAGACCAGCCTGCACAGGACGTTGGAAAAAGGAAGAATCCAAGGTCCATTACCAGGCGCAGATATCGGTCCGTGACGACAACTTCATCGGTATGGAGGCACTACTGCGCTGGGAGCGACCGGACATCGGTCTGGTTCCTCCGGATGACTTCATTCACATTGCCGAAGAAACCGGCCTGATCGTGCCGATCGGCGCCCCGTTGCCCGCTGAGCGTATCGGAGCCTTGTTACGTCAACGCATGAACCCGACACAGTCTGACAACAACGCAGTCCAACGCTGATAGTTGTCTGAATTTGCGTCAGTTCGCGTTTCATCTTCAGTGCACTGGCGAAATGGCAAGTAGGTGATAGAAATAAGGGATGCACAGTGGATTGTGACCGGCTGCGCATCAGCCCTTCAATGCAGCGAGCCCCTACGACAAATCATGGATCTGATTCCCCTGTTCGAAAATACCGCCGGGCAGCAGCAATACCCGTCCGGAGACATCATCTTTGAAACCGGCGATGCCGGCGACACCATGTACGTGGTACTGGAAGGCGAGGTGGATCTGTATATCGACGACACCACGGTGCACACCGTAGGCCCCGGCGAGATCTTCGGCGAGATGGCCCTGATCGCCACCCAGCCCCGCTCCGCCACCGCGGTAGCGCGCAGCAACTGTCGGCTGGCCCCGGTGAGTGAACGCCGGTTTTTGTTCATGGTGGAGCAGACGTCCTACTTCTCGCTGCACGTGATGCGCGTGCTGGCCGAACGACTGCACCAGGCCGGGCGGCGGCACTGAGAATCAGGAAGACACCCGGCAAGTCCCAGGGCGACGGCCCCAGGACCTGCCTCGACATACCTCAGGGCAGCATCATCCCGCGGATGGTGAAATAGAGGATCGCCGCCAGCAGCCCCGACACCGGCACCGTGATCACCCAGGCGGCAGCGATCTTGAGCAGCGCGGAGCGCTTGACCAACTCATTGCGATAGACCTTCTTCAGGCCCTTGCGCTCGCGCTTTACCAGACGAGAGGCCTCGGGCTTCTCCTTCAAGTCGCGCAGCATGCGGCCCTTTTCCTGCAACGGGGCGCGGCGGAAGCGTTCCAGGTAGGCCTCCACCACGGCACGATCGGCACCCTGATGATGCTCTTCGATCTCGGCGATCATCGCCGCGTAGGTGTTCTTCAGGTACTCGCGCAGGAAGCCCACGCCGAACACCGCACCCACCGCAATATGGGTGGAACTGACCGGCAGTCCCATCTGGGTGGCAATGATCACGGTGATCGACGCCGCCATGGCGATGCAGAAGGCGCGCATCTGGTCCAGTTCGGTGATCTCCGAGCCCACGGTACGGATCAGCTTGGGACCGTACAGGGCCAGGCCCACCGCGATACCCACGGCACCGATCATCATCACCCACAACGGGATGGTCGCCTTGGTTGCAACGCCGCCATGAATGACCGAGTCGTAGATGGCCGCCAGCGGACCCACCGCGTTGGCCACGTCATTGGCGCCGTGGGCAAAGCTCAGCAGGGCCGCGGCAAAGATCAGCGGCACGGTGAACAGCTTGTTCACGCCGGCCTTGTCGTTGCTGACCCTGTTCGAGAAGCGGCCGATCATCGGGCGCACGATCACGTACACCACCGTGGCAACCACCAGGCCCACCAGCACCGCGGTGCCAAAATCCACCTTCCACAGCTTCTTCAGGCCCTTGAGCACCAGGTAGGTGGCGAAGGCCCAGGCCATCACCGCCACCAGCATCGGCACGATGCGCCGGGCGGCCACCAGCATGTCGCCCCGGTAGGTAATTGTCCGCTTGATCACCATCAGGAACAGCGCCGCGATGATCCCGCCCATCAGCGGCGAGATGATCCAGCTGGCCGCAATCTGGCCCATCTTGGTCCAGTTGGCGATGTCCCAGCCGCCGGCGGCGATGCCGGCACCCAGCACGCCGCCGACGATGGAATGGGTGGTGGACACCGGCGCACCCAGCGCGGTGGCCAGGTTCAGCCACAGAGCACCCGCCAGCAGGGCCGCCATCATCAGCCACACAAAGGTGTCGGCATCGGCGATCAGCCCGGGATCGATGATGCCCTTCTTGATGGTACCCACCACGCTGCCGCCGGCGACCAGTGCACCGGCCGCCTCGAAGATGGCGGCGATCAGAATGGCCCCGGTCAGGGTCAGCGCCTTGGAGCCGACCGCCGGGCCGACGTTGTTGGCCACGTCGTTGGCGCCGATGTTCATGGCCATGTAGCCGCCGATCATCGCGGCCACCACCAGCATGTAGCTGACCTCGCCGTAACGCACGCTGGCAAACAGGATGATGCCGGCAATGAACAGCAGGGCGATGCCCAGGCGCAGGATTTCTTTTCTGCTGCCGCTGGCGGCCTGTTCAAGTTGGGCTATTCTTTCGAGTTCTTTCACTGGGCCACCTGATTTCCGCGGGGTCGGCAAAGGGCAAAATGGCGGCCATGATAATCAACCCGGCGGCTCCTGTAACAAATCTGACACATTCAATCGCCCATCATGCTCCGCGCCTTGCACCATGCGGATATTTTTTTACCTTTAAAAACAATCTCTTGAATGAATAATTCGGTACGGCAGAAAGCCCCGTCTGACAGCCAAAAAATATTTATCCAAAAGACTATGCAGGAACCTCATCCGGCCCTATGATCCGCGCGCCTTTTCACCTTCACCCCAATTGGGAGACACACCTTCAGTGACCCCGTCGATCACCGACTACTACGACCAAGCCACCTTCGACCGTATCAAGGCCTTTGCCGACACCAAGGAAACCCCCTTCCTGGTCGTCGACACCGCCACGGTCGAGCGCCAGTACGACGAACTGGTCGCCGCCTTCCCGTTTGCCAAGGTGTACTACGCGGTGAAGGCCAACCCCGCTCCCGAGATCATCAGCCTGCTGCACAAGCGCGGCAGCAACTTCGATATCGCATCGATCTATGAACTGGACCGGGCGATGGGGCTTGGCGTGCCTGCCGAGAACATCAGCTACGGCAACACCATCAAGAAGAGCCGCGACATCCGCTACTTCTTCGACAAGGGTGTGCGCATGTTCGCCACCGACTCGGAAGCCGACCTGCGCAACATCGCCAAGGCCGCGCCCGGTGCGCGGGTCTATGTACGGATCCTCACTGAAGGCACCCAGACCGCCGACTGGCCGCTGTCGCGCAAGTTCGGCTGCCAGACCGACATGGCCATGGACCTGCTGGTGCTGGCCCGCGACCTGGGCCTGGAGCCCTACGGCGTGTCCTTCCACGTGGGTTCTCAGCAACGCGATATCGGCACCTGGGACGCGGCCATCGGCAAGGTGAAGCTGATCTTCGAGCGTCTGCGCGAGGAAGACGGCATCGTGCTGAAGATGATCAACATGGGCGGCGGCTTCCCGGCCAACTACGTGACCCGCACCAACGATCTGGCCACCTATGCCGAAGAGATCACCCGCTACCTGGAAGAGGACTTCGGTGACGACATGCCCGAGATCGTGCTGGAGCCCGGCCGTTCGCTGGTGTCCAACGCCGGCATCCTGGTCAGCGAGGTGGTGCTGATCTCGCGCAAGTCGCGCACCAGCCTGAACCGCTGGGTGTTCACCGACGTGGGCAAGTTCTCCGGCCTGATCGAAACCCTGGGCGAGTCCATCAAGTTCCCCATCTACACCGAGAAGAAGGGCGAACTGGAGGAGGTCGTGCTGGCCGGCCCCACCTGCGACAGCGCCGACATCATGTACGAGGACCACAAGTACCCGCTGCCGCTGAACCTGTCCATCGAGGACCGGCTGTACTGGTTCTCCACCGGGGCCTACACCACCAGCTACAGCGCGGTGGAATTCAACGGCTTCCCGCCGCTGCAGGCCTACTACATCTGACCGCCGCGTCGGCCCCGGAGCACCATGTGCCCCGGGGCCGACGACCTTGCTCCCTCCATCCACCACGACGATATAGTAGGCACCAGTCGCCAATACAGAGGACCGTACGTGGACGTCGATGCCCTGACGCAATCCCTGCAACCCGCACTCGGCTATTTCGCTGGCCATCCCTATGCCAGTGCCGGCGCCATTCTATTGGCGGGACTGCTGCTGGCCTGGCTGACCGCCGCACTCACCGGCGTCATCCTGCGCAGCATCACCAGCCGTACCCGTGGCCACACCGACGACCTGATACTCGCCGCGCTGCGCGGCCCGCTGTTCTGGACGGTGATGCTGCTGGCCCTGCTCGCCGCAATGCTGCAACTGCAACCGGCGGACGGCATCGCCCGCGCCTGGCGCGCCGGGACCTGGACGCTGCTGATCCTGATCTGGTCGTTCTTCGTGCTGCGGCTGACCCGCATCCTGCTGAACGCCTTCAGCCGCCGCGCCACCGCCAGTTCGGTGATCCGGTCGCAGACCCTGCCACTGTTCACCAACCTGTCGGTGGTGCTGGTGATGGGCGCCGCCATCTACCTGGTGTTCAGTGTCTGGCACATCGACATGACCGCCTGGCTCGCCTCCGCCGGCATCCTCGGCATCGCGGTGGGCTTCGCCGCCAAGGACACCCTCGCCAACCTGTTTTCCGGGGTGTTCATCCTGGCCGATGCACCCTACAAGATCGGCGACTACGTGGTGCTGGACAACGGCGAGCGCGGCAAGATCACCCATATCGGCATCCGCAGCACCCGGCTACTCACCCGCGACGATGTCGAGGTCACCATCCCCAACGCCATCATGGGCAACACCCGCATCACCAACGAATCGGGGGGGCCGCACGAGAAATTCCGCATCCGCGTGAAGATCGGCGTGGCCTACGGCTCGGACATCGACCAGGTGCGGGACCTGCTGCTGCGGATCGCCGGCCAGGACACCGAGGTGTGCTCGGATCCGGAGCCGCGGGTGCGCTTCCGCAGCTTCGGCCCCTCGTCGCTGGACCTGGAATTGCTGTGCTGGGTCGAGAACCCGGAGCTGCGCGGCCGCGTGGTGGACACCCTGAACACCGCCATCTACAAGGGCTTCCAGGAAGCCGGCATCACCATCCCCTTCGCCCAGCAGGACATCTACATCAAGGAACTGCCGCCGCGAGCGATGTGACCGCGCAGGTCACACGGCCGCAGCGGCGCCGGCATTGGCGTAATATCGATCCTGAACCCGCTGCCGGAAATCACCCTGCATCCGTCGCCGATTCCAGTCGCCGCAGCGGGCCGGAGCCACAGGCCGTGAACGGATCGCCAGTCTGCGCGTCCACATTCGACTACAAAGAAATGTTCCAGCGTACCCAGGACCTTTCCCCCGCATGCCCAGCCCGTCCCGCCTTCTGCCCTGCTTCGTCATCAGCCTGCTGCTGGCGGGCTGCCAGTCGTCGCCCAGCCACGACACCCCGATACCCGATGACACCCAGCGCGGCACGCCGCTATGGCTGCCGGCCGAACAGGCCGACTGGCTGCCCCTGCACAGCGACCCCCGGCCAGGCGACTACGCCATCCACTACCGACTGCTGCCTGACGGGCTGACGCAACTGCAGCGACGCACCGAGGTACTGACCGTAACCCGCCGACGCATCGAGTTGCGACGCACCTTCGGTGACGGCAGTGGCCAGCCCCGGCAGATCCTGCAGCTGACCCTCGATCGCAAGGGGCGGGTGCTGCGCGTCTCGGCCGCCGACACGCCGGACGTTGCACAGCCGCTGCTCGGCGGGCGTCGCCAGCAGACCCGGCTGCAACCGCCCGAGCCGCTGAGCCTGGTATCGGGCAGCTTTCCCATCGACCGCATCGTCACCCGTCGCGGCGAGGGCACGGCCACCACCGTGTACTACCTGTCCAGCGAGGCCCCCTTCGCCGAGGTGGTGTCCCTGACCACCCATCGACGCTACAGCACCGCGCAGATCATCAAACTGCTGGGCAAGATCGCCGTAGCCACGCCCGACCAGCCGCAGGGCCGGCAGCCGGCACCGGGTGCCGCCATCGATGGCGGCTGGCTGTTGATGCATTGGGGACGCCACTAGCCGCTGCACTTGTACGGCAACGGCAACTGCGCAAACCGTGCCTATTGCGTTCGACAATCACTGTGCGGCAAACAACAATGGCTGCATACCACTTGCTGCCACAGGACCCGCCTGATGCTCCCTGCCATCGACAGCCACACCAGCATCGTCACCGTTGCCACGGTCATCCAGTTGTCCGTTGCACCGGTGTTCCTGCTGACCGGCATCGCCGGCCTGCTGGGTGTCATGGCCAACCGACTGGGGCGCATCACCGACCGCGCCAGGGTGCTGGAACGTCGTCTGGCCATGACCCGACAGGCGGAAGTGGTGGAATTGCTGAATCAGGAACTGGGCAAGCTGTGGCAGCGCATCCGCCTGATCAACCGGGCCCTGACGCTGGGCACCCTGGGTGCACTGCTGGTGTGCGTGGTGATCGTCACCCTGTTTCTGGGTGACGTGACCCAGCTGGATCTGTCGGTTGGGATCGTGGTGCTGTTCGTCGGCGCCATGCTGTCGGTGATCGGCGCCCTGCTGTTCTTCATCCGTGAGGTCTATCTGGCGACATCGACGGTCCGCATGGGCCTGGACGGCCTGGTGGATGACAGTGAACTGCACTAATTGCGCTGATCAAGTCGGTACGCGTACCCAACCGGCCAGGTAGGCAAACACATAGGCGACGCTGCCCAGCACCAATCCGGCACTCCACACCGTCAGCCACAACACCCGGCCATGGCGGCCCAGCCAGAACAGTGCGATGCCGATAAAGAAGGCGAGCACCACGGTGAACAGCAACATGTGATGCAGGGAGTCGCTCTGCACATAGAGCGGCTCAATCAAAGGGGTTTCTGCATAGCGCATGGGCCGATATTAGCCGCACACCGACTGCCGGCGACAGCGCGTCATTTGGTCTTCAGTTCATCCACCAGCGCGGCCATCTGGCGACCGCGCTGCAACTCGTTGAGCAGCGCCTGCTTCACCTGGCGGCGATACTGATGCCAGGGGCCCGCCGCACCACCCGGCGTCAACGTGCGCGGTTGCGGCACCTTCAACAGTTCGCCGACCTCCAGTATCCACTGATCGGTTTGCTGGCGAGCCACTTCCCGGACGTGATTCTGCCTGCGCCATGTATCAATGGCGGTGTAGACCAGCTTCAGCAACACCGCCAGCAGCAGGATCAACCCCAACCACGCCAGCAGGACTGGCAGGATGTCCGCGTTCTTCCCCCAGGGACCGGCTTCCACCAGCCCCCGCGAGATCGCTTCCACGTCCAGCGCCAGGGCCGGTAGCGGCAGGCACAACAGCCATCCCAATAAAACCTTCCGCATAAGCCGAAAAAACCCCACTCACTACGCTACGACCACCGAGCGGGCGGCCGGGCGCGACAATAACAACATTCTGCTGCTGTTGTCGGCAAGTCGGGCCGGAACCTGAATGCCGTTACTGAAATGTCCCGCCGGTCGGACCCGGTTTTGTCCTACACTGCCCGCCCCCAGAACCCCGTCCGAGCAACCCCGTCAATGGCCCTCAAATCGACCATCTTCAAGGTAGAGCTGCAGATCAGCGACATGGATCGCAACTACTACCAGACCCATCACCTGACCATCGCCCAGCACCCGTCGGAAAACGACGAGCGCATGATGGTGCGGCTGGCCGCCTTCGCCCTGCATGCCGATGCAGACCTGGAGTTCACCAAGGGACTGAGCACCGCGGATGAGCCTGACCTGTGGCGCAAGGAACTGACCGGCGAGATCGCGCTGTGGATAGACCTGGGACAGCCGGACGAGAAGCGCCTGCGCAAGGCCGCCGGGCGGGCCAGACAGGTGGTGATCTACACCTACAACGGTCGTAGCGCGGCGGTGTGGTGGGAGCAGATGCGCGACAAGCTCGGCCGCTTCGACAATCTGGCGGTGATCAACCTCGCCGACGATACGGTGGCGGCGCTGGCCAAACTGGCGCAGCGCAGCATGCGGCTGCAATGCACGCTGCAGGATGGCGAGATGTGGATGGGCAACGACCAGGGCAGTGTCCAGGTCGTGCCGCAGGTGCTTAAACCCTTACTGGATTGATCAACCCGGCGGTTGCCAGCGACCGTGCAGACGATCGAGCTGAAGCTCGTTGAGGCGCTGATTGCTTTCCAGCAGGGCGCAGATGTCCGCATCCGGCTCGGCCGGCTCGCCCGCCGAGGTCAGAAACCGCCAGCCGCCGTGCTTCACCAGCTTGCACAGGGTATCCAGCATGTCGTCCAGGCGGACGTTGTTCTGGTCCGACAGCCGGGTCACGGCATGCAGGTTCAGCGGCTGACCCACGGCGCGGTATTGATCGGTGAGCAATGCCGCCAGGGCGACATCCCACAGTACGTTCTCAGAGTGTTGTGCAGTCATGGCGCTATTGGCGGTCGCTGGTGGCCAGACTTGAGGGCGAAGACACCAGCGCCGCACCGATGCCACGCGGATCGCTGGCGGCACGCAGCAGTTGCCGGCGACTGTCCCAGTAGATCGCCTGCATGTTGCCGTAGCTGCTATCCAGGGCCTCCGGCTGATGACCCATGGCCGCCAGGCCTGCCACGGTGGCCGGATCCAGCGCATCCGGCTCGTACTGCAACCGGTCCGGCAGGTACTGATGGTGTATACGTCCGACCCGCACCCAGTGCGCGGGATCGGTGCGCCCCGCGGCGATGTCGAGGATGGCCAGCAACACCATGCTGATGATGCGCGAGCCGCCCGGCGTGCCCAGGATGGCCACCCCGTCCGGACCCTCGACGAAGGTCGGGCTCATGCTCGACAGCGGCCGCTTGCCCGGCGCGATGGCGTTGGCCTCCGCCCCGACCAGGCCATAGGCATTGGGCACCCCCGGCTTGGCGGCAAAGTCGTCCATCTCGTCGTTGAGCAGCACCCCGGTGCCCGGCGGCACATAGCAGGCGCCGAAGGGATAGTTGATGCTCAGGGTGGCGCCGACCCGGTTGCCCTCGGCGTCGAGGATGGAAAAGTGGGTGGTGTTGCGCCCCTCCTGCAGCGCCGGCGGCGCGCCGCTGCCGTAGGGGTCGGCCGCCGTGGCCTCTGCAGCCCCTGACTTGCCCAGGGCAGTGCTGGGCGTGGCGCGGGCCGGATCGATGCCGGCCAGCAACTCATGCGCATATTCGGGACTGGTCAGCCTGGCCAGCGGCATGGCGACATAGTCGGCATCGCCCAGGTAAACGGCGCGGTCGCGGTAGGCGCGGCGCATCACCTCCACCAGGTAATGACGCTGCTGCAGCGGGGTCATGCCCGCCAGGTCCAGCTCAGACAGCATGTTGAGCATCTGCACCAGCAGCACGCCGCCGGAGGACGGCAGTGCAGCGCTCACCACCCGCAGGCCGTGGTACTCACCCACCATCGGTTCACGCTCGACCACCCGGTAATCGGCCAGGTCCTGCAAAGTCCAGATGCCGCCACCGGCGCGGGTGCCGTCCACCAGCCGCTGCGCCACCGGGCCGGCATAGAAACCGTCGCGCCCGCGCTCGGCGAGCGCCTGCAGGGTGTCCGCCAGGTCCGGCTGGCGCAGCACGTGGCCCAGCGGCGGCGGCGCGCCGTGCACCAGGAACTGGCTTGCGGCGGCCGGCTGGCGCGCCAGCACCGCGGTGCGAAAACCCACCCAGCGCCGGTAGTGTTCATCCACCGCAAAGCCGTCCCGGGCCAGCCGGATGGCCGGCGCCAGGCTCTGCGCCAGCGGCAGCCGGCCATAGTGTTCGGCGATGTGCGCCAGTGCCGCCGGCTGACCGGGGATGGCGGCGGCCAGCGGGCCGTTGATGGAGGCGCCGTCGATGACCTCGCCCTGGGCATCCAGATACAGGTCGCGGTGGGCCGCGCCTGGCGCGCGTTCGCGGCCATCCACCATCAGCTGCCGGCCATCGCCGGCGCGGTGCAGCAGCCAGAAGCCGCCGCCGCCCAGCCCCGAGCCGTAGGGCTCGACCACCGCCAGCGCCGCGCTGACCGCCACCGCCGCGTCGAAGGCATTGCCGCCGGCCGCCAGGATGGCCATGCCCGCCTCGGTGGCCAGCGGATGGGCGCTGGCCACCGCCGCCTGCGATGGCCGCTCCGACATCGCCGCCAGCGGGGCTGCCGCCAGCACGGTCAGGATCAACAACAGGGATCTCAGCAGTATGGGCAGGTGCATGCCGGGCTCCGGTTATTCGTGGGACAATGGCCAGCCGCGACGTCAGGTCGCAGCCGGAGAACGAGCCTAACATGCACATCTGGGTCGATGCCGATGCCTGCCCCAAGGTGATCAAGGACATCCTGTTCCGCGCCGCCGAACGCACCGGCAGCCCGCTGACCCTGGTGGCCAACCAGCCGATGGCCACGCCGCCCTCAAAGCTGATCCGCACCGTGCAGGTCAGCGCCGGCTTCGACGTCGCCGACAACCACATCGTGCAGTCGGCCCGGCCCGGCGACCTGGTAATCACCGCCGACATCCCGCTGGCCGCCGAGCTGATCGACAAGGGCGCCAGCGCGCTCAACCCCCGCGGCGAGCTGTACACCCGGGAGAACATCCGCGAGCGGCTGAACATGCGTGACTTCATGGACACCATGCGCAGCTCCGGCATCCAGAGCGGCGGCCCACCACCCCTCAACCAGACCGATCGCCAGGCCTTTGCCAATGCACTGGACCGCTGGCTGGCGCAAAATGCGCCCAAGCCCTGATTCCTAATTCGACCTACCGGAGACCCCATGCGCATCCTGCACACCATGCTACGAACCGGCGACCTGGACCGCTCCATCGCCTTCTACACCGAGGTGCTCGGCATGCAGCTGCTGCGCCAGAAGGAGTACCCGGACGGCAAGTTCACCCTGGCCTTCCTGGGTTATGGCGACGAATCGGCCAACACCGTCATCGAGCTGACCTACAACTGGGGCGTGGACAGCTACGACCTGGGCAACGCCTACGGCCACATCGCCATCGAGGTGGACGACGTGTACCGGGCCACCGATGACATCAAGGCCCGCGGCGGCAAGATCCTGCGCGAGGCAGGACCGATGAACGCCGGCACCACCATCATCGCCTTCGTGGAAGACCCCGACGGCTACCCCATCGAACTGATCGGCAAGCGCTGATGGAAAGACATCGCATGAGCCCCATGCAACGCAACGGCAGCCGCGCGCTGAGCTTGCTGGAAGACATCGGCCTGCTGATCGTGGCCGTCGCCACGGTGATCTCCATCGGCAGCGAGGTGTGGACCATGATCCAGGCCCGCACCGTCACCCTGGCCGACCTGCTGCTGCTGTTCATCTACCTGGAGGTGCTGGCCATGGTCGGCATCTACCTGCGATCCGGCCAGCTGCCGGTGCGCATGCCGCTGTACATCGGCATCGTGGCGCTGGCCCGCTACCTGATCCTGGACATGAAGGCCATGGACAACTGGCGCATCCTGGCCGTGGCCGGCGCCACCCTGGTGCTGGCCGCTGCGGTGCTGGTGATCCGCTACGGCCACCTGCGCTTCCCCTACGCCGACCGCAGCGATGCCGACAACTGAGCAACTGGCGACGCGGCTGGAGGCCGAGACCCGGGCCTGGCTGCAGCGCGCCCTGCCGCTGTTCCGCCAGGCGGCCCGCCAACCGCCCAAGGTCAGCGTGCTGGTTAACCTGCGCGGCGCCAGCGCCGGCCAGCTACGCCAGTACCGCGACGGCCGGCTGACCATCCGCTACAACCTGGCCATGGCCGCACAGCAGCCCGAGGCCTTCATCGCCGAGACCGTGCCGCACGAGGTGGCCCACGTGGTCACCAGCGTGTGCCACGGCCGGGTGCGACCCCACGGCCCGGAATGGCAGCGGGTGATGCAGTGGTTCGGCATCGCCCAGCCGCGCCGCTGCCATACCTTCACCAGCCCGACCGCCGGCCGCAGCCAGCGCCGCTGGGCCTATCGCTGCGACTGCCGCGAACATCAGCTCAGCACCACCCGCCACAACCGCGCCCAGCGCGGGCTGGACTACCTGTGCCGCAGCTGCCGCGGGCCGCTACGTTTTGTGCACGGAGACCTGGCAGTTGCGTCGAATGAATAAGCCATCATCAAGCCCGTGCTTCACCCGGCAGCCCCTGGGCCTGCATGCCAGGGCGGACAATCACTGATGTTTCTCGGCACCGCCTTGATCATCGGCGGCCTGTGGTGGGCACGGGACGTATACCGTCGACCCGGCCATGCGCCGCGCGACTTTCGCGGCCCGCTCATCACGGTCACGGCGGGCGCCCTGTGGCTCGGGCTGTTCCTGTACGGCCTGTCATCCTGGTGAGACGCGGCTCAGCTTATCCACCAACCCCATAGCAACGGCAGCAGAATGGCGGTGGCCAGACCGTTGAGCCCCATCGCCAGCCCCGAAAAGGCTGCCGCCACCTCGCCCATGTACACCGCCCTCCCCGTGCCGATGCCGTGCGACGCCACGCCCATGGCCAGGCCCTGTGCCATGGGATTGTGGACGCCCAAGCGCTCCAGCAACCAGGGCCCCAACGCGGCGCCCAGGATGCCGGTCAGGATCACCAGCACCGCCGTCAGCGACGGCAGGCCGCCCAGCCGTTCGGATATACCCATGGCCACCGGGGTGGTGACCGACTTGGGCGCAATGGAGATCAACGCCTGATTGCTGGCACCGGCCAGCTTGGCCACCAGCAACGCCGACAGCACCGCGGTGAGCGAGCCGGCCAGCAGCGACACCAGCAGCGCAAGCGGATGCCTGCGCAGCAGGTTCAGCTGCCGGTACAGCGGCACCGCCAGCGCCACCGTGGCCGGGCCGAGCAGGAAGTGCACGAACTGTGCGCCCTCGAAATAGCTGCTGTACGAGGTGCCCGTCAGCGTCAGGATCAACACCAGCGTCAGCACGCTCATCAGTACCGGGTTGAGCCAGGCGGGACGGCCGGCCACGCGATAGACCCAGCGGGCCAGTACGAACACGCATACGGTCAGCGTCAGGTGCAGCAGCGGGGTGGCGCTGAGATAGACCCACAACGAGGCGACGCTGTCCTTCATCGGCCAGCCCCTGCGCCATCCGCCGGCTCGCTAAGGCGCTGCATCACCCAGCCGGTGACCGCGATGGTCAGCAGGGTACTGACCAGCAGCGAACTGGTCAGCGGCAGCCACTGATTGCCCAGCAGCGTCAGGTGACTCATCACGCCAACGCCGGCCGGCACGAACAGCAACGACAACTGGCCGAGCAGTCCCTGCGCGGTATCCACCAGCGGCTGCGGCGCTTCGCCCCGGATCACCAGGCCGACGAACAGCAGCCCCATGCCCACCACCGGGCCGGGCACCGGCCAATCCATGGCGACCACGATCAGTTCACCCAACAACTGGCAGAGCAGCAATACGGCCAGGGATTCGAGCATGTCTCACTCCACGCACACGACGATATGCACAAACTAACCCGAGCCGCGCCTTGGTCACAGCCCCCGCATGGATGGCAGAATGCACCGGTCCCCGTTGTGAGCGCCGAACATGCCGGTCCTGTATTCCCTGGTCGAATCCCCCAACCACCCGGATCTGTCCCGGCTGTACCAGCACCTGGGGCTGGAGCATCTGCCGTTCAACTCGATCCGCAAGGCCATGGGTGAACTGAAGAAGTGTCCACCGGATTTCGTGGTGGCGGAATTCTTCTACGGCTACGGCAACAACTACGCGGGGGTGAACGTCAGCAATCTGGACGTGTTCCTGCACAGCCTGCGCAAGTACGCGCCCCAGGCCAAGGTCATCGTGC
>Ga0272444_10003128_pt1 | contig 15066 bp, 17 predicted proteins | sample SSMForm13_FD_201033 | JGI IMG/M metagenome (GOLD analysis project Ga0272444, IMG submission 201033) | Marine sediment archaeal communities from Little Sippewissett salt marsh, Falmouth, MA, United States - SSM-Form-13 | ecosystem: Environmental > Aquatic > Marine > Wetlands > Sediment ...
TCGAACCCTGGGGATACCGTCCGGAAGAACGCTTGATCCGGTACTTCGTGTCCGGCAGAATCCCCGGCGGGATGGTGACCATTCGCTCATACCGGGAGGCCGACGACGCGCGAGCTGTCGGCCGTCTAATCGCTGATACGTTTGCCCGGTACAACCTCGCCGACCTTCCTCCGGCGGATCGCGACGCGTGTCTCGGTCCGTTCCGCTATGCGACATCCGACGATCCGGTGCATCGTCGAGCGATCGCTGAGGCAATTCGCGACGAGATCGTGCTCGTTGCGGAGGACGGCGGAGACCTCGTCGGCGTACTGCGGGGCCGATCGACGCGTCTCGCCAGCCTGTTTGTTCGCGGAGATCGCCACCGACAAGGCATTGGACGGGAGCTTGTCAAACGGTTTGAGGCGTGGGGCACGGATCAAGGCTTCCGTCGCATCCGCGTGGCCGCCTCACCGTTTGCCGTCCCCTTCTACCAATCCCTCGGCTACCGATGCACAACCAGCCTGCGTCGGATGCCACTCTACGACAGCGCCGGGTACATCTACCAACCGATGCAGAAGATGCTCGGGCAAGGGCGCGATACTTCGCGTTGATGGCGCCGGCCGCGCGCCGTCTGGTTGGGTGTTGGCTTCGGCATCCTGCGGCGGCACGGGACCGTTGAGGCGAGCGACGCTCGCTGCCTGGAGGCGTCTGTGGCAATCGCGTGGGCGCGTAGCGTCCTTCGTCTGCAGTATGCTGTGCTCGGAGGCGGTGCATGGCAATGAGGACACCCGTGCGGACCGATGTGCAGGTGGTGAACGTCGATAAGACCCTGCGACAGCGGGCGGTGGATTCCGTGACACGTGCGTTTCTCAACGATCCGATGTGGCGTCTCGTGGTTCCCGATCGAAAGGCACGGGACCGGCTGTTGCGACCGATGTGGCGTGCGCTGATCGACTTCTCACGCGTCTACGGTCGGGCACTGACGACGCCCGACGGACTGGGCGCAGCGTGCTGGATCGCCCCGGGCAGGACGCATACGACGATCGGGCAGATTGTCCGAACGGGGTTCAAGCTTCCGCTGGCGATGGTGCGATTACCGAAGGATGCACGGGATCGATTCTTTCGGATGATGCGGTTCATTGATGGGCAGCACCGTGAGCTGGTGCGTGAGCCGCACTAGTACTTGTGGGTCCTGGGCGTCACGCCCGCCGCGCAAGGTCGCGGGACCGGACGCGCGTTGCTTCATCCGATTCTCGATCTTGCGAGCCAGCCGATGGCGGGGAAAGGCCGACGAGGCCGTGCGGGGTCGTCCGTCCCCGTCGCTTGCTATTTGGATACCCAGTCCGAGGAGAACGTCGCCTTCTACCGCAAGCGCGGGTTCGAGGTGCTTCGCGAAGCGCGCGAGCCGGTCGGCGCGCTCCCGGTCTGGTTCATGCAGCGTCCCCCCTGTCCTCAGTAGGGATTTCAGGCCACGAGCACACGTGGACAACGGGCTTGCTTTGCCTCCTACGGCGGTTGACAGGCGATTATTCCTTCTATAATATACAAGGCAGTATATATCGGAGAGGAGGTCCGGGTGTCCACCCGACTTGTGGTCCTGGGTTTGCTGAGAGAACGCCCGCTTCATGGATACGAGATCAAACACATCATCGAGGATCACATGGGAGATTGGACCTCGATCGCGTTTGGCTCGATCTACTTCGCCCTCGGTAAGCTCACGGACGAAGGGTTGATCGAGATTGTGACGACGGAGAAAGCAGGGAATCGCCCTTCACGTACCGTGTACGGTGTGACGCCCGCAGGTCGAGCGGAGTTTCTACGGCTGCTGCGGAACGTGTGGGGGCAGACTGAGCGGCAGTACTACGCTACGGATCTTGGTCTGTTCTTCCTCGAATCTTTATCGCTTGCGGAGGCGCTTGGGTATCTGGATGGGAGAGTCGCGGAGCTTGCGGGCACGCTCAAGTTCCTCGCGCAACACCGAGACGAGAACATGGCCGACCCGCATGTGCCGCGTCGGGCGCGGTTCATCTTCGATCACAGTCGGGTCCATCTCGAGGCGGAGCTTGCCTGGACGCAATCCCTGCAGCAGGAGCTGGCCGACCGAGGCCGAATTGACTGAGCACGATGAGAAGCGGCCGAAACCGAGCTGTGAGGAGGAATCGTGGTCAAAGACCGTGTGATCGAGACGATGGATGGCATCCAGGACGCATTCGACGTTGAAGCGTACGACCGTGAGATGCGCAGGATGAGGAAGCGGGGCTTCATCGAAACGCCGGAGATCCTTAAAGCGGGGATAACGAGAGGCATCGCGCTTGAGGTGAGCCCAGGGCCGGGACATCTTGGCATTGACTGGCTGAGCAAAACGGAGGGAACCCGCCTGGTTGGGCTTGACATCAGTGAAAACATGCTGGCGCGATCCCGCACAAACGCGGATGAGGAAGGCGTTGGCAAACGAGTTGAATACGTCCACGGCGACGCCTGCGAGATGCCGTTTGACGACGGGACGTTCGACGGCGTCTTCGCCAATGGGGGGCTGCACGAATGGGCCGATCCGATCCGAGTCTTCGACGAGGCGATCCGTGTTCTCAAGCCGGGCGGGCGCTACTGCATCACGGATCTTCGTCGCGACATCCGCGCGTTGGTTCGGATGGCAATGCTCCTGTTCACCCACGAGGAATCGATGCGCAGGGGGCTTGTGACATCGATCAACGCGGCCTACACGCCCGCTGAAGTGCGGGACCTCGTAGACCGGTCGAAGCTCGTGAATCCTCGAATCAAGGGAAGCACGTTTGGGCTTGCGGTCGTCGGCTTCAAGACGAAGTGAAGCCACGGACCCCGACGGGATCGTTGCGCGACGCGGTAGTCGTGGGGGCCCGAACTACAACCGTTTGGCCATCTGCACGTTCGTCTCTTGATAGCCCAGTTTCGCGTACAGCGCGCGCGCCGGCGCATTGTCTCCGAAGACGTGGAGGCGAATGCTGTTCGTCCCGAGGGACTTCGCCTTGCTGTCCAGCGTGTGTAGTACGGCGGCGGCATACCCTTTGCGGCGATGCGGCTCGTCGATCCCGAGGCTGGCGATGAACAGCGTCGGCCCGGTGCTTCCGGGCATCACCGCGTACCAGACGTGCCCGACCGTGTCGTCGGATTCCGGATCGAGCACGCTGCATACGTAGTGATTCTCGGTGTCTAGTCCTTGGGGCAGATATCCGGCAAACGTCTCATCCGCTTTCTGCCGGCCGTTCGCCTCGCTTCAGTTCCCGACGCGGATTTGATCTGCGATGTAGTCGGCTCTGGCCTTCGTCATCCATGCGGTGAACTCGTCCCGTGTCATCCTCCGCAACGTAATCATGGAGTCTCCTTCTTGTTGTCTGTCCCCTGGGCAGTCGGCGTCACACGTCTGTGCGTCGCGGCGAGCCGGTGTTCGGTTCACCGAGGCCGTCAACGGCTGCGGGTGGCGAAGATCCGCAGCGTGTTCTCCGTTGTGACTCGCTCGATCTCCGCGGCGGGTACTCCGCGTAGTGCGGCGATCTCCTCTGCGACAAGCCGCACGTACGCGGGTTCATTGCGCCGCCCGCGATACGGAACCGGCGTGAGATACGGGCAGTCGGTCTCGAGCAAGATCCGCTGCAACGAGATGGCGGTGACTGCGCGGCGTAGCGCCTCGTTTCTCGGAAACGTGACCGGCCCACCGATCCCGAGGTGGAATCCCAGTTCAAGGAACGTCTCCGCCTGTTCGGTGTTTCCGAGGAACGAGTGGATCACACCGCGGTGATTGCTGCTATGAGCCCGCAGGATGGTCAGCAGATCGTCGGTTGATTCGCGGGTGTGGACCGCGATGGGGAGGTCCAGTTTGGCGGCCAACTCGAGTTGCTCGCGAAAGACGCGGCGCTGGACGTTACGGGGGGACAGATCGCGGTAGTAGTCGAGGCCAATTTCGCCAACAGCCACGACGCGGTCGCTTCCTGTCAGGTCGGCCAGTTCTCGCAAGACGGCCGGCGTGACTGTCTTTGCGTCGTGGGGGTGCACACCGACGGTCGCCCAGATGGTTCGGTGCCGCTCGGCGAGGCGAACGGCCGCGCGGCTGGATGCGAGGTCGGCGCCGATCGTAATGATCCCGATCGTGTCCATCGCACAGCGGGCAATGATCGCGGCGCGGTCCTTGTCGAACGCGCGGTCGTCCAGATGGGCATGACTGTCGATCAGGCGCACGATTCGATCGCCTTCAGTGTGATCGGGATCCGTTCGACGAGGTCGCTGGCTGTGAGAGACCTTGGGGCGAACCCTTCTGCGTACACGTCGGCACAGCGCCCGTGAACGTACGCACCGAGCAACGAAGCATTTTCGCGATCCATGCCGCCTGCAAGCAAGCCGGCAATCAGTCCGGTCAGAACGTCCCCGGTCCCCCCGGTCGCCAGCCCGTCATGGCCCGTCGGATTCAGCCATACCCCGGTCGGACCGCCGACCACCGTCGGTCGACCTTTCAGGACCAACACGGCGCCGTTTCTCTTGACGAACGCAGCGGTCACCGCGAGGCGCTCCGTGTCGACGGCAGCGGGCGAGCGGCCGATGAGACGTCCCATCTCCCCTGGATGGGGCGTGAGAATCAGACGGTCTGCGGTCGGGCGCAGCCTATCGATGCACTCGTTGTAGGCGAATAGGCCATCGGCGTCGACGACGATCGGGCCCTGAAACGCTGCGACCGTTTCACGAACGACGATTCCGACGTCCTGGCTTCGAGACAGGCCGGGCCCGATTGCGAGCACATCGGCGGAGAATCGAGTCAGCACATCGACGGCGTCCGGTGTCACGTGTCCGTCGCGCTCGGGGAGGGGCAGGGTAAGCGCTTCGGGAACGGCCGATGCGGCGGCCCCGCACAGAGATTCCGTTGTAGCCAGCGTGACGAGGCCGGCTCCGGTCCGCAGCGCACTGCGACAGCACAGGACGGCGGCGCCGAGCATGCCACGGGAACCGGCGACGACGAGCACCCGGCCGAATGTCCCCTTGTGTCCTGTGGCCGAGCGAGTCGGTAGGCGGAGGCAGGCGCCGGCCGGTCCGAGCACGGATGCCGTCGCAGCGACCGACGCGGCAACGGCCGGCGGATAGGGAACGTCGACCGGCACAATCATGCCGCATCGTGCAGCCGCCGGGTAGAACAGGTGTGCCAGATACAGGAACGCCATCGCAAGGGTCACGTCGGCGTCGACGGTCGGACCGAGAACATCTCCGCTGTCTGACGGCAGACCCGTTGGGATGTCGAGTGAGAGGATCGGGCAGCTCGCTTCGTTCATCGTGTCTACCAGATCTGCCATCGCGCCCTCCACGGGTCGGCTGAGTCCGCTCCCGAGGAGTGCGTCGACAAGGTGTGATGCGCCCTCGATGGCGCTTCGAACCATTTCGCGGTCGGAGGCGAAAGACACCGATCCCTGCGGCGCGGCCGCCAGCAAGCGGTCGGCCATCTCGGCCGACGCTCCCAATAGGCGTTCTCGGGGAGGAACGACGAATGTTCGGACCGGAACGCCAGCTTCCACCATTCGGCGTGCCACGACGAGGCCGTCTCCGCCGTTTCCGCCCGGGCCGGCGAGGACGACGACTCGGGTCATTGCGAGGTTGTCCAACATCCATTGGGCGGCCGCCGTTCCGGCACCGTCCATCAACGCGGCGCTCGGCGTTCCGTGACGGGCTGCGGCCTCGTCTGCCGCTCGCTGCGCGGCCACGCTGACGACGAGTCGCCGCTCGTCTGACCGTGGAAGACAGATCATCGCCTCTCTCCTCTCCACCGGGACACGATGGTGTCAGCCACGTCGTCCGCCATTCGTCCGGTGACCTCGATCCAGTGCACGTTGCGATCGCGCTTGAACCATGCGTTCTGGCGTCTGGCCAGCGCCCAGGTCTGCGTCACCATGCGATCAACGGCCTTATCGAGTGACATCCGGCCATCGATCACGGCAGCCATCTCCGGTATTCCGATCGTTCGATACGCCTGATGCTGGGGCGATAGTCCGGCCGCCAGCAGGGTACGTACCTCATCCAGCAACCCGGTGTCGATCATTCGACGTGTCCGGCTGACGATCGCGGCGCGGTGCTCGGTGCGCTCACGGCGCAGACCGACGACAGTGAAACGGAATGGGAGCGGTTCGGCAAGCGGTTGCAGCGCGCTGATCGGCTGGCCGGTGGTTGCGAAGACCTCCAAGGCCCGCTCGACTCGCAGGCGATCGTTGGGGTGAATCGATCGTGCGGCCTCAGGGTCCACAGCGAGCAGGCGGCCGTACAGCGTGTCCATGGCCTGCTGCGCCATCTGCGAGCGCAGGACCTCGCTCCTCGATGGTCCCTCGAACAGACCGCGAAGGACGGCGCCGACATACAGTGTCCCGCCGCCAACGAGCATCGGGACTCGATTGCGGCCGACGATTTCCAACACCCACCGCGACACATCGCGGCGGAACGCCATGGCGTCGTACGAAAGAGTCCAAGGCACGATGCCGAGACCGTGGTGAGGGATGCTCGATTGCTCTTCGAGCGTTGGGCGTGCGGTCACGATGTCGAGTCCGGCGAAGAACGCCCGCGAGTCGGCGGAGATGATCTCCCCCTCGATCCGCTTTGCGACGGTGACCGACGCCGCGGTCTTGCCGGTGGCCGTCGACCCGAGAACCACAAGCACGCCGGGCTCGCTTGCTGAGCCGGCCGTGTTCGCGTGCGGGCGCACGGTCGCTACTCCTCCGCAAGGAGGAGCTCGCGGAATCGCTTGAGCTCGGCACGTCGTGACGGGTGCTTGAGCTTCTCGATCGCCTTGATCTCGATCTGCCGTACGCGCTCTCGTGTGATATTGAACTTGAGCGAGACGTCCTTCAGCGTACGAGGATGCCCATCCTCCAGACCGTATCTCAGCTTGAGGATCTCCCTCTCGCGCTCGTCCAGCTGCTCGAGTGCGCGAGACAGCTGCTCTCGCAGGAACATGCGGAATGTCTCTTTGGTTGGAGAGGGTGAAGATGGATCCTCGATGAAGTCGCCGAGCGTGTCTTCGTCCTCTTCGCCAATCGGCCGCTCGAGCGACGCGGTGTACTGCGACACCGACTCGACCTTCTTGATCTTGTCGATCGACATGCCGGTCAATTCCGCCAGATCCTCCAACGTCGGCGCCGATCCCTGTGACTGGATGAACTCTCGTTTAACGCGGTTCAGCTCGCGAACCGTCTCGATCATGTGCACGGGAACTCGAATCGTGCGAGACTGGTCGGCGATTGCACGGGTGATCGCCTGGCGGATCCACCACGTAGCGTAGGTAGAGAACTTGTATCCGCGAGAGAAGTCGAACTTCTCGACGGCCTTCATCAATCCCATGTTCCCTTCTTGGATCAGATCGAGAAACGATAGTCCGCGGTTCATGTATCGTTTGGCGATCGAGACGACCAGGCGAAGGTTGGAGATCGTAAGACGGTCGCGAGCGGCGCGCCCCTTGACGATGAGCGCTTCCATCTCCTCGCGTGCCGCACCCATCGGCAATTCGTCACCGAGCTTCTCCTCGAATGAGGCGGTGTCCATCAACTCGGCGGCGGCCAACGCTTTCTCGACGAGATCCTCCAGTTCCGCCTGCTCGGCGGGCGAGAGGTTCTTCTCCTTCTTCATCCGCTTGGACGCGGCCTTGCCCGCTTCCACGGCCAGCGACAGCTCGGCGTACGCGCCGATTTCCATCGCCTTGGCGAGTTCGACCTCACCCTCCTTGGTGAGGAGTGGGACCTTTCCGATCTCCCGCAGGTACGTCTTGACCGGGTCCTCGCGTCGCGTCGTGGCTCCCTGCGCTCCCCACGTGCGGTGGGATCGGATGCGGCGTACGACTGCGGATGTGGAGAACGGGTCGTCTTCATCTTCCTCGTCCGAATCGTCCGAATCGTCGTCGGCGAGGAGGTCTTCGGGATCGGTCAGATCGTCGTCCGACACATCGGCGTCGGCGAGGTCACTGTCGCTCGGATCGAACGCCTCGGCAGCCTTCTTGCTGTCATCGGAGGCTTCCTCAGCACCGACGGCCTGCGCGGCTTCGCTCAAGGAGTCCTTGCCCGGTTCGTCCGTTCGGTGTTTCGTCTTCTCATCGATCTTCTTGGTGCTCTTCTTCTGTGCCATCTGACCCCTTGCGAGACACTCTCTCCGCGACCAAGGCGACCTTTCGCCTAGTCAGTACCCCCCATTTTTCCCAATCCTGTTCCGCTTCGCACGTCCGGATCTGTTCGTTCAGTAACCTGATCTCCTGTTCGAGCGCCGGGACCCGAACCAGCTTGGCCAGCGCATCGGCGGCAGCTCTCTTCGGATCGTTGAATCGGACCGGTGCGAGTGCGAAGTAGGTTGCTCGTCGAGCCGACTCCTCGTCGAGCCGTTCGACCAACTCTGCGATCGGCTCCGCTTCGCCGGCCTCGCGGAGTGCTTCGGCAATTGGGCGGTTCTCCACCGAGAACACATCCGTCGACGCGACGTCGACGACATCGCTCCATGCGACATCGCCCCTCAGAACGAGTGAAAGCAGAATCTCCTCTTCCCCCCATGCCCGTTGCTTGCGCTCGGCCGTCTCCTCCACGGAGCGGGCGCTCCGCCTTCGAGACAACTCGCGCGCCACGCCTTCCCGGGGCAGCCGGGTGAGAGCGGCCAGCTCTTCGATCACCTTCTGCTGCATCGGAACCGATCGCATGTCCTGCACAAACTCCCTCGCCTCATCGAGCAGCTTCTCCTGCCCGATCACGGTGTCCACGTCGTGACGGGCGGCCAACGACTCGACGAAGAATCGGTAGAAGGGAACTGCTTCGTTGATGATCCTCTGTACTGCATCGGCTCCTTCGCGCCGGACCAGCGTATCGGGATCGTCCCCCTCTTCCATGTGGACGACCCGTACGGCCAGACCGTTGTTCCGCAGGATTTGCATCCCGCGGATCGACGCTGCCCCTCCGGCGGCGTCCCGGTCGTACGCAATGACCACCTCGTCGACGAATCGGCCGAGAAGCGCGGCCTGACCCTGCGTCAGCGCGGTCCCCATGCTCCCCACGGCTCCGGTCAATCCGGCTTGGTGCAGGCTCAGGACGTCGGTGTAGCCCTCGACGAGAATTGCTGAGCGGGTCTTCGCGAGCGTATCGCGGGCCCAGGACAACCCGTAGAGTTCACGCCCCTTGTCGAACAGTGGGGTTTTCGGCGAGTTTAAGTACTTCGGTTCGCCGTCGAACGCGCGCCCGCCGAACGCGATCGGTCGACCGGAGAGGTCGAGGATCGGGAAGATTGTGCGATCGCGGAATCGATCATACGTTCGCGTGTCGCCCTTCACTAGAAGACCGAGTTCGATGAGAACGTCCTCCCCGTGTCTCGTCGACAGCGTTCGTTTCACGTCGTCCCAGCCCGGCATTGCATATCCCAGTTCGAAACGGTCCCACGCGTCGTCGGCGTATCCGCGCCCGAGCAGGTATTCGCGGGCCTTACGACCGGGTTTCGACCGAAGGTTCTGCGCAAACAGAGCCGCCGCGTCAGCCATTACCGGGTGGAGCGCATCGGTCTTCTCGCTTCTGCCGGTGGCGAACGGCAGGCCCGCCTCCGCCGCGAGGCGCTGAGCCGCCTCGACGAAGGAGATCCGTTCGATCTTCATTAAAAACGCGACGACGTCCCCGCCCTCGCCGCAGCCGAAGCAGTGCCACAGTCCCTTCTCTGCGCTGACGACGAACGACGGCGTGTCGTCCTTGTGGAACGGGCAGCGGCCTTTGTGACTCGATCCCGCCTTGGCGAGGGTGACGTACCGGGATATCACGTCGATGATGTCGGTTCGTTCCTTGATCTGGCGAATGTCCGTACGATCGGCCGTCATCGAAGCAGCCCTCGGACGAACGGATTGTATCGGCGCTCCCTCTCCAGCGTGGTCGGTTCGCCGTGGCCGGGATACACGACGAACTCCTCTCCCAAGGCGAAGAGTCGCCGGAGGGACGCCTGCATGTCAGGATGTGAGCCGCCGGGGAGATCGGTTCGACCGATCGATCCTGCGAACAGCAGGTCGCCGGCGAAGAGGACACCCGGCGCGTAGAACACCACGCTCCCGGGGGAATGGCCGGGCGTGTGCAGGACGGTGAGGCCCGCGACGGGGTCTCCGTCCTCGGTGAGCCAACGGTCGTACGTCGGATGCTTGGGGAAGAACGCGTCGACCATCTCCAGGTCGGAGCGATGGATCGCCGTCGGCACACCGGGAAACGCCCAGGTTCCGCCGACGTGGTCGAAGTGCCCGTGTGTGTTGAGTACGAAATCGGGCGGGGTCGCCCCCACGAATTCCATCAGCCGATCGGAAGCCTCGGCTGGATCGATCAGGATGCGGACTCCGTCCTGCTCGACAAGGTATGCGTTGGTCGCCAACGGTCCGAGGCAGATCGACCTTACTTTCATCCGCTCTCCCTTCCGGCGCGCCGTCAGGCACGGGCGACAGTCAGTACGGTAACCGCAGTACAGCCGTGCTCTTTCAACGTGCGAGCACACTCCTCTGCCGTCGACCCGGTCGTGCAGATGTCGTCGACGAGCAGAACGCGCTGTGTATGAGATCTTACGGAGCGGAATGCACCGCGCAAGTTGACCTCACGCTCGGCCTGCGGGAGCGTGGCCTGCGGGCGCGTGTCACGTGCCTTCATCAGGGTAGTTCGGAGCGGGAGATCCAGTCGGCGCGAGACGGCCTTGGCGAGGACGCGAGCGGGATTGAACCCGCGGCGGCGGCGTTCTCTCAAGGTCATGGGAACGAACGTTACGACGTCTGCACCAGCGGGATCGAGGGTTCGTTCTGCGTAGTCGGCGAGCACCTCGCCGAGGAAACGGCCCGCCGCTCGTTCCCGGTCGAACTTGAACGTGCGAACGACGCGCCCCCATCCATCGTCGTACGCGCCGACGGCGATGAGGCGATCGACGAAGCGGACGTGCGTTCCGCATCGGAGACACACGTCGGCACGCGGATCGTCGAGCCGATCGGCGCACCGTCTGCATCGCGGGCCGTCGATCGGCCGCAGCGTCGCGCGACACGACGGGCAGAGAACGCCTGTCGTGTCGAGCGGACGCCCGCACAGCACACATTCGGGCGGGTACAAGAGCGCGACAGCGCCCTGCACGCACCGCCACCAGTTGTTCATCCCCTTGACGACTACAGGATGCGGGTCAGCCGGAGGAGCTGGTTCGTGTACCCCCATTCGTTGTCGTAGAACGCAACCACCTTGGCCAGGGTTCCGTCGACAATGCACGTGCGCGTGAGATCGACCACCGACGGTCGCTCGTCGCCGATGATGTCCGTGGAGACCATCGGGTCGACGCTCACACCGAGGATACCCTTCAGTTCGCCTTCTGCATAGCCTTTGATGGCATCGTTGATCTCTTGCGGCTTGGCAACCGACCGTTTGAGTTCGATTGTGACGTCACTGACCGAACCGGTCGGGACCGGAACCCGGAATGCAATCCCGTCCAGCTTTCCTGCGAGCGCCGGAATGACTTTGGCAGTGGCCGTCGCAGCCCCCGTCGACGTCGGAACCGTGTTGATCGCAGCGGCGCGAGCGCGGCTGAAGTCCTTGTGAACGGAGTCAACAAGATTCTGATCTGCCGTGTAGCCATGGATCGTCGACAAGAACGCGTGGACGATCCCGAACTCCTTCTCGATGACGTGAATGACGGGTACGAGCGAGTTCGTCGTGCACGACGCCGCCGAGATCACGTCCATCGAATCGGTGATCGAGGCGTGATTCACTCCGTAGACGATCTGCTGAATCTTGTCCGCGCCCTCGCCCTTGCTCGGCACGGTCAGCAGAACGCGCTTGGCGCCGCCGGCCAGATGCTGTGCCGCGCCTTTGTCTCCGTCGTACGCGCGGAACACGCCGGTCGCCTCGACCACGAGGTCGACGTTCATCTTGCCCCACGGAAGCTGGGACGGGACCTTCTCGCGCAGGATCGGGACTGTCTTCCCGTCGACCACGACGGCCGCATCGGCGACCTGCACGCTTCTCGCATACCGTCCGTATACGGAGTCGTGAACCAGGAGATAGCGAGCCATCTCAACCGAGATGAAGGGATCGTTGATCGCCACAATCTCGATCTCCGGCTGTCCGAAGACCAGCCGGAAGTACGCTCTTCCGATTCGTCCAAACCCATTGATCGCCACTCGTTTCATCCGTTTTCCTCCTTCGTCTTCTTGTCCCTAGAGTGTGACCATCGTTTCTACGAAATACCGATGAACCCGGAGATCATCCGTCAACTCCGGGTGGAAGCTCGTCACGAGAACCTTTCCCTCTCGGGCCATGACCACACTGCCCTCGTGAACCGCCATCGGGACCACGTTCGGTCCGGTGTGGGTGATGTACGGGGCGCGAATGAACACGGCCGGAACGTCGGCACCGATTGTATCCACTTCGAGACGAGTTTCGAATGAATCGACCTGCCGTCCGGATGCGTTTCGTGTCACCGCGATGTCGATGGCGGCGAGCGTTGCTGCGCGTCCGCCGTCCACGGCCTTGGCGAGGAGAATCATTCCAGCACATGTACCGAACATCGGGAAACCGGAAAGGGCCAACTCCTGCAAGCGTGTGAAGAGCTCGCCTGCCGCCAGCCGAGTCATGGTCGTCGACTCGCCGCCGGGAAGCACGAGACCGTCGAGCCCTTTCAGCTCTGCCGCCCGTTTCACGACGCGCGTCGGAATCCCCAGACGGCTCAGACTCGTCAAGTGCTCGCGCACTGCTCCCTGAAGGCCGAGTACACCAATGGTCATTTGCCGCGGGTCTGCATCATCTCGTGATCTGGGATCGTGTCGATCTCGATCCCATGCATCGCCTCACCCAGGCCGGCGGAGATGTCGGCCAGCATCTTGGGGTCGTCGAAGTGTGTGGTGGCTTGGACGATGGCTCGCGCTCGACCCTCGGGGTCGGCGGACTTGAACACACCCGACCCGACGAAGATTCCGTCGCATCCGAGTTGCATCATCAAGGCAGCGTCGGCCGGGGTTGCAATGCCGCCAGCGGCGAAGTTCACCACCGGAAGTCTCCCGCTGTCACGGATGGCGAGCAGGATGCTGTACGGCGCGCCGAGATCCTTGGCGATCGACACAAGCTCGCCTTCGGGGGCAGCCAGGACCTCGCGGATCTCCTGGTTCATCAGCCGCATGTGGCGAACCGCCTCGATGACGTTTCCGGTGCCCGGTTCTCCCTTGGTCCGAATCATCGCGGCGCCTTCCGCGATGCGCCGGCACGCTTCTCCCAGATTGCGCGCACCGCAGACGAAGGGGACGGTGAACGCCCACTTGTCGATGTGGAACTGCGGATCCGCGGGCGTCAACACCTCGGATTCGTCGATGTAGTCGACCTCCAGTGATTGGAGAATCTGGGCTTCGGTGAAATGGCCGATGCGCACTTTGGCCATGACAGGAATCGAGACGGTACGGAGAATCTCCTTGACCTTGGACGGGTCGGCCATTCGGGCCACGCCCCCCTGCGCGCGGATGTCTGCAGGAACCCGCTCCAGCGCCATCACGGCGACCGCTCCGGCCTCCTCGGCGATCTTCGCCTGCTCGGCGGTGGTCACGTCCATGATCACGCCGCCCTTAAGCATTTCGGCCAGTCCACTCTTCACGCGATACGTTCCCTTTTCTACCACGACTTGTCACCCCTTCCGCACGCTTGAAAGTGCAGAGCTGCTTTCCATTCTGCGGGATTATACGTTGGTCCGTGGTCGATCGAAAGCATTGCCAGCAGGGCGATGGACCCTTCGACTACGAGACGGGGCGGCGATCCTGCGGGTCGGCCCAGTTCAGCTTCTCGTTGAGAACGTGGAAGAAGCCCGGTGCGTCCGCCAGGCGGATCAACTTCGTCGTACGCTGCGCACGGGCGACCCGGATCTCCATGTTGGGCTGAAGGATGCCTTCGAGGTCTCCATCCGCGATGACGCGGACCTCGGACAACGTCCGGACGTGGAGTACTTCATCCGCCGGAAAGAGGATCGGGCGAACGCCGAGCTTGTGGGTGGCAAGTGGCGTCGCGAGAATGCAAGCAGCGGGCGGCACGATCACCGGGCCGCCGGCGGACAGGCTGTAGGCCGTCGATCCGGTGGCCGTCGCGAGGATCAAGCCGTCGCCCGGGAGGCTCGCGACCTGACCATCCCCCCACGCCAGTTCGACCTCGCAAAACGGCGAGGCGCTTGCCCCGGTGATCACCAGGTCGTTGAGCACGGTTCCGAACGCGTTGTCCATCCGGTATGCCAGACGCATTCTCTCTTCGATGCTGAACCGGTCAGCCGTTACGTGCTCAAGGGCGTGGATCAGATCTTCCAACGCCGCCTGGGTGAGGAACCCGAGGCTGCCGAGGTTGATGCCGAGGATCGGGATGTCGACTTCGGAGAAGAGCTTCGCCCCGCGGAGCACCGTGCCGTCGCCTCCGAGGCAAAGCCCGATCGCGCGCTCGTTCTCCTGTGGGGGGCGTTCGGCAATCGGAATCGTTTCGATGCCGTGGTCCTGGCACCACGTCTTGAGCTCGACGAGCGCACGGAGGATGTCGGGCTTCGAATCGTTCGCCACGAGATAGATCCGGGCAATCTCCATAGGAGCGATGGTAGCGATCGCCTACGAACGCATCAAGACGACGGCCGTTGGACGTGTCTCCACCGGCAGGCGAACCGCTCGATCAAGTCGATCAGGATGTACAACAGGAGGCCGAGCAGGGCCATCGCCAAGATGCCGGCGAATTGCTGGTTCGTGTTATAGATGTTGCTCTTGATGAACGGTCCGAGACCGCCGCGTGTCGGGTTGAGCGATCCGGAAATCTCGGCAATGTAGAGAAATGCCATGCCGAGGCCGACGCTGACTCGTAGACTCGTGAGAATCGAGGGAAGTGTGGCGGGCAGGATCACGTGCCAGTACAACTCGAAGCGCGTTGCCCCAGCGGACAGAACGCTGACCACGTGTTCGCGATCGATGTTCTTGGCCGCGCCCCGCGCGGAGACAAGGATCTGGAAGAACAGCGCAAGTGCGACAATCGCTACTTTCACCGGATTCCCGATTCCGAAAACGAGGAACAGGATCAGAATGAACGCCACCTGCGGAATCGGATAGATGATGTAAATCAT
>Ga0272444_10003130_pt1 | contig 15063 bp, 9 predicted proteins | sample SSMForm13_FD_201033 | JGI IMG/M metagenome (GOLD analysis project Ga0272444, IMG submission 201033) | Marine sediment archaeal communities from Little Sippewissett salt marsh, Falmouth, MA, United States - SSM-Form-13 | ecosystem: Environmental > Aquatic > Marine > Wetlands > Sediment ...
TGCCGCAGGCCGGTTTCTTCTTTTGGACGTTGGCGCAGGGACCCTGGATGTGCTTTGGTATGACGCCGGCTCGGGTGATGTGTACAAAGCGGTCTGTCGCTCCCCGGTCCTCACCGTCGCCGAAACGGCTCAAGGTTTGGACGGAGATCTTGTGGTCACGGGCCGCGAGATGGGAGGCGGAGCGATCTCTCGGGTTTTACAGGAAAGGGCCCACCATGCGGAAGTGGTGATGTCGTCTTCCGCATCGGCTACGGTGCACCACGACCCGGAGCGCGTCCGCAGTTTCGGGATTCGCGTAGTCAGCGATGAAGAGGCTGCATCTCTTTGTCGGAGCGGGCGGTATGCCCATCTCGTGACGGGGGATGTGGACTCGGAGAGGCTGAAAAAGATATTCCATGGACTGGGCGTGCCGTTTTCTTTTGACGTGGTGGGGATCTGTGCCCAGGATCACGGCGTTCCTCCACACGGGGTTTCCCATTTGGATTTTCGACACAACCAGTTCCAGTCCATTCTGGACCGCGATGCGGCCCTGGAGAGCCTCCTTTATCGGGATGATCAGATTCCTAAGGTGTTCAATCGGTTGCGATCCATTGCAGCGGATGCCCGAGCCCTGCCCGCAAAGGAAGTCTATGTGATGGATTCGGGCATGGCGGCTGTGCTTGGGGCATCCCTCGACCCCGCGGTCCGTTCCTGCAAAAGAAGTTTGGTCTTGGATGTCGCCACGTCTCATACCGTGGCCGCCGCCCTTGAAGACGGGAGGTTGGCCGGGTTTTTCGAGTACCACACGGTGGATGTCACGGTATCTCGACTCGAGGAACTCCTCGCGGCGCTTGCGGAAGGTGCTCTGAGCCATGAGGCCGTCCTTGCTGAGGGAGGACACGGTGCTTACATTCGCAAGGCGCTCGGGTGGCAGGCCGTAGAAGGCATCGTGGCAACCGGCCCGAAGAGGGCGCTTCTTTCAGGGATATCCTTCCCGGTGAGTGCGGGCGCTCCGTGGGGGGATAACATGATGACCGGTGCAGTAGGCGTGCTGGAGGCGATTCGGCGCCGCAAGGGAATGGACGCCCTTTTGCCGAGATGATCACGGGCCGTTACGGCGCCGTGAAAAAAGGCATGGAACATGCCTCGCTCGCGCGAGCCCAGCCCCGCCATTGGCGGGCCGCAAGAGGGTTCCGGAGTGATATTCATGGAATCAGACTGCCGTATCATTCGAAAATCCTCATCCCGAAAAATCGGGGACGTGAGGAGATTCAAAACGGTCGTGATCGCGTTGGGAACGGAGCAATCCGGCTCAGCCGAGCGGGGGCCGTTGGCGGGAGGAAGGAATGACATCGTACGTGGACTACTTTGAGTGTGATCACTGTCAGTGCAGGGATTTCAAACGCATCTACAACTTTTCTTTGCGGTTTCACGGTGTGAATTTTTCAGACGATCTCATTTATGACCGCGTTACGGACGAGATCTATGAGTGCACGCAGTGCAAGAAAAGGTTTTCTTTGGATGAAATAGAGAAAAAAATGGCGATGGTCAGGCAGGAATACAGGCAGAAGAGTTTCCCCGAATCCTGATGGCGTTCAAAAAACCGCTGTCCAATCTTCGTTTTTGTATTTCCAATGAATGTCAGCACGCTGCGCAGCGGCAGACCGGATTTCTGTGAGACCCCAGACCTTGAAGCGTACTCCGGGGAGATTCAACCCTTCCGATACGGGGGGTGCCCGCTGCGGCTGCAAGCGTGGAATGATTCGTTGGCTGTGAAGGGCGGTTACTCCACGTCTTTCTGGTAGAACTGAAACTTGTAGGATCCAAGCTCGATGGTATCGAAGTCCTTCAACGGCACGGTGTCTTTGACGACCGTGCCGTTGACTTTCAGCTTCGCCATCCCTCCAGTGAATGAGATCGTGTAGCCGGAAGGCCTTCGGCTGATGGTAGCGGCTGTGCTGCCCATCATCATGCCTGAGAGTTTGATCTCCGAGGTGTCCGCCTTCCCTATTTTCGTCAGTTTCTTCGTGAGTTCGATATCCCCCAGCCCCGAACTGTCAATGAAGCTGACGACGCCGACTTTTTCCGCGGTCTTTGCATCAGCAGGTGCCCCTTTCTGCTGCGACAGGAGCTCCCGCTGCTTTGCTGTATCCAGCATCATCGTTTTATCCATGTCCATCTTTTCATCTTCCTCGGTGGCCGATGTGCCTTTTGCGGACGACACAAAAAGAAGGACATGCTTTCCAACAATGACCTTGTCTCCATGCTGCAGCTTGTGAGACGTAACTTTTTCATTATTCACAAACGTACCGTTGGTGCTTTGAAGATCTGTGAGGAGAAAATCGGATCCTGCCGGATCGACCCGGGCGTGATACCCGGAAACGGCCAGGTTGTCGATGACCACCGTGTTGTCCTCGTTGCGGCCGATGGTAAGACTCTCCTTGAGCAACGGGTACTCTTTGATCACCTGCTTGTTGAATGTCAGGATCATTCTGGCCATGGTCGTCCCCCGAATTAGATAATCTGCTGATATACTAGATCAATACATCCAAGAAGTTCAATATGAAAGTGATCAGGGTTTGAATTTTTTCAGGATCTTCTGCATGCCTATGATCCAATCGGCGAAGAATAAGCCGATTTTTTTGAATGGAGAATCCTTTGACTTTTCCACTCCGGATATCCATACGGTCACAACCGTTGTGTTGTCATGGGCGCCTCGCCGAAGCACGATGTCCAAAAGCTCCTTGCACAGGGCGTACGGTTCGTCGCCCTCCAGGACCGCCATCAGGATTTCCTCCTCGGAAACCAGGTCTGTGAGTCCGTCCGAGCAAAGGACGAAGCGGTCGCCGTTGTCCGGTTCGATCTCATAGACGTCTGCGTCCACGTCCTGCGAGGAACCCAGGTTACGCGTCAACACGTGCTTCAGTGGAGACGTCTCCGCCTCTTCAGGGGTCATCATCCCCATGTCCACTTGCTCGGAAACGATGGTGTGGTCCTTGGAGAGTCGTTCGATCTGTCGGTTTCGAACCATGTAGATACGGCTGTCCCCCGCGTTTGCTGCCACGATGAGCGTGGGTGCTACATGCAGCGCAGCCACGGTGGTCCCCATGCCGTGATACTCGTCATACTCCATGGCCATTTCATAGACCACGCGATTGGCCAGCCGAATGCTGCTTGACAGGTAGTTTCCAAGGAGGGTCAGGGAGGGGTCCGGTGGGCCGAAGAGTTCCTCCATTGGGGGTTGGTAGGATATCCAGCGTTGAAAGCTCTTGTCGATCATTTCCACGGCGATACCACTAGCCACTTCTCCGGCCAGGTGCCCGCCCATCCCGTCAGCGACCAGATAGAGCCCGGAGGCGTCATTCGTGGCAAATGAGTCCTCATTCCCCTCCCGTTTGAGTCCTACGTCCGTGATTCCTGCCGCTCGGATGTCCAATGCTTCTCCCATCGTTAAGGAGGTCTTGAGGCCCTAAGCCTTGGGCTGAGAGGACCTCTGCGCCGGATGTCGGCGCATTTGGTTGATTTTCAAAATCAAGAGGTCTAGCAGTTTCGCCATCTCGCCTGCGCGTTGAAATCGCTTTTCCGGGTTCTTGCTCAGGGCCTTGTCGATGATCTGCTCGCATACCTTGGGAATCCTGGGGTTGATCTCCCGAATCGAGGGATGTCGCACCTGTGTGATCTGGTAGAGGAGATTGCTGAGATTCTCCCCACGGAACGGGAGTTCTCCTGAGAGCAGCTGGAAAAAGAGTACACCCAGGGAGAAAATGTCCGATCTCGGATCGATTTTTTGTCCCATGATCTGCTCGGGTGACATGTAGTTGGGTGTACCCAGGATCACGCCGGTTCGTGTTCTGGAGGAAGAGATCGCTTTGGCAATCCCAAAATCCGTCACCTTGACGCCCCCCTTGTCCAGAAGCATGATGTTCGCGGGTTTGATATCTCGATGAATCACGTGCGTCTGGTGCGCGAAATCCAGGGCCTCGGCTACACGAGCCACCACTTCGAGAATACGGCGGACGGGGAGAAGGGAGTCCTTGGTGACGAATTTGTCCAGATCCTTTCCCTGGAGGAACTCCATGGCCATGTACGTGAGATCACCATCTTCTCCTACATCGTAGATCGTGACGATGGAAGGGTGGGAGAGTCGGCCCGCAATCTCCGCCTCAGTGAAGAATCGCTCCTTGATGTCATGGATAGCGTCCTCCTCGAACTCGTCGGAAAATCGAATCGTCTTAATTGCCAGAAGGCGGTTGATCTTGGGGTCCTGGGCTTTATAGACAAGGCCCATGGAGCCCTTTCCCAATTCTTCCAGGATTTCGTATCGGCCAACCTGACTCCGTGCCTCCCCACCGGCATCCACGATCACGCTTCGTTCGCCGGAGGTGTCGTGACTCCCCAGGGTGGAGGCGCTGTCGGATTCACGCAAACGGGGAACACGGTCGTCGACGTCCCTGTAGCTTCCCCCCTTCTGGATGTACTCATAGACCTCCAAGGCCTTGTTGAGCATACGCTTTTGCTCATACTCCAGCCCCAGGTTATAGAGAAGGTCTTGGGATTCGTCGTCCAGGGGAAGCTTTTTAAACTTGTCGAACGCCAGCTCCAAGAGTCCCTGGCTTTGAAAACTGAGGCCGAGCAGGCGGTTGGTTTCGATGGCCTCGTTGCTGACGCTCGGGGAGCCGATGGCCTGTTGAAAGGAAGTTAAAACGTATAGCGCGAGGACACCCATGCACGCTGTAGCAGGTTTGAGCCACAAGCCTCCTGCGGCAAAGGTGCCGAAGCCGGCCAGGGTTCCGACAAGGATCAATCCTGCAGCCACAAAGAAACCTTTCCAGGGGTGTATGTGCAGAAAAACGAGCAGACCCGGAACGCCGAGGAGAAAAACAAGGCCTGCTTCCGCAAAGCGGAGCGCAGGGGGCCGTGCCACAGTGCGGCCGGTCAGGATCGCGTCCAGGGTGTCCGCAGCAAGGCGGCCTTCTGAGATGGTGGGATGCAAAGGCGTTACGTAGGATCGACCGACACCGGGACCGAAGCCCAGCAGAACGGTACGTCCCCTCAGGTTCTTTTTCTTTCCCTTGAGGAAATCCGCAAAGGAAAGCACCTTGAAAGGAAAGTGCCCCTTGCTGAACCGCAGGAGGACACCGCCGTTTTCGAGCGGAATGCGGGCCCCTTTGAGATGAATGGAACGATCCCTCACGCGGATGTCACCCGCCTCCTGTCCCCTCAGGGCTGCTGCCAGTCGAAGTGGAAGGGAGGGGAGAAGCGCGCCCTGGTATCGAATAAACGGCATATGGGCGCGTGTGATCGATCCTGCTTCGAAAGCGAGGTGTGTGTGGCCGAATCCGGCGCCGGCCTGGGTGAGCTCGTGATAAGGCAGCATGATGTGTGAAGCGGAGAGTTGGTCCTTGACTTCTTCGGGGAGATCAGAAGGTCCGAGCAGGCTGGAGGCGAGGAGATCGAGGGACTTCTCGGAAGGCGCTCCGCGTTTTCCGCTGAAACACGCTCGGACTGGAAGAATAACGTTACCGCTATCCCGAACGTTTTCTGCCAGATGTCCGTCCTCATTCAACTCGGATTCCAGACGCGATAAGTTCTCCCTTACCCAGTCAGCGAGCTTTGCATTCCGGGACGAGAGGGGGTGGGCATCCAGCTTTTCCCGAAGTTGACGGACCTTTTGATAGCCCGAGGCTCGCGTTTCTTCGGACAAAGGAAGGAGCAGACCGATGAAACGGACCCCGGCCTCATGAGCTTGTTTTACGAACTCAGACAGTCTTTCGCGGGGCCATGGCCACGGTCCCAACTGATGGAGGCTCGCCTCATCAATCTCGACGAGAGTGACGTTCCCGGAAGTGGATGGAGCCGGAGGAACAAGCCGTTGGTAGGTGTCGTAAAGGGCTTGGTCGATGCCGAGAGACCAAGAGGTGCCTGCAAAGGAGAGATAGGCGGTGAGGAGAAGGATGACCGCTCCACTTATCAGGCTCGGACTAGAAATCCTGTTTGCCATAGGGTCACGATTGTGTGGATGACGGGATGAGATCTAGAGGCATCCATGAAAAAAGATGTGTACCAAAAAGGCGCAGGTTTGTCAAAGAGAAAGGGGGGTTACAGGGCGCGTTCATGGGGAGAGAAGGTTTCCCGGCTAGGAGCTGATTTCGTACTGCTCCAGATGATAATCACTGCAACCGGAGATGACAATGCGCCGCTCGAGCCGCTTTTCCATGTGGAGAACCGATTCGTGTTCGTCTTCCTTGAGCGTGTGTTCGATTTCCGGGTGGACCTTCACGAAGATTTTTTCGCCCGCCCCCCCCGCGGCCGTCTCACGTTCCAGACCTCGGAAGATCTCGTAGCAAACGGTCTGTCGGCTCTTGAGGGAACCTCTTCCCTCGCAGTAAAAGCAGGGCTCTTCCATTTGATGGTTCAGGTTCTCGCGGGTGCGTTTTCGGGTCATCTCGATGAGACCGAGCTCGGACATGCGCAGGATATGCGTCTTCGCTCGATCTTTCTTCATGGCTTCCTTCAGGGCTGTGAACACGCGGTCCCGATTGGAGCGGCGTTCCATGTCGATGAAATCGATAACGATGAGCCCGCCGATGTTCCGTAGGCGGAGCTGGTAGGCGATTTCCTTGACGGCCTCCAGGTTCGTTTTCAGGATGGTTTCTTCCAGGTTTCGTCTGCCCACGTAGCTCCCGGTATTGACGTCAATAGCCGTCAGGGCCTCGGTGATTTCAATGACAATATAGCCACCGGACTTGAGCCAGATTTTTTTCTCCAGTGCACGGGAAATCTCCACTTCGATGCCGTAGTGGTCGTAAATCGGTTCATTCCCTTCGTAAAGCTCGACGGAATAGCGCAACCTCGGGGCGAAAGTCTCGATGAATGCCGTTATTCTGTCGAATTCCTCTTGAGAGTCGATGACGAGCCGGTCCACCTCTCGCGTGAAAAGGTCCCGTACCGCCCTGAGTGAAACGGCCAGGTCCTTGTACAGGAGAGCTGGGCTGGTAGACCGATGCATGGCCTCGCGTATGGACTCCCAGAGCTTGAGGATGAAGTCCATCTCGGACTGGAGTTTTTCCCGGTTCGCACCTTCACTTACGGTTCGCACGATAAATCCAAGGTGATCCGGGGCCATCTCCCGCACCAGGGCCCGTAGTCGTTCCCGTTCGCCGGAGTCCTCGATCCGTCGGGACACGCCAATGTGTTCAACCGTGGGCATCAGAACGAGGTGCCTACCAGGGAGCGAGATGTGGGATGTGAGCCGAGCCCCTTTGGTTCCCATGGGTTCCTTGGACACCTGCACCATGACGTCCTGGCCCACGTGCAGGAGCTCCTCGATGTTGAAGGAGATGTCTGCAACCGCACCGGGAAGGGCTTCTTCTTCCCCCTCGCCTCCTGCATGCAAAGCCTGTTGCGCCATGGCCTGCTCCACATCGACCAAGTTTCTGTGGACGTCGGAGACGAACAAGAACCCGGTACGCTCCAGGCCGATGTCTACAAAGGCGGCCTGCATGCCCGGGAGAACGCGCACAACGGTGCCTCGATAGATATTCCCCATCAGTTCCTGCCCGGTCTCTCTTTCGATGTGGAGCTCCGCGATGGTCCCGTTTTCAACGACGGCAACCCGCGTTTCGTGGTGCCGGGTATTGATGACGAGTTCCGTGGCCATGAAGTATCCCCGGTGTGTATGGATAAAATAGGTTATCCTACTCCAGAACTTGTCCGGTTTTCAATATCCTTAACATCCTCGCCTGCCGCTCGCCCAGGTTCAGGACGTCCTTCAGAATTTCAGCCGGCTTGAGGGAAGGGCCGGGGAGATGAGTCAACACCATCTCCATTCGGTCCGGTGCGTAAACCTGGATGGATTTCACCCGTGCCCTGGCGTCTACAATCCTTGTCCCCTTGGCGGTGGTTCTAGCCACGGGGTGTTCCCGGGCCGTCATAAACGCCCCCAGGGCCGTCTCGTCGATTCTTCCCCCATTCAACGTGATTTCATAGCGGCTTTCACGAAGATCGTTTCGGCGCTTTTTTCCGCTGAAGTCTTCCGCAAGGAGAACGCGCACGCCCGAAGGAAGCCTTTCATTGAGCCGCTCCTTGATCGCTGCGGGTTCGATGCATGCGTTGAGAGTAATGTGTACGGTTTCTTCAAGACTTTCGGTTCCAACCGGCAGCGCGGAGGTGAAAGAGATCTTCGGGGTCGGATGGAAGCCGGCGGTGTGGGCTACGGGCAGATTCGCACGCCGGAGCGCGCGTGCGAAAACGCGGACGAGCTCCAGGTGCCCGAGGTATCGTGCTGCGTTGGTCTTGGAAAACGTCAGAAGGTACGATTGGACGGATGTGATGGGCGGCCCTTCGAAGGGAGCTTCGCTCGCCTGCGTGAAGGCGTCTATGCCTTGAATGACCGGGTCGATTCGTTTGTGGTCGCAAACGCCGCATTCCAGGCAGGTCGTTCGACAGTCGGGCGTGGTCTTCTCTTCCATGGCCCGCTTCCACTCCCTGCGAAGGTAGCTCGTGTGCACTCGGGAGTGGATGTGGGTCCATGGCAGGGTTTCGTCCATCTCCCGTTCGCGGTGCAGATAGAACGAGGGAGGAGAGGGCGCCTCCTCAAAGGCCTTCTGCCATCGTTCCAGGTTAAAATGCTCTCCCCAGGCATCGAACCTGGCCCCGCTGCGCCAGGCGCGGACCAGGACGTCTCCAAGACGGCGATCGCCCCGTGAGAAAAGACCTTCGAGCCAGCTCATTTCGCACGAGTTCCATTTGACCCGAACACGCCGGTCCCGAAGTCCGTCTTGAACCATGCGAATGCGACGGCGGGCTTCTTCCAGGGGAATTTGAGGGCACCACATAAAAGGGGTGTGGGCTTTGGGCACGAATGTGGCCACGCTCACGTGGAGCCTGGGTTTCTTTCCACGGCTCCCGGAGAGACGCATCACTTCGCGAGATAGCTGGACGATATCCTGTACGTCCTCTTCGGTTTCCCCGGGGAGTCCGATCATGAAGTAAAGCTTCATCAGGTTCCACCCGGCCCCATAAACCTTTCGCGCCGTGTCCAGGACCTCCTGGTTGCTGAGGGTCTTGTTGATGACGCGTCGAAGCCGATCGTTTCCCGCCTCTGGCGCCAGTGTAAATCCCGTTTTGCGCACGCGCTTGATCTGCTCGAACCAGGCCTCGTCCAGGCTGTCGATACGCAGGGAGGGGAGGCTCACGGCGATTTTTTCCCGGCTCTGGCGGTCCATCAGAGTGGTGAGCAGGGGGCCGATCGCAGAGTAGTCTCCCGAGCTCAGGGAGAGGAGGGAAACCTCGTCGTAACCGGTCCTCTGGAGTCCGTCCCTGACATGTCGAAGAACAGTACCCGGGGCCCGCTCCCGCACCGGGCGATAAATGATACCCGCCTGGCAGAATCGGCAGCCGCGTGTGCAGCCTCGACAGATTTCTACGGCGAGACGATCGTGCACGGGCTGGGAAAACGGGACCACCTGCTCCGCAGGGTAGGGGGTTTGGTCGATGTCGGATACCAGGGCCTTGCGGACGTGATCGTAGCCCGCCATGAGGGGATGAAGGACGCGAAGGCGCCCGTCCTGTTCATATTCCGGATCGAACAAGGACGGGATGTACAGCCCTTGAATGCGCGTCAGGCGAGCCAGCAGTTCTTTTCGGCTATGGTTTCCTTCCTGCTTGAACCGGCGGACGGTCCGGCATATGTCCACGGTCGCTTCCTCACCGTCTCCGATGAGAAACGCGTCGAAAAATTCGGCAACGGGCTCAGGATTGAAGCAGGCCGGTCCGCCCGCGATGACCAATGGATGGTGGTCATCCCGCCGGGCCGCATGAAAGGGGATCCCAGCGAGATCGAGCATGGTCAAGACATTGGTGTAGCAAAGCTCATGTTGAAGACTGAATCCAAGGATGTCGAGTTCGCCCAGCGGCGTACCGGACTCCAAGGTCTGAAGTGGAAACCTGTGCTTTTTAAGGGCGGTCTCGAGGTCCACCCAGGGGCTGAAGACCCGTTCGGCTGCGAGCCAGTCGTAGCGATTGAGAATATGGTAGAGGATTTTCAGGCCTTGGTGACTCATTCCGACTTCGTAAACGTCGGGGAATGCCAGACCCATTGTGACTTCGAGACCATGGAGGGGCTTATGAATCGCGTTGATTTCATTTCCCAGGTATCGGCTCGGCCGTTGTATGTCGGCGAACCAGGGCTGTTCCGTGATGGATGGATGGGTCAAAGGATCTCCGTGGATTCCGCCGTAACGGGCAGATAAATGACGATTCGAGCTCCCCCTTCCGGGTGGTTCCCGCCGTGGACCTGCCCCATGAGGCCTTCGATGATGCGCTTGACCGTGGCCAGTCCCAGTCCGGAGCCTTCCGCTTTGGTGGTGAAAAACGGAGTGAAAAGGTTGTTCAGGGCGTTTTCCGAAAAACCTTCTCCCGTATCCCGGACGGTCAGTTCCACCGATCGATTTGCGACGCCGTATGGCGCTTCGATGGGCTCACGGGCCTTGACGCGCAGAAGTCCCCCAGTCGGCATGGCATCGCGGGCGTTCAGGAAGAGATTCCAAAGGACCTGCTTGAGCTGTTCGGGATCGGAATGCAGATGCACGGGGCCGCCCAAATGCGTCTCCACTTGAATATGTTTGGTCCATCCCCCGGTGTGCTCGAACAGGTCGAGGGTTTCGCGGATCAGCGTGTTCAGCTCGAAGTCCATGAAGCTCCCTTTCCGGGGGCGGGCGTATTGCAGAAAGTCGTTGACCAGGTGGTTCAGGCGATTGACTTCCCGGATGACGATGTCCATCAGGCGGCTGCTGACCTCGTCCTTCTCCCAATCCATGCCTTCCTTGAGCATCTGAATGGAGCCGCTGATTGAGGCCATGGGATTTCGGATTTCATGGGCGATGCCGGCGGCCAGCTCTCCCACCATGGCAAGCTGTTCCACCCGCTGCATTTCCATCTCGATACGCTTGATTTCCGTCATGTCCTGAAATACAAGGATGCGCCCTTTTTCCTCTCCCCCTGGAAGGCTTAGAGGGGAGCTTGTGAGGCGCAGGAACAACTCTTCACCCTGACGGTTCTGATAGGGCAAGTCCACGAAAGGCGGTTGGTTTCGCTCTGGTGAAATGGCGGAGTCAGATTCCAGGTCGTCCCCGAGAAACGGCAGGACATCGGTGAGAACGCGGCCGTTCGCCTCGGCCGAAGGGATGCCGAAGGTCTGTTCAGCCGCGGGATTGAAAAGAATGATGCGATTGTCGTCGTTCACCGTGATCAAGCCGGAGGCGATGCTTTTGACAATGCGGTCGTTGAGCATCTCCAGCTTGTCCATGTCTACTTTTTGGGCCTGGAGCTCATTTTGGCTCCTTCGGGTTTGCTCCGACAGGTAGCTGCTCAGGATCGCCACCAGGTAGAAGGCGGCCGTGTGGGCGAGGATTCGAAAGAAGATGTACCCCGCTTGCTCCTCCATGGGCTGGTTCGTCAAGCTCCCGTAAGGGGTGATGACCTGGTAGTAATGCAGGTCGAGCAGGATGCCATAGAGGATGCTGCTGCTCGATGCAATGATAAGCCCTCCCCGACGGTAAAGGAGAATACTCCCGCTGATGATGGTCAAAATGTACAGGAAAGAAAAGAAACTCTCGTTGCCGCCGGTGGTGAAGATCACGGCGGTCACGAGGAAGGTGTCCACGAGGAGCTGAATGTACGCCAGGCGTATCAGGTTCTGCATTCGCTTCAGGAGGACGATGTAGAGGAAGGTGAGGACGTAGACCGTGGAGATCAGAACAAAGTGGGAGGTCTGGGTGTCACCTGCGTAGGTTGCTGTCTGGCGAACGTGGACAAACACCGAGGCGCCAAGGAGAACGGTAACGATGAGGACTCGCAGCAACATCAACCGCTGGAGGCGGCTGGAGAGTTCCGGGGAGGTCATATTTTGACCGTGGTTGGCCATGGCGTAAAAAGAAGAACTCGCGGACTCCTCTGTTCTTCCGCCAAATCAGTGAGTCCGCGAGCATCTCGTAATGAGCTCCGGTTTTCGCATTCCGGGATATCTTCGCCTCTCCCACGGCATGGTGCGCTGCATGTGCCGCTCCGAAGCCTTTGGCCCGGCCCCCTGGACTTCGCAAAGAAAAAGGAATTTTCCCCTTTTCTCCCAAGGTGAGTGGGGAACGCACAAGCGAAGCATTTTCAATCGGTAGGGCTAACCTGCCACTGCGCCTGCCATGGAAAAGATAGGCAGGTACATGGCGACGACCAATCCACCGATGGATCCACCGAGGAAAAGCATGAGAAGAGGTTCGAGCATCGAGGTCAACGCGGCAACCGCCGCGTCCACTTCTTCGTCGTAAAAGTCGGCGATCTTTTCCAGCATGGAATCCAGGGCGCCGGTTGCTTCTCCAACCGAGATCATTTGAACGACCATTCCGGGAAATACGTCGTTTTCGGACAAGGGTTCGGCGATGGTCTGGCCTTCTGCGATGCTTCCCCGGACATCGTAGATAATTTCTTCGAGAACCACGTTTCCCGACGTCTTGGCCACGATTTCAAGGGAGTCCAGGATGGGAACCCCGCTGCTGATCATGGTCCCGAGCGTCCGGGTGAACCGGGCCACGGCCGTCTTCTTGAGCAGATCTCCAAAAATGGGAAGCTTCAGGAACAGCTCATCCGTGATTTTTCGCCCTTTTTTGGAGTCACGGATCCGTTTAAAAATGAACACCAAGGCCACGATCCCGATAATGACCCAGTGGATGTTCCCCTTCATGAAGCGGCTCATGTTCACAACGATTTGGGTTGGGACAGGAAGCGCCTGGCCAAAGCTGGCGAACATGTCCTCGAAGACCGGGATCACAAAGATGAGGATCACCGCGATCACGATCACGGCGATGGCCATGACCACGATGGGGTAGGTCATGGCGCCCTTGATCTGGCTCTTGAGCTTTTCCGCCTTTTCAATGAATACGGCCAGACGGCGCATGATGGTGTCCAGGATACCTCCCACCTCGCCTGCGGCCACTAGGTTCACGAAGAGGTCGTCAAAGACCTTTGGATGCTTTTTCATGGCCTCGGCCAGCGTGGAGCCGCCCTCCACATCCTTTGAGATCTGCTTCAGGATGTTCCGGAACGTCTTATTCTCCGATTGCTCGGCCAGGATGCCCAGACCCTGAACCAGGGGCAGGCCCGCATCGATCATGGTGGAGAACTGGCGGGTGAAGATGACGATATCCTTGTTCGTCACCTTGGGTTGCAGAAAGGAGACGTTTTCGAAGAGGTCTTTTGGTTTTAGCTTGAGTTTCTTGACCGTGAGATTCCGCCGCTTGAGCTGGCTCATGGCGATGCGTTCATCGGCGGCCTCGATATCCCCCTTGAGTTTTCTTCCCTTTCGGGTCACTGCAACCCATGTATAGATCGGCATCTGCGGACCTCCTGTGACCTGAATTCGTCCTTATTATGGTCTCGCATGTCTTCAAGGTCAACTTAAATCGAATACAATAGTTCACTTAAAATGGGTTGTCAAGAAGAGTGTCGTAGGAAGAGCCCTGGAAACCGTTGGTGCAATGGAAGTTTCACCTTGACAATCAGCCGGGATTCAATGGTATATCTTAGCGTTATTTTTTTTTGTATTCATGAAGAATGAAATTAAAAGGAGGAACGAATCGTGAGTGAAATCAATGCTCCCATGGGTGGCAAGGTGATCGATGTAAAAGTGAATGTCGGCGACGCGATCAGCGAAGGCGATGAGGTGGTGATCCTTGAGGCGATGAAGATGGAATTGCCCGTCGTGGCCAGTGCATCCGGAACCGTCAAAGAGATCAAATGCGCCAGCGGGGATGCCGTGGACGCGGACGCCGTCCTCATGGTCCTGGAGTAGGCCCAGGGCTTTGCTGGAAGAGGCGCTTATGAGAATCCCCGTCGGCTGTGGAAATCGTACGGCTCGGCGGTTGCAAAAACCATCGGCATTTCTTTTTTCGGTCTTTGAATCCCCTGCCCCGCAACGCTTCAAAGGGCAGGGGATTTTTAAAGGCCGTCCCCTCCTTCCCATTCCGGAGTAATACGCATGGAAGTGGACGAAAAAATCCAGGAACTGGAACGAAGGAATCGCGAGGCCGAGCTCGGTGGGGGTGAAAAGCGCATTGAGCAGCAACATGCCAAGGGTAAGATGACGTCCCGCCAGCGGATCGACTACCTCCTTGACAAAGACAGCTTCCAGGAGGTGGACAAATTCGTCGTTCATCGCTGCCAGGATTTCGGCATGGAGAAGAAGAAAATCCCTGGGGACGGGGTCGTCACGGGGTATGGGACCGTACGAGGAAGGAAGGTCTTTCTTTTTTCCCAGGATTTCACGGTGTTTGGTGGCTCCTTGAGCGGTGCCTTCGGCGAAAAGGTCTGTAAGATCATGGACCTTGCCCTTCGAAACGGTGCCCCGGTCATCGGAATGAACGACTCCGGCGGTGCACGGATTCAGGAAGGTGTGATGAGCCTGGGCGGGTACGGTGAAATTTTCAAGAGGAACGTGTTCGCGTCCGGCGTGGTTCCACAAATCTCGGTCATCATGGGACCTTGTGCCGGGGGGGCCGTGTACTCTCCGGCCTTGACCGACTTTACCATCATGGTGAAGAAGACGAGCAATATGTTCATCACCGGCCCTCAGGTCATCAAGGCGGTGACTTCCGAGGAGGTGTCCGCCGAGGAGCTGGGCGGTGCCATGACCCACAACACGAAGAGCGGCGTGGCGCATTTTGCGGAGGATTCGGATAAGGACGCCCTCGACCGTGTGCGGGATCTCCTGGCGTACCTGCCCCAAAACTGCCGGGAACGCGCGCAGGACGTACCCTGCGATGATGGTCCGGCAAGAACAGATCCCTCCCTCAACGAGCTGGTGCCCACCAACCCGCGTCTGCCCTACAACATGAAGGATCTGATTCGGCGGATTTTGGACAACGGGACCTTCCTTGAGGTCCATCGCCACTATGCCATGAACATGGTCGTGGGTTTCGGCCGGCTGGCCGGTATGTCCGTGGGAATCATCGCGAACCAGCCTCGCTTCCTGGCTGGATGCCTGGATATCGATGCCTCCATGAAGTGCGCGCGCTTCGTACGCACTTGTGATGC
>Ga0272444_10003131_pt1 | contig 15062 bp, 8 predicted proteins | sample SSMForm13_FD_201033 | JGI IMG/M metagenome (GOLD analysis project Ga0272444, IMG submission 201033) | Marine sediment archaeal communities from Little Sippewissett salt marsh, Falmouth, MA, United States - SSM-Form-13 | ecosystem: Environmental > Aquatic > Marine > Wetlands > Sediment ...
ATTAAAATCATTTCTGCCGGCGGCCAGGAGTCTAACACGCCATTATTGCAAAAGAAATTGCTTCAACAGCAGTGCAAAATCACCTTATGAGACCTTCGACAAAAGGTTGCCACCTTATCAAAAACCCTCAGAACCTCTATAGATATCGGCTATTCAAGGATGAAGGTTGATCATTACTCGAACAGTTGTTGCATAATCTGCAAATATATACCGAAGAAAAAATAAAAATGCAACAGGATCAACTATTTATATAAAATAAATGACTACTGAAATGCTTCTGTATCCTCAAGAAATTTTATTTGTTTTCGAACTTTACAAGTGCAGGGCGGATATGGATACTGGGGGCCGCTGAATGATGGTTCGAATACCGGTCGGATGCGGCACACCGGCCGAAAACAACACAAAAAAATTGAGACTGCGCACCATGCTCACCAGATTTGTTCGTATAGGTCGACGCCTTCGGAGCAAGGTTTTTCTGCTGATGCTGTTCGTTCTGCTGGGCTGTTCCTACGTCGGCCCGGACGTCGATCTGTCCAACCAGGATATCCGCCTGACGATTCTGCACACCTCCGACATTCACAGCCGGATTCTGCCTTACGATTACAGCCCCCTGTACACCGAGCGGATGCTGGGCTTGGTAGAAGACCGCACGCCCTTCGGCGGGTTGGCGCGCATTGCCACCATCGTCAAGCGCGAGCGGAAAAAAGCGCAGCGCAGTTTGTGGGTCGATTCGGGCGACGCCTTCCAGGGCGCGCCGATTTTCAATGTCTTTCAGGGCGAGCCGGAAATTCGCGCGCTGTCGACGGCCGGGTTGGACGTGTTCGTACTCGGCAATCACGAGTTCGACGCCGGACCGGCCAATACCGCCGAGCAGTTGTCGAAGTGGGCGGCTTTCCCCGTGCTGGGCGCCAACTACCGCTGGGACGTGAGCAAATCGCACACGGCGCAGATGCAGAAGATGGTGCAGCCCTTTGTGGTGAAAAACATCGACGGCTTGCGCGTGGGCATCATCGGTATGGGCAACACCTCGTCGATGTACTCGCTGGGCGAAGGCGACAACTCGTTGGGTGTGCAGCCGTTGGACCCGCTGCAACTGGCGCAGCAATACGCCGACACCCTGCGCCCCGACGTGGACGTACTGATTCTGCTTTCTCACCTGGGTTTGAGCGAAGACCTGATGCTGGCGCGCAACATCTGCGGCATCGACGTGATCATGGGCGGGCATCACCACGTCGCGCTCGATCCGCCGACGGTCGTGCCCTACAGCCCGGTCAAAGCCGAGGTGCAACACCTGGAAAATTTCGCGTATCGGAAAGATTGCGAAGACGCGGCGACCATCGTCAGCCACCCGCAGGCTTTCGCCAAGTTCGTCGGCCGGCTCGACCTGATCGTGCGCAACGGCGAGATCAAATCACACAGCTACGAACTGATTCCGGTCGACGCCACCGTGCCCGACGACGCCGACGTTTGGGAAGTGCTTGAACCGTACTACATCGAATTGACGCATGAGCTTGACCTCGACCGCGTGTTGGCCGTGGCCGACATCGACCTCGACCGTTTCGGCGCCGCCGGCGGCGATTCGATGCTCGGCAATTTCGTCGCCGAGGCGATGCAACTGCGCCCCGGCGTCGAGACCGACTTCTGCGTCACCAATTCGCTGGGCATCCGCACCGACATTCAGGAAGGCGACATCCTGCTCGAGCACCTGTTCAACGTGCTGCCCTTCGAAAACACGATCACCACGGTGTACATGTCCGGCATCGAAGTGCAGGAAATGCTCGACTATGCCACGCAGCGCAGCGCCGGACGCGGTTGCTCCAGCCAGATTCAGGTCGCCGGCATCACCTTCACGATGAACTGTCGCACCGGCCGGGCCGAAGACATTCTCATCGCGGGCCTGCCGCTCAACTATGGCGCGGTTTACGAAATGGCGACCAACAACTACATGGCCTGGGGCGGGTCGGGCTTCGAAATGTTGGCGCGCAACACCTCGAAGGTCGACACCGGCATCAGCATGCGCGCCGCGGTCATCGACTACTTGTCGAGCCATCCGCACCTGCCGTCTTGCGACTACCAAATCGACGACATCGATCAATGTGCGAGCGGCTTCGCCATCGAAGACGGCCGCATCCATACGGTGTACTAGCATGAAGAAAATCGGTCTGCTGTTGTTGACGAGCTTGTTGATTCTGGGCGGAGCCTGCTCCGAAAACGGCGACGAACCGACGGGCATCAACAGTTTCCGCGTGACCATCGTCGAAGGCGAAACCGGCAGCAACGCCGACCGCGTGCCGTTCCCGGAAGACCCGGTGCAGTACGTGCTCGATATCCGCGCCCTCGATTTTGACGGCAAGGTCGATAAATCCTACGACGGCAAAGTCGCCATTTCGGTACAGCCGGCGGGCGCGCTGGGCGAGGATACGCCGAGCCGCGTCGCGGTCGAGAACGGCGTCGCCGAGCGAGTGGAGATCGAACTCGAACGCTGCCACGGCGACGTGACCATCTGGGTCGAAGACGCCGGCGGAGTCGACACGTCCGGCTCCTACGCCGTCGGCGCCAGCCCGGTGCTGCACTTTGCCTACCCGACGATCGCGCAGATGCAGCGCTGGCACGATTTCGAAAGCTCGGCGTTGCGCGGCGATTTCGTCGAACTGCGCGTGGCCGACCGAAACGTGGTGGTGACCAACATCCGCCGCGACGGCTTCTACTGCCAGGATCTGGACGAAGGCGAAGGCGAACACGGCGGCGTTTACGTTTACACGCACAACCGGCCCGACGGCGTAATCATCGGTTCCAAGCTGATCGCCCTGCGCGGGCAGGTCAGCGAATTTTTCGGCTTCACCGAGTTGGGCTTCCCCGATTACGTCGCCGCGCCCGGCCAGGAACTGGCGCTCCCCGATCCGGCGGTGATCGACGCGTCGCTGCTGGCCGACGACGAGGCGATGGAAGGGTTGGAATCGAGCCTGGTCGCCGTCACCGATGTTCTTGTCTGCCCGCTCGACGAACAATACACGCTTTACGATCAATGGCCGGTGCTGGTCGATCCCAACGGGTCCTGCTATTCCGAAGAAGGCGCGGGAGTGATTCTGGTCGCCGAAACCGGCGGCTACGATGAGATTGATCCGCCTTCGCTGGAAGGAACCCAACTGCGTCAAGTGACCGGCACGTTGCGCTATCACTATCTGGCGACTCCGAGTTGGATGATTATTCCCCGCTCCGCCGACGACGTGCGCTAAGCGGGGCTTAACGAGGAAAGGTGAACAAACGATGAAACGGGTATCTTGGCTGATGCTGCTTCTGGCGCTGGTGTTGTCGTTTTCTATGTTTTTGGCGTGCGCGACGACCAACAGCGGTGACGACGATGACGACGACGATGATGATGACGATAACGACGACAACATGGTCGGCGAAGAAACGACGATCTACGAAATTCAACAGGGCAATGTGGCCGGCGGTACACGGGTGCTGCTCAGCCAGGTCGTGGTGACCAGCGGCATGAACGCCGAAGGCGAAGGCTTTTTCATTCGCGAGCAGGCCGGCGGCGAGTTCAGCGGCATCTACGTTTTCGTGACCGGCGAAGCGACCGGCGAGATCAGCCCGGTGGTCGGCGATTTGATCAACATCGCCGGCGAATACGATGAGTACTACGAATTGTCGGAACTCACGTTGGCCGCGGTCGGCGATTACGAAGTGGTCGACCACGCCGGTGATCCGGTGGCCGATCAGGTGACCACCGGAACGTTGGCCGATCCGACGGAAGCCGAAAAATGGGAAGGCGTACTCGTGCAGGTCAACGACGTCAGCGTCGTTACCGAAATCAACAACTACAACGAGTTTGAAATCAACAACGGCGTCATGGTCGACGACATGTTTTTCTCCACCGCGCCCAACCCGCCGGTCGGCACCGTTTTCAACTCGCTGACCGGTCCGTTCACCTACAATTACAACTTTAAAATCTGCCCGCGCGACGTCGACGACTTCGACGGCGACTGGCAGCCCGAACCGGGCGACGACGACGATGACGATGACGATGACGACGACTCCACCGACACGACGATTTACGACATTCAGCAAGGCGAAGTCGACGAAGGCGACACGGTTACCGTCGAAGGCGTAGTCACCACGCCGACCGGTTATGAAGACGGCGACCTGTTCTTCATGCAAGACGAAGACGGCGGCGAGTACAGCGGCATCGCCGTGTACATGTGGAGCGAAATCGCGGCGACCTACGACGGCGAGCCGGGCGACATCGTGCGCGTCACCGGCGAAGTCTCCGAGTTCTACGACATGACCGAACTGGTGGTGAAAAATTACAAGAGCGGCGTCGAGATCATCGGCAGCACGGACGTGCCTGATCCGGAAAACATCGCCGTCGGCGACGTCGGCGAACCCTGGGAATCTGTGTTTGTGCAGGTCAGCGACGTCACCGTCACCGCCGAACCGAACCAGTACGGCGAATTTACCGTCGAAGGCTCGCTGGTTATCGACGACTTCTTCTTTGAACTGGGTCATTGGGAAGACTACGGCATCAGCGTCGACGATACGTTCAGCTCGATCGCCGGCGTACTGAATTACAGTTACGAAGAATTCAAATTGGAACCGCGCTCGGACAGCGACCTGGTCGAATAATTCTGGAGGAGGGGGAACAATGAAGGCTCTACGGATTCTGCTTTTCACGTTGTTGGCGATGGTGCTGATGATGAGCGCGCTGGCTGCGTCTTGCGGCAACAGCGGCGACGACGACGATGACGACAACGACACCGCCGACGACGACACCGGCGACGACGACATCGGCGACGACGACATCGGCGACGACGATATCAGCGACGACGACATTACCGACGACGACATCACCGACGACGATACCGGCGACGACGACACCGGCGACGACGACACCGGCGATGACGATACCGGCGACGACGACACCGGCGATGACGACACCGGCGACGACGACACCGGCGACGATGATACCGGCGACGACGATACCGGCGACGACGATACCGTCAGCGTCGAAACGATTTACGACGTGCAAAACGGCACGATCACGCCGGGCACGACGGTAACGATCGAAAACGTCGTGGTCACCACGCCGATGCGCGGCGATTACGGTTTCTTCGTGCAAGAGCGGCCGGCAAGGAATAAAGACTACGTCCATGAATACGCCGGCATTTACATCTACCTGAACTTCCGCGATGCCGAGAGCATCACCGTGGCGCAGGGCGATGTGATCAACCTCACCGGCGAAGTCGCCGAGTACAGCAACATGACCGAGATCAAGGTTTACGCCGCGGGCGACGTCGACGTGGTCAGCAGCGGCGCTGATTTGCCGAGTCCCTATATGGCGACCTGTGCGTTTTTCGGCGGGTGGGAAATCGACGATAGCCCCGAACCCTACGAAGGCGTGCTGGTTAAAGTCGAGCAGGTGCAAGTGACCTACGCATCCTCTTCAGGCGGGGTTTATTGGATCACCGAAGCGGGCGATGCCTTGACCGAAAACAACGTGCGCGTCGACGACTGGTGGTACGACCTGGATGCTAGTGTGGACGATATGTACGAAAGAATCCAAGGTCCGTTCATGCAGATGAGCGATGCCGGCGGCCTGGTCGATTACCGTATTCAGCCGCGCAGCAGCGCCGACGCAGTCGCGGCGACTCCGCCGAAATAATGAAAGCACACGGGGCGGCGCCATCGTTGCCCTTTACCGTTGTCCCCGGAGGCATTTGTGAAACGATTCATCCGTTTGATGTTGACCGCCTTGATCCTCTGCGCCCTGACCGCGCCCGCTTGGGCCGGCGACTTCATGGACACTTGGATCACTTTTTCCTTTTCCGACGACAACCTGATGGCCGGCGCGGAAGACCGCAGCCCGCGCCCGGGTTTTCACTACACCGGAAATGAAACCTTCTTCGACAACTACAACGCTGCCTCCACCGGCTACGAAACGCTGGCGCACCTGGTTTTGTACAAACGGATGAAAAGCTACTTCCGCCATCTCGACCTCGAAGCGGCGCTGGTCATCCAGGTGGAGAACGTCACCGATGAAGTCACCTGGGACACCGAAACCGAACTGCGCGACGACGGCTCGTACATCAAGCTCAATTACTTTTTCGACGCTGAAACGATGAGCGGCGATCAGTTGGCGCTGACGCTGTTTCCCATCGACTCCGACCGCTTCCGCCTCGGCTACAGCTACGACATCTCCTGGGGCGGTAACCAGACCTGGCCGAACAACACCAACCCGGTGCCCGGCATGCGTCTGCGCTGGGACTTCGGCACCGGCGACGCCAGCCGGATCGGCGGTTACGCCCTCGGCGGTATCAAAGCGGTCCGTGTGCTCAACGAAGACATCAACGAAGTCGATACCTACTACGGCGCGCTGTTCGGTCTCGGCTTGGATTTCAACAAATCGCTGCTGTGGGAAGTCAACGGCGGCATGTTTGAAAAAGGCGTGTTCCCGCCGCAATCGGTCGACAGCGAAGTCGGCGGCGAAACGATGGAATCGCACGGCGTTTCCACCCGGCTGACCTGGCGCAGCGGCCTGCCCATCGGCGACAGCGTCGACTTCCGCCTTTACCGCCGCGACCTCGAAGCGGTGCGCCGCGCCACCGAAGAGGAAGTCTACGACGGCGGCTTCTCGCATTTGATCTCCTCGGAAGTCACCTACCGTGAGCAGATGATGCTCGACTGGGACGACCCCGAGACCACGCTTTACCAGCCCGCGATAGCCGGCGACGTCAACCTCAAGATGAAACTCGGTCACCTGCGCATGCACGCCGATATGGTCTACCGGCAATTGGCCTACATTCTGTTTGACGTGCCCGGCCTGGCGCCGTTCTACGCCTTCCCCGACGACGCGACGATCACCGACGAAACCTTCGTCGCCGCCGGGTTGGATTACAACTTCCCCGCCGCCCACCTGACCCTCGGATTGATCGGCGGCTACAAGCACCCGGCCACTTACCAGGGCCCGACCGACATCCCCGACGCGGCCGGCGACCAGAGCATCATCGTCGTGCGCGACCTGGGCGACCTGGAAATTCTGCCGCCGGGCGAAGACGCCAGCGATATCATTTCGGTCAAGCCGACGGTCCGCCTCGACCTCGCCGACGGGTTCCACCTGTTGGGCGAGGTGATCTACACCATCGATAAAAACCGCACCCGTTACAAGGATGACGAAGACGGCGTCGCCGAACGCGTTTTCGAAGACGACACAGTGACCAACCCCATCGGCTTTTCGCTGCTGATGCAGGCGCGCTTCTAACGCATTAATTTAAATAAAAGAGAAGTCGTTTCTATGGCGGATCAGTAATCGTCCAGCCCGAGCCAGAAGTCGCCGCTGCGGATGAGCGTGCCGTTGGCGTGGCCGCCGACGCGGAAGCAGGTGCGGCCCGGTTCGTCGATCTCGATTTCCATTTCGTGCGTCGTGCGCAACGATTCGACTTCGCCTGTGGTGTTTTCATAGCGCGGCAGGTCGGTCGACCACTCGACCTGCGAGGTCATCATGTCGCTGCTTTGCCAGGTAATGAGGTAACGTCCGTCGCCCAGGTCTTCGGCCTCGATGTCGCTCAGCCGCGGCTGGCTGTATTGCGTCGCGATCGGATTGCCGGGAAACAGCGTGTACAGGTTGTCGACGAAATCGCGGATGCGGCCGGGGTTGCCCGGCGAGACGCCCGCGCCCCAGCGCGCTTCCATCTCGTCGGCCAGCTCAAGCAGCCGTTGCGCGTCGTATTCCAGGTACGGCCCGTTGTTCCAGTGGCCGAGCACGGTGTACTGCCAGCGCCAGACGACGTCTTTGACCAACCGCCAGACTTCGGTGCAGTCGCGATGCAATTCGAGCATCTCGTGCAACTCGGTGTAGTCGTCCGGGTCGGCGAAATCGCCCTCGATCGATTCCAGCAGCGCCAGGTTGTCTGCGGCGATTTCCATCGCTTCGTTCGATTCCTGCCACAGGTCGATCAGCGTCTGTGTGCCGGGCAGAATCAGCGAGAAGAACACGCCCGACCATTCCAGGTCGTAAAAAATCGTCGCGCGCGTCCAGAGCTGTTCGGGGAACAGCGCGCCGGTGGTCACATCCGAGCCTTTTTCCATCGTCCACATGCCCAGCGTGTAATACATTTTGCGCATCGCGTAGTGCGAGTTGCGGAAGATGGTCTTCATCACGTCGGAGGCGTCGGATTCGTCGTCAAAGCCATAGCGATCGTCGAACCATTCGCGATACACCTGGTCGGGCGTCGCCGTTTCGTCCTGCAGCAAACGGGTGAAGGCGTAGATGTTGATTTCGTTCGGGTTACCGAAGGCCGAGTCGCCGCCGCGTTCGATGCGCGCCGCCGCGCCGCGCGCGCCGACCTCGCGGTCGTAGCTGTAGCGGTAGTAGATGTAATCGACCTGGCCATTGAGGATGCTGCTTTTGCCCCAGTATTCGTTGCCCAGGTCCATCTCGATGATCTGATGCCGGTGGCCGACGTGGCCGATCAGCGGATTGTGCGGGTAGTAGGGCTGCCAATCCTGCGGCACGTCTTTGGTCATCACCATTAAATCTTGATGCGGATAGGTGCGCAGCGATTTGCCGAGCCAGCCGATTTCCAACACCTGGTGCATGAAGGTGCGCATGCGCAATTGCTTGCCGAATTCATTGACGACCACTTCGCCGACGGCGTCGTAGATCTGCTGCGCGCGATCGGCCGGACGCGAATGGATGGCGTCGAGCAGCGGATTGCCGGTCGGCTCCAGTTCGAGGCACCAGTCGCAATAGCAGGGGATGTACCAGGGTTCCATGTCGGCGCTGCCGAACATCAAAATGACGCCGTCGATTTCCGGAATGCGGGCCAGCGCCTCGCGATAGGCATCCTGCCGCTCGTCCCACACCGGCGCTTCCGGATCGAAGCAGAGCATGGCGGGCACGTCGGTGAACTCGTGCGACCAGACCCACACATCCAGATCGAGCGCGTGCGCTTCTTGCGCGACTTCCTGCAGCATCTGCGCCTGCGCTTCGTCTTCGTTGATCTCGTCGATTTCCATGATCAGCCCGTGCGAGAGATGCACGTTGTCGATGTTGAAATCGGCGGCCTTGTTCATTACGTCGGTGAGGTGCGCGCGATCGGTGCTCATCAGAATCCAGCCGTAGGTCGGCGGGGGCAGGTCGTCGACGGTATCGTCGTCGCCGGTGTCGTCGTCGATGCTGTCGTCGTCGATGCTGTCGTCGTCATCGTTATCGTCGTCATCGATCGTATCGTCGTCGTCGGGCGTCTGGTCGTCGTTGTCATTGTCGTCATCATCGTCATCGTCGCCGCAACCGACGGCGGCGGACGCGATTATCAACGCAAGCAACATGACCAGACCAATCAACCATCGCGAATGACGCATCGATTCTCTCCTTGGTAACCGGTGACAAAGCGCCGGTTGGTAGTTCTCCCTGCATTAAAGCAAAGATTGTCGCTAAAGGCACGTTCGGATACGGAAAAAATAGGATTAAAAAACCGGTTAAGCGAAGTCGGACGTGTTTTGCCCCAAAAAACCCTTGGAGCACCTTTGGCGCATGCCCCAAGGGTCGTTCGTTTTTCAGCAAAGTCGATTAACAGCCACAGCCGTCGTCATCGTCGTCGTCATCGTCATTGATCGCGTCGTCGTCTGCGATGTCGTCGTCGGTGATGTCGTCGTCGGTGATGTCGTCATCGGTGATGTCGTCATCGGTGATGTCGTCGTCGGTGATGTCGTCGTCATCGTCGCCGGTGTCGTCGTCTCCTTCTTCTTCCACGGTGAAGCCGTCGTCAAGCGTGCCTTCGCCGCCGCCGGTCGTAACCACGATGTGGTATTCGCCCGGATCGGCGCCGTCCAGGTCGAAATCGCAGGCAATGGTTTCGTACCCGGTCAACACGATATTGGTCGCGGGAATTTCGGCTTTGTTCGGGCCGGAAAGCTTGACTTCGGTATCGTTGTACATGAAGAAATCGCCGCTGATCTCGACCGACGCAACGCCGTCATTGGTGCCGCTGTCCGGATCGACGGACGTCACCGCCGGCGTTTGGGCCGCGGCGTAACTCCAGTACAAGGCATTGGCGGCCATCGCGTACCCGTCTCCCCCCATCGGCGAATTGTCCCCGAGAAAACAGTTGATCGCTGCGACGCTCCCCATGGTTGCAACCATTTCCTCCCCGGCCAACTTGCGCGGAGGAGCGAAGGAGGCCACCAGGTAGGCATCCTCGTCCATATCGACCTCTCCGTAAAATTCGCTTGAAGCCGTGGATACACCGTCCATAATCGGATGATCCGCGTCGAAGTCGCCCAGATCGTTGGGTGTATTAATGTCGTTACTGGCATCCAATGGAATGTATCCGTCGTCCATAAGACGGCCGTCGACACCATACAAAGCTCCGGAACTTATGCCGCCCAAGTCCAAAACAACACCGCCGCCGCCGTCGACGAAATCCGCCAGGAGATCGCCTACGGCCTCATTGTCGTCCCAATTGTGATTTGATGAGACAAACACAGCATCGATGTCGGCCAGGTCGCCGGCTGTGGGCGTACCGCCGGTGCCGTCGAACAATTCAACCGAGTCGATTCCCGGGTGCGCATTAAGTGCGGTTTGCAATTGTGACAGTTGACCCGTATTCGTATTCAGCAACATGACGTCGGCGGCCAAAGCGGGCGTTGCCGCCAGCATTAGAACCAATACAAGAGGAAAAAGGATTGCTTTATACATTTTACTTCTCCTTTTTGCCGAAGTTAACTCTAATGTTTGTTGCAAGGCTTGTTGGTAAAATCCGGACGACAATCGATTTGGAAAAACTCGGAATCCAGATCCCTGTTAACTCTTAATGAAATATATAAAGCGGGATGGTATGTGTCAAATTGGAGAAGCTGATCCGAGAATTCATTGCGAACGACGAACGATAAAATGGAAAAATAAAAAAATATGGATGGAAAAACCATCTTGTGCATTGCGCCGAGTCGGGGTAATTAAAAAGAGCAGACGAACTCACGAGTCGATCTGCAGTCTCGAGTGTAAACAATATAATAACATTAATACGGCAGGGCCGAATGGGGTAGTTGTGCTCGCTTGACAAGCAGCCGATTAAGTGTCTAACTAGCGGCGTCCGCTAAGGGACTAAATGGTTGTAATTCGTTGAAAATTAGACGCCGCGCACGTTGAAGGAGCGTCTTAGATGGGGCAAGACGAGGCACATAAAAGGCTCGAAGAATTCAAGAAAAATTATCCTGAGAAATTCACCGAACCGAATCGCATTTTTTCCCATATCCATCGTGGCGCTCGTATTTTTATCGGCACCGCCTGCGGCGAGCCGCAATGCCTTGTGCGCATGTTGATGGAATACGTCAAATCGCATCCGAAAGCTTTTTTCGACGCCGAAGTCCTGCACGTCTGGACGCTGGGCGTGGCTCCGTACGCCGATGAACAATTCAAGCACAATTTCCGCCACAACTCCTTTTTCATCAGCAAAAACAGCCGCGAGGCGGTGAACAAGGGCGTCGCCGATTACACGCCGATTTTCCTGTCCGATACGCCGAAGCTGTTCCGGCGACGGCAGGTGCCGATCGACGTAGCGCTGATTCAAGTCTCGATGCCCGACGAACACGGCTACCTCAGCCTGGGCATCAGCGTCGACATCGTCAAAGCGGCGACGGAAATGGCCCCGCTGGTCATCGCTCAGGTCAACGCCAACATGCCGCGGGTACACGGTGACGGGTTCATTCACATCGACGAAATCGATTACATCGTACCCTGCGATGAAACGATGTTGGAACTGGAAGACAACCCGGAAACCGAAACGGTGCAGAAAATCGGGGAGTACGTGGCGCGCCTGGTCGAAGACGGCGACACCATCCAAGTCGGCTATGGCGCCACGCCCAACGCGATTATGGCCGCGCTGCGCGACAAAAAGCACTTGGGCGTGCATACCGAATTGATCTCCGACGGCATCGTCGACCTGATGAAACGCGGCGTGATCGACAACTCGAAAAAAACGATCAACCGCGGCAAAGCCGTCGCCACGTTTTGCATGGGCGTCAAAGACACCTACAATTTCCTGCACGATAATCCGTCCATTGATTTCCGCACCATCGACTACACCAACAATCCCCTGGTCATCGCGCAGCACGACCACATGACCGCGATCAACTCGGCGCTGGAAATGGACCTGACCGGACAGGCGACGGCCGAGTCGATCGGCACCGAGTTCTTTTCCGGCATCGGCGGCCAGGCCGATTTCATGCGCGGCGCGGTGCTGGCCAAGGAAGGGCGCACGATTCTGGCCATGCCGGCCACGGCGCGAGACGGTGAAGTTTCACGCATCGTGCCGATGTTGCAGGGCGGGGCGGGCGTTTCGTTGATTCGCGGCGACGTGCATTACGTGGTCACCGAATTCGGCATTGCCTACCTGCACGGCAAGAATATCCGCGAACGCGCGATGGAGTTGATTTCCATCGCTCACCCCAATTTCCGGCAGGAGTTGATTCAGGAAGCGAAAAAGCGCCACCTGATTTACAAGGATCAGGCTTTTATTCCCGGCAAGCGCGGGCAGTACCCGGCCGACCTGGAGCAGTACCGCACCACCGGCAAGGGCTACGAATGCTTTTTCCGCCCGGTGGACATCGACGACGAGCCGCGGTTGAAAGACTTTTTCTATTCGTTGTCCGACAACAGCCTGTACCGTCGCTTCATTTCCGCGCGCAAAGACATGCCGCACGAACGGCTGCAGGAATTCGTCATCATCGACTACACCAAGGAAACGGTGATTCTGGCCACTGTTCACGAAGGCGAAGTGGAAAAAGTGATCGGCGTCGGGCAGTACGGCATCAATCCCGGCACGCACACCGCCGAAGTTTCGTTCGTCGTGCGCGACCAGTTTCACAACAAAGGCATCGGTTCCGAGCTGCTGCGCTACCTGACCTTCCTGGCGCAGAAACAAGGTCTGCTCGGTTTTACCGCGGAGGTTCTCACCGACAATAAGCCCATGTTGCGGGTTTTCGAGAAGATGGGTTTCGATATGGAAAAGCGCGTCAGCGAAGGAGTGTACGAGTTGAAGATGAAGTTCAGGGAAGTCAAATGAAGCACGACCACACGATCAAGTACCTGTTCGAACCGCGCTCAACCGCCGTCATCGGCGCATCGAGCAACCCCGAAAAAATCGGTTACAAACTACTCAACAACATCGTCGGCAGCAATTACCCGGGCAAGGTCTATCCGATCAACCCCAAGGCCGACGAAATCCTCGGCCTGAAGGCGTACAAGGAACTGGCTGAAATCGACGGCGAAGTCGATTTGGCCACCCTCGTCATCCCGGCCAAGTACGTCTACAAGGAAGTGGAGGAATGCGCGCGCAAGGGCGTCAAATTCATTTCCATCATCACCTCCGGTTTTTCGGAGGTGGGTAACCTGGAAGAGGAACGCCGCATCGTCGAACACGCCCGCGCGCACGGCATGCGCGTGCTGGGACCGAACATCTTCGGCATCTACTCGGCCAAAGCGCCGATCAATGCCACCTTCGGTCCGGCCGACGTGTTGCCGGGCAACGTGGCGATCATCACCCAATCCGGCGCGCTCGGCATTGCCATGATGGGCAAGACGCGCATCGAGAACATCGGCCTGTCGGCGATCGTTTCGGTGGGCAACAAGTCCGACCTCGATGAGACCGACCTGCTGCAATATCTGGTCGAAGACGAGATGACGCGGGTCATCTTGATGTACATCGAAGGCGTCAAAGAAGGCGACCGGCTGGTCGAAGTGCTCAAGGAAGCGACGCGGATCAAGCCGGTGGTGGTCATCAAATCGGGCCGTTCCAAGCGCGGTGCGATGGCCGCGGCCTCGCACACCGGCTCGCTGGCCGGCGCCGACGAAATCTTCACCGACGTCATGCGCCAGTGCGGAGTCGCCCGCGCCGAAAGCATCGAGGAAGCCTTCAACTGGTGCAAGTTCCTCGCCGGGCAACCGGTGCCGCAGGGCGACAACACGGTGATCGTCACCAACGGGGGCGGCATCGGGGTTATGGCCGCCGACGCCTGCGAGAAATACAACGTCAACCTCTACGACGACATCGAAACGATGAAAGAGGTCTTCTCGCCGGTAACGCCCGATTTCGGCTCGATTAAAAATCCGGTCGATATCACCGGTGGTGCGCTGGCCAAAGATTATGAGATCTCGCTGGATGCCGCCTTTGCCAACGAAAAAATCGAATCGATCATCTGCCTCGGCTGCGAAACGGCGATGCTCGACGTCGCCGACCTGACCGACAGCCTCGACCGCGTCTATCAAAAGCACGGCGGCAAAAAACCGGCGGTCTTTTCCTTCGTCGGCGGGGCGGAAACCGAAAAGTGCATTCAGACCCTGCGCGGCAAGGGCGTGCCGATTTTCGAAGACGTCTACGACGCCGTGTCCTGCCTCGGCGCCGGGTACATGAATTACCGCAACTTGCAAGACGCCAGGCAGCAGGCGCCGCCGCCCTTCGACAGTTCGGTGGTCGACGTCGAGCGCATCAAGCGGATCATCGCCAACGTCCGCGCCGACGGCCGCACCTTCCTGCTGGCACCCGAGGCGCAGGAAGTGATGCGCGCGGCCAAGATCCGCATTCCCGAAAGCAAGCTGGCCCGCAACCTCAGTGAAGCGGTTCAGTGCGCCGAGCAGATCGGCTACCCGGTGGTGATGAAGGTCGTTTCCAAAGACATCATCCACAAGAGCGACGCCGGCGGCGTAGCCCTCGACCTGGAAGACAAGGAAGAAATCATCGACGCCTACGAGGCGATCATGCACAGCAGCCGCGCCTACGATCCCAACGCGGTGATCGACGGCGTGGAAATCACCGAGATGGTCAAGGGCGGCACCGAAACGATCATCGGCGCGCGCCGTGACGCCAGCTTCGGCCCGGTGGTAATGTTCGGCCTCGGCGGCATTTACGTCGAGGTGATGAAAGACATCGCCTTCCGTGCCTTGCCGCTCAACCACGAAGAAGCGGCGGTGATGATCAAAGACATCCGATCCTACCCGCTGCTGTTGGGCGTACGCGGCGAAGATCCGAAAGACATCGAGGGAATCATCGAAAGCGTCTTGCGGG
>Ga0272444_10003133_pt1 | contig 15062 bp, 10 predicted proteins | sample SSMForm13_FD_201033 | JGI IMG/M metagenome (GOLD analysis project Ga0272444, IMG submission 201033) | Marine sediment archaeal communities from Little Sippewissett salt marsh, Falmouth, MA, United States - SSM-Form-13 | ecosystem: Environmental > Aquatic > Marine > Wetlands > Sediment ...
TAATTGTATATTCTACTTGAAATTTCATCTCAGGTGATTAACTTGGGGGAACGGGAAAGGAGAATTGCATGACGAAAATCGACTGGCATTATCATCGCCGTGGCTGAAAGACGTCCTCTAAAGCGCAGGAGTTTCTTGCCAGGCACAATATTCGGATTTCCTCGCAGGAAATCGCCAATAACACCGTTTTGAAGGAAAAAGATCTGCATGATCTTCTGGGAAAGGTCACCATGGTTCATGCGGCCAAAGGTAAAAAGGTCGTTCATATCGACACCCGGCGCGAAGAGATCGGGGATGACATAATAAAGAAGTTTCTCCTCGGGCCGACCGGCAACCTGCGGGCGCCGACCATTCGCCGGGGAAAGACGCTTCTGGTCGGCTATGACGAAGAGACCTTTCGGGAGGTTTTAAAGGTCTGAGCCGAGTCGCTTGGTTTATCGATAAAAAGCACCCGGCAGGAAGACAGGGAGTGAAATTATGAATGAAGAAAAACAGCGATACGGTCCCCAGGGGAATTGCATCTGTCCCAAATGCGGCTTTAAGAAGCCGCACCAGCGCGGCACTCCCTGCCGCGATGAGCGCTGTCCGAAATGCAACGCCAAATTGCTCCGCGAGGGAGGCGTGCACCACATGAATGTCGTCGAGGCTCAAAAAAAACGCCGGAAAGATGACTGAATCCGATGCGATCGTATACCGGCCGATCGGTATTGTCCGTTCGCCCGTAAAAGAACCGCGTGACGCCCTCAACCAGCCGCATCGGGGTAAAGGCATTTCGGGAACGATCGTCCTGAATCCCGATCTCCGGGAGGCTCTGGATGATCTCGAGGGATTTTCACATATAATACTACTCTGCCATCTCCATCTCTCGCGGGGCTTTTCTCTAAAGGTTATTCCCCATCGGGAGAATGAGTATCGTGGCATGTTCGCGACCCGAACACCCCGGCGACCGAATCCGATCGGTTTATCGGTCGTCAGGCTCGATCGTATCGAGGGCAACGTTTTACATATTTCGAATCTCGATATTATCGACGGCACGCCCGTACTGGATATCAAGCCCTTTGTCCCCCATTTCGACGACACGGATGATTTCCGGATCGGCTGGTTGACCGGCCGCTCCTCGCGGACCGATGACGGCAACGCCGATGATCGTTTCCACCGGGAAGAGTGATGGTTGCCCGATAGATCGGGTAGACGTTTACATAATTCCGGGCTGTTGAAACGCCCTCCACATTTAAAAATTCCTCCGCCCGCCGATTCTGTCAATGCTTTTTTGGCGTCGCCTAATCGCTTGGCTATTTTATAATAGATATAGTACTCGATTATAACATAAATAAAAATATCCCCGGCAGTCTTTTTCGCCTTGCCGGACAATTGTATTTTGACTACCTTTTGGAGGATTGAAAGCGGCCAGCCGCTTCTCCATGAGAGGGAGCGACCGCGAAGGCCGGGGCCCGCAAAAATAATGGAGGAATTATGAAGTACTTCCCGAGTATCCTGATTGTACTGTTGATCGTCGCCGCCGGCGTGAGGGCCCGGGAGGGGTCCGATTTCTATGCCCGCCATGATTTTCTGTACGCCTCACCGGGGGCCTGGAACTACGGCCTGATCGGTTTCGCCAATCCGGCCGGACCGGCCGGTCTCAAAGCCGCTGAACATCGTTTCTACTGGTCCACCGAGGGTGTCGATGCCTTATCGTTCGATAATTGGGGTTATTTTTTCAGTCTCCCTCATCTCGGATTCGGAACCCAGTCAATCGAATTCGGAGACTTTGAAGTGAATGATTACCGGCTGGGTGTCGCTTTTGGCGATGATCGGCAGATGCTGGGAGTGGCCTACGGCTGGTCTACAGGCGACAAAGCCGCTGCCGAAAGGCGAAATATGCTAACCCTTGGTTCCATCACCCGCCCTCTCCGCTATCTTTCGATCGGCCTTATCGGCAGCCTGTCACTTGAGGATAACTGGCACGAGGCGACCGCTGAAATCGGTCTCCGTCCGCTGGGTACTCATCATTTGACCTTTTTCGCCGATGCCTCGATGGAACGCGGACTGGAAATCGAGGAGATACCCTGGAGTGCCGGCGCCGTTGTCGAGTTGATCGACGGGGTCAGTCTGACCGGACGGTATTTCGATGGTGATCATTTCAATCTCGGGTTGGTGCTCAATCTGGGGCATATCGGCTTGGGCAGCCAATCCCATTTCGATTCCGGCGGCGATCACCTTCGTTACACCCATCACCTCCGCGCCGGAGGCCTCATGCCGAGTCTGGTTTATTCGGCGACACAAAAGCGTAATCGTTATCTTCCCCTGAATCTGCGCGGTGATGTCGAATACCAGAAGTACGTTTTTTTCGACTCGCGCAGCCATCGCCTGATCGATGTTCTGAGAAATATTCGGGCGGCCGCGGATGATCCGCGGATCGAGGCCATTACCCTCAACCTGTCGGGGACCGACATGAAAGCCGAGTATGCCTGGGAAATACGCGAGGAATTACTCCGCGCCCGCCGGGCCGGCAAAACCGTTTTCGCTTTTATCGACCGGCCTTTCCTGACCGATTACCATTTAGCCTCCGTCGCCGACAAAGTCATTCTCGACCCGGATGGCGGTCTGGTTCTGCTTGGCTACGGTATGCATCGCACCTATTTCAAGGGGACCCTGGATAAAATCGGGATCGGCTTCGAGGAATTACGCTATTTCGAATATAAATCCGCTTATGAGAATTACGCCCGGGACAGCATGTCCGATCCTGATCGGGAACAGCGACAAAAGATCGTCGATGATAATTACGAAATGGTTCGCGCCGACATTTGCCGGGCTCGTTCGCTGACCGAGGACGCCTTCGACCGTATTATCGATGAGGGCATCTATATCAATGCCCGCCGTGCGGTGGAACTGGGACTGGTCGATACCCTGGCCCGCTGGTCGAGCATCAACGGGATCATTAACAGAACCCTGAGCAACGCGGTCAGTTCCCTTCCCCCGAGTCAGCTTTTCATCCATAGCCTGCCCTCACGGCAGTGGGGCGGGAAACCGAAAATCGCCGTCGTTTACGGACTCGGCGTATGTGACCTCGATCGGGGCATTAACGCTCGTCGGCTGGAACGGCTCTTCCGTCGTATTAAAAGCGATAATTCCATCAAGGCCGTCGTCTTCCGGGTCGACTCACCCGGCGGCGATGCTCTGGCGGCCAATATCGCCGCCGATGCCGTTCGGGACTGCGCCCGGCGAAAACCGGTGGTTGTCAGCCAGGGTCGCGTCGCCGCCTCCGGCGGTTACATGCTGTCGGTCTATGGCGATTCCATCCTGGCCGGCCCCAATACGATCACCGGCTCTATCGGGGTCATCGGCGGCTGGCTCTATGACAAGGGACTGGGCGACAAACTGGGTATGACCGCCGATGGCGTCCAGCGCGGTCGCCATGCCGATCTCGGACGCAGTCTCTATTCCCCGCTGCCCCTGCCTTTCTTCGGTTTCCAAATCCCCGCCCGGAACCTTACCGATGAGGAACTCGAGGAGGCTGAAATAGAAATCAGAATCGAATACGACAAATTCGTGGCCGGGGTCGCCGAGGGACGCGGCCGCCCGACCGAAGAAATCGAGAGTCTCGCACAGGGGAGAGTCTACACCGGCCGGACCGCCCATGAGATCGGCCTGGTCGACAAAATCGGCGGCCTTATGGAGGCCATTGCCATGGCCCGCCGGATGGCCGGATTGGAGGCCGACCGGGAAATCGAAATCGTCGAGTACCCCAGGTACAAAGGTCTCTTTAACCTGAATCTGAACGTTTCGCCCTTCGGCTTTTCCCTAGAGGACAATCCATACTATATGTACCTGGAAATCCTGAGCACCAGCCGCGGCCGCCCACTGCCGCTTCTGCCGCCCGATTACTATCTCCGGCTCGACGAATAGCGGATTGAAATGCAAAATAAAACACACGGCGAAAGCCTGCTCGCCGTGCGTTTTTTAAATCGAATCGTACCCGCAGGCTTTTATTCCGGATGAACCGGCGCCGGACCACCTTTGAACAGGTAGTTCAGCAAATAGGTTACATCAAGGAGATTGATCTCACCGGAACCGTTGATATCGCCGATTTCGACAAAAGGAACAGGCGGCCGCCCGCCCTTATAAAGGTAATTGAGCAGATAGGTCATATCGAGTAAATTAATCTCACCGTCGGCGTTGACATCGCCGGATATATGACCGATCATCAATACCTCCCCGGTATCGGAAAAAGTGGTGGCATCCAGGAACTCCAGACTGACTGTATACTCCTGCATGGTCGTATCCCACAGCGGCATATAACCGCTCAAAAATTCCGTCATGGACAGCTGGGCGATCAGCAAGTTGCCTGAATCGGAGAAAATAATATCAACCGCCGCCGGGATCAGGGCGTCGTTGACAAGAATCGACGACGTGTCAATCTCCGTCACGTCATGACCACCGATAGAACCGGCTATGTGCAGCTCTGCGAAATTATCCTCATAGCTGTACATGTAGAGGGCATACAGCGGCTCCGGAAGGATATACATGCCTTGCGGGCCGCAGCCGATTCCAAAGGCACCCATGAAGGCGCCGCAACCGTTGTAATCCGGCGTGCAGGGTGAGTTCAGGGCCAGACCGAAATCGCCATCCGCCGTATCACAAAAATATGGATCGGCCGATATATTACCATTAAGTCCCGCCTGGTCGGAGATACATCCGACCCAGTCGCCCAGTCCGTTGCCGTAAATATCACAGCAGCTCATCGAAACGTCGAGATTGCCGGTGCCGCCGCAGAAAATCGGCCGGACATCAGGATTGAATGCTATCAGGCAGTTTTGAAAGGTCACCTCGTGGCTGCTGTCGGTACTGACGATTTCGATAACGGCGCTGTCGTTATAACCGGCATTATCGACAAAGGTGCAATTGGTCAGAGTCGGCTGGGCGTTCCAGATGGTCATGGCTCCGCCCCAGACCGAGCTATTACCCGCAAACAGGCAGTAATCGATATCTCCCGTTGATTCACCGATATACAAACCGCCGCCCTCGGCAAGATCCGGCAGAGGCGGATCGCCGGTGTTGTCGGAAAACGTGCAATGATCGATCAGGATATTCGAATGCAGCACGCACAGACCGCCTCCGATTGAAGATGTATTGTTCAGGAATTGGCAGTTTACTATCTCACATGATGACTGCCTGACATACATTCCACCGCCGCGGGCAATAAAATTTAAGGGATCATTTACGTTGCCGTCGAAGATGCAGTTCTCGATCAGCAGGTCTGATTCAGCCGCGTAGACGCCGGCCCCGGTCGCCGAAATGTTGTTGATAAATCGGCAGTTGCTGACCTGCGTCGAGGAGAGTTCAATCATCAATCCGCCCCCGAATGATACCTCGTTGTCCGGATAATTCACATTGCCGTCAAAAATACAATTCTCGATACACGGTGAAGCGTTATAGATACTAATGCCGGCGCCGAAATTTTCACTGCCCCCGGTAATCCTGAATCCGGAGACAACCGCCGAGCTGTCCTCGCCGTTTTCGAAATTGATCGCCCGGTTCGGGTCGTTCTGATCCCAGCCGCAGTCGATAGTCGTAAAGGTCGGTCCGTTGGCCGTCGTCAGAACCAGTTCCTTGCCGCCGAAATAGAGATCAACATTACCTGTTCCGGAGAAGGTGCCGTCGTGCACCAGAACCGTGTCTCCCTGACCGGCCATGTCGATAGCATGCTGTATGGTAAAAAACGGCGCGCCGGCACTGCCGTCGCCGGTAACATCGCTGCCGCCCAAATCCACATGCCAGACCGGACGGTCGCAGGCTGCCGCTTGGCCAACAAGAACCACCTCATCAAGAATGGCGCCGCTGACATCATCGGTAACATACAAATTGCCGTAATATGCCGACCTGTCGGGCACCGCGAAGTATATACTGACCGGAATCATGTGCTCGCCGGAAAAAGTAATTATGTCCGGTACGGCATAAAAAACGCATGGATCGGAAGAGGTCAGATTGATTTTGGACACCCCTGAAGAGAAGCATTTCAGCTCGATAACCTGATAAGTGGTTTCACCCGGTACCGTCTCGCTGAAAAATATCGTGTCGGCCGGCCCATTGGGATTTAGCGTCTGGCCGCGCCTGAAAACCAGTTTTTGGCCGTAGTCCATATCGTCTATCGAATGATCCGGAAGTACTTCCGGCCAGAGTGCATACTGGACATCGAACTGATCGCCATCATCCAGGATATTCAGGGCGGTGTAGTCAATCGCACCGGCACCTGCATCGCCGGGGTTGTCACCGTCATAGTCGGAATTTAAAACGAACAGATACTCCCGCCCGCCGAGATTATCATTCGGATCCCAGGTCTGGTTATAACACGATGAACCGTTCCATTCGACAAAGCAGGCGTTCAACTGGCGATTATTGTCAATGTCCCAGGCCTCGAAGGGGATCTGGAAGTACCCCTGGTAGCCATAGCCGGGATCTCCGCCGCGGAGATAATTATACGCCCGCTGGCCGGCCGAGGGATCATTGTCGGTGAACCTGACTTCAACAGTATTAAAAGAGTCAATCATCGTCTCGGGATTGAGACTGCTGCCGAAGAAGTAATAGCCATAATCGACGCCGCCGTAAAAATACTCGCCGCCCCAGTTGACACCGGTAAGCCATCTTTCATCCGGCGGGTCGAAAAAGACATCCAGGAGTTCCCCGTAATCGGTGATCCAGGCTTCCGCCGAATCGGCCGACACATACTCCGGAGGATCAAACGGTACGGTTGAATCGAGGGTGTTCCACAGGCCGGCCACGGATGTCAGATTATCGGCTTCGATCGCCGCCCCTAAGGCAATCACCACCTGCTGGCTGTCGCCAGGATTGAACGTAAACGGCCCGAAATTGGCCATCAATCTACGATCACCCGGATTGGAATCAATCCAGCCCTCGCCGGTAACAGGATTGCCCGAACAGTAATATGAAGTAACCAGGCCGGTCACCGGATTGACCAGGGGCGCTCCGGTTTTGCCGTCGAGTCCCTTCATGTAACGGAAGACTTCCAGCGGCGTGTCCGGATCGGTACCGTTGATGTACTTATTGAACGATGTCATCCCGATATTTTCATAACCCGGCATAAGACGTCCATCAAAAACGGCCGTATCTCCGGGTGAAACCACGACCGGGCCGTACAGCACCCGGCCGCCCCAGGCCGGCGGCATATTCCCGTAATCGGCATCGTCATTGTCGGCGCTATAAGCATAGAATATATCATTGGCCGAATCGCACCCGACAAAATCATCGGAACCGCCGCCTATGTCGGGATCAACCCAGAACGAAAAATAAAAACTGTCAATGACATTGGTGCCGCGGTTATAAAGCTTGTACTGCAGATAGACAATATCTTCCTGGCCGGATAAATCGTAACCCCAGACTGTCTGGTGGACTTCGACGCCGAGCGGGTCGGTGCCGCCGCCATAATAATGATTGTCATGCAGCCCGCCGTCATTATATACGGCCCAGAGTGTCTGGTGACCGCGCCGGGCCGGGTTGCCTAAACTGTCCAGCGGCGCCCCGTCGACACAGGCTTCATCGCGCCAGAACAACCAGTCGTTGAAATGATCGGCCGAATCCTGCGCCTCGCAAGCGGGTTTGCCGGGGTCAAGCCAGACTGTACTGTCGGATCTTATCTTGTACACCTTGTACCGCGGAATATCCGGCTGGGCATAGCCAAAACCATCGCACGGTCCCGGGTAGTATTCGGGTGTATCATAAGCGCCGATGGCGGTTCGTATTTGTCCGTTGACCTTGCCGGCCAGGAAAATCCCGGCCGCGTAAACCGTCGTTTTGTTGAAACCCGTAACGATATCATCACAACCGCCCGTTAACGGATAATAGAAACCATCTCCCCGGGAAAACATATAGCTCCAATCTCCGGCAATGCCGCCCCGGTTGGTGACGAACATGAGAATCGAATTCTCATCGAAATAGGCCTGCATGTCGGTTATTTTGGTGCCATCGGCCGGGTCTTCCTGCACATGCAACGGTGGCAGGGCGCTCGCCGATAAAGTTACCACCCAAACCGCCAGAATACAATAGAGTTTCTTTTTCACTGAACCCTCCCTGTCGATTTGTCTCGAACTGCTTTGTCAAAGGCGGTAATGAATCAATTCCGCAGAATTTATTAATTCAATCAGTCAAATTGAAATATAACGATTATTCGGAGATTGTCAACCGGTAAGGCGCTATAGGCCTGCCCTGCAAGGACTAATAATAGTACCAGATGGTCTGGTATTCGTCGATATTTTCGCCGATGGCCTTCATCCGCTCCAGATACGTTAGAACCGGAGCATCGGTTCCGATGAAATTCTTCCGGCTGGCCAGGCCGCGGTCCCAGGGATGGAATTCATAAACCCGCGAACCGTTGGGAAGGATCGAAACCAGATCACGGTGATGCCTGGCGCGGAGATAATTTTTGCCCAGCCCGGGAACATTATAGACCGCCTCGTCGGTGCGCGTCAGTCCCGGCAGCAGTCGCGCCTCCTCGTTTATCTCCTGGAGCAACCTGGCGATAGGGACAATATAATCGCGCGTCTCGCTTTTGCCCTTGGTGTTGAACAGGTAGTACGGCTCGACGCCGATCTGACGAAGGACCATCCGCAGGAGGGCCGTTTCGAACCGGCGCGAGTTGAAAAAGGTGAAGACCTGCTGGTTATACACCGGAATCCCGGCCTCACGAAACTTCCGCACCGCCGCTGCCATGTCCGGGGTGACCTCGTAGGGATGTTCGACATGCGTCACGAGTGATATATCCCGCCGTCCGGGCTTGATATATCCGGCGATTATTTTGATCAGCCGGTCGGTGATACGAAACGGTATCGTCACCGGCAGCCGTGAACCGATCCGAATGTGCCTGACCGTCTTTATCGCGGCGGTCATACCGATGATTTTGTCGACCGTGCGATCATTGAGCGCCAGCGGATCGCCGCCCGTGATAAGTACCTCGTGCACGGCGGGATGCTTCGCGATCCACTTGGCGGCGTTCTCCAGCTTTTTGGAGCCGGCCAGCGCATTGGGTGCCATGACACTGTCGATCTCCCAGTTGCGCTGACAGTACACACAAATCTGGGGACAGGTATTGAACGGTTTCAGGATAACGATACCCGGATAGCGCCGGGTGATGAGATCAATCGGCGAAGTGTCATGCTCCAGCATGAAATCGAAAGCGCATTCCTTGCGTCCCCGATTGGCGGCCATGGTTTCGACATAATTCGCCGGCGGAAACACCTGGGCCCGAATGCACCTGTCACCGGCGCGCTTGTTGGCATCCATCAACGACAGGTAATACGGTGTCACCCCGAAGGGAAGCCTGGCTTTCAGGGCACCCTCGATATTACTTTTTTCTTCCTTACTCAGCGGCACCAGTTTCTGCAACAGCTCCAGGTCTTTGGCAACATGCTTCACGTGCCAGCGCCAGTCCTGCCAGTCCGATTCGGAAGCCCCCAGAACCGAACATATTTTTTCCCTGCGCTTTTTCCTGCGTTTGATGGCGTTGGCGACCATCCCGGTCTCGTAGCGGTTCATCGTTTTTTCTACTCGCGACCACAGTTTATCCAGCTCGCGCGATCTTATCCGGGCCGCCTCCCGCCCGGTAACATCGGGATAATCATCGACTTCGGCCGGCGCCGTTCCGGGACCGCGTCCCTGCATGCCCATGATGATATGAATCAACTCGGCGTAAAAACCGGGTTCCAGATCCAGGCGATCCTTCCCGTGAGCGATATCGAAAAGCGCCTGACTAACGCTGAAACCGGCCATCCGGTCCGACTGCGCCCGCAGGATCGACCGCATGGCGCGACTGCAATCACGGACCCGTACGATACTCTTGACCGATGGTTCATGGCGCTCATCGAAAACATCGAATTGATAGCGGGATACCCGGCGAAACAGGCGTTCCCGAACCACCTCGAGGTTACCGGTACTGCCGGCCAAGGTGATAAACTGCCTGCCTTCGGCAATCAGCCTTTCTTTCGTGTTCTCCATACCATCTGCCCCGATACTACTGCAACTCTCATAAGCCCCTCGACGCCGTCAGCATTCATCGTCTTACACGAATACTCGATCAAGATACTAAAATCACCCACAAAAGGCAAGGGGCCCCTGGATTTAATGACCATAATGCCTTTAAAGCTACCGGCGGCGACTCCCGGCCGACAGCATACAGGTCATTCATGCGCACGGCGGGGATGCAAATCGACCACGGTTGCACCCCAGGAACCGCCGCTTCCCGATTCATGACGGAACGAGGCTACCGCTGGATGTCTGCTCAGAACCGAGCGAACGATGTCACGAAGGACGCCGCGCCCTTTCCCGTGAACGATTCGCAGCCGGTATATCCCTTTCTCCAGACAGGCCTCGATATAATCGGGCACCAGTTGCTTTACCTCTTTGGGTGAGAAGGTATGTAGGTCCAGCGTCCCGTCAATCGGCATCTCGACAAAATCGTCCCCGTTATCCAGCATAAATACAATGTATGAACTATCCGAAATTAATCAAGGGCAAAATACGTTAATGATCGAAACAAAACCGTTTCCTTCGAAAAAAACAGTTCCTTTTTCCGTGGTTTACGTTATATTGTATATGATGGTATACACGAATGAAGTCGCCGCCGAAACGGCCGTCCTGGTCGGGCTGGCCAAAAATTCAGTCCAAAAGAAGGAAATCAAATCATCCCTGAACGAACTGGCGGAACTGGCCGCATCGGCCGGTGCCGCCGTCGCCGATCAAATAGTACAGACCCGTTATCCCGATTCGAAGTATTATATCGGCAAGGGTCTCGTCGAAAGGCTCAAAACCGATATCGAGGCCAACGGGACCAATCTGGTCATTTTCGATGATCCTCTCTCACCGGCCCAGCAGCGTAATCTCGAGGAGGCGCTCGAGGTCAAAGTCATTGACCGCTCCATTCTCATTCTGGCCATTTTCGCTCTACATGCCCGCACCGCCGCCGCCAAACTTCAGGTTGAGCTGGCCCAGCTGGAATATCTTCTCCCGCGCCTGACCCGCGCCTGGACGCATTTCAGCCGCCAATACGGCGGCACCGGTATCGGCACCAGGGGACCCGGTGAAACCCAGCTCGAAATCGACCGCCGTCGGGTCCGGCAGAAAATCGCCCACCTCAAAAAAGAACTCGAACGCCTCGGTCGCCAGCGCGAAACCCAGCGGCGGGCCCGCCAGAATATGTTCAAGGTTTCTCTTGTGGGCTATACCAATGCCGGTAAGTCCACTCTCTTCAACCGGTTGACCAAATCGTCGGTAACCATCGCCAACGCCCTGTTCACCACTCTCGATTCGACCACCCGGGTCATGTCGTCCGGATTCCCCGAAAAGATAATTTTCACCGACACCGTCGGCTTTATCAACAAGCTCCCCCACCAGCTGGTAGCCTCTTTCAAATCGACTCTCGAGGAGGTCACCGTGGCCGATTTGCTTCTTCATGTCATCGATATCTCCGATCCCGGTTATGCCGAAAAAGCCCTCCAGACCGAGCGGGTTCTCTCCGAAATCGGCGGGCATAAAATCGATAAGATATTGGTATACAATAAGATCGACAGCCTCGAAGAGGCTTTTCAAAACGATCCCGATAATCACGGGATTTTCCATGTTTCGGCTCTCAAAGAGATCGGTCTCGATGATTTAAGAAGTGAATTATCCACCCGGCTTCAGTTATTTTTTTGCCGCCATCGTTAAGCCATCGTTTCTCTGTCCGATATAAATAGAAAAGCGCAATAATGTGATATTATGGCCGGAAAAATACTCATAGTTGATGACAACCCGCACATGTCCAGCCTCCTGGTGGAAATGCTGGAGGTTTTCGACTACCAGGCACTCCGGGCCTCCGACGGCTTCGATGCCCTCGACCGGGTTAATCAGGATGATATCGCCATGGTCATCACCGATATGAGGATGCCGAAAATGTCCGGCCTGGAGCTTCTGAAAGCCATCAAGGACAAAAAGCCGGGTCTGCCGGTCGTGGTCATATCGGGTTACTCGGTTGATGAGATGGACTCCTCGCTTGTCAACGAAAAGGCGGACGGTTTTCTCAACAAGCCGTTCATGATGGCCGACATCGAAAACCTTCTCTCGGAACTGCTGTAATTTCGCTGATTCCTTTCTCGCTCTCGCGAAATATCTGAAGGACGCCGATTGCCGTCAGGCGCCGTGTGTTTGTTACAGCCATTATTTACGTCATAAGTTCAATGTTACGATTCGCGTGACCACGGTTGAACCTGTGCGGTGTAAATGACGTGCTATTCGGTGTTCACACATTTTTGTACTATAAGTACAATATGGCAGCCCTGCGCTTTTTGTCCGGTAGCCGATCTCACCCATCCCGAACTGATTGAATTATGACAAGGAATGCTGTCAGTCCACTATACAGCGAACCGAAAGGCCGTAGTGATTGTGTCGATAATGTCGATAAACTGACGAGGAATCAAAAGTCAGGTATCGACTCCAGGAACGATCACCAAGGTATAACGATGACGACCAGAATCCGGAGCAAAGGCCTATGTTCAGGAAACAGTGGTCCTTGCAGGAGCCTCCCGCAAGGGCCGAAAAACAACTTATGTTGGTGGCTCCCGTGTTCGGTGCATACCAGTGTGCCGTTCCGGCGTCTTTCAGTTTGCCCCCCTCGTCAGATCCACGAAAATCCACGGTATCGGCCTCGGTCTGGCTCATGCCGAGATATATCTCCAATTGCTTCCATTCGGTATCGGTCGGCACATGCCACCCCTCAGGGGCAATACTACGACTATCCGCCACCGCAAACCAGTTATATAATCTGCCATATACGGTTACAATACCGTCATTGTTGTCGTACTCGCAATACGCTCCCTCGATTAAATAGGGCCATTCGTACGGATCGGTTTCATGAGGAATCGGATCGCCGTTTCGATAATGCGTAGTCTTCAGATTTTCGGCCATCCACCACTGTTCACCTATTTTGACGGTTTGATAAACATTTCCGTCAATATCGGTCACGGTGCCTGTTTTACAACACAAGGGGCCCGGACCATTCAAATACAGATAATTTATCAGGTAAGTAATATCCAGGATATTGATGACATCGTCATTGTTTACATCGGCCGACTCAATCGGATCAGGCGCCGGACCGCCTTTGTAGAGATAGTTTATCATGAAGGTCACGTCAAGGATGTTGACGGCCCCGGAATTGTCAACGTCCCCGCAATCACCGGCCAGGGACAATGCGGGCAGGACCAGCATTATAATTACCGATACCGCCAGCGGAATTTCTTTCACTGCCAAAGCTCCTATTTGATATCCGGCTGGTGTCTATTATCATTATAATTCATTATTGCCCACGGACAAGCGAATTCGCGGCATCGGAAAGATATGTCAATATTTGCCGCTATCCTAAGAAGATGGAATGAATCCTCGTTGAAATGCCGTTGATTTTGCGCTGGCCCCGCGATTTTCAGCTCCCCGAGGATATAACCGGGGTCACAAAGGGAAACCCCTCAAATCCAAATTATTTCAACATATCTGTTGCTTTCTGAATTGTTATGTATATTTTCGCCGTAAGAAATTAAGATTCGTAGCGGAGGAGAAATGATTACGAAAGAAGAGGCCCTGAAGTATCACAGCCAGGGACGGAAAGGCAAAATCGAGGTAATCTCGTCCAAACCGTGCGTTACCCAGTTTGACCTTTCCCTGGCCTATACTCCCGGGGTCGCGGAACCCTGCCGGGTAATCGAGAAAAACCCGGACAGCGCCTTTGAATACACCGCCCGCGCCAACTTGGTGGCGGTTATCACCAACGGCACCGCCGTGCTCGGGCTGGGCCATATCGGCCCGCTGGCCGGCAAACCGGTTATGGAGGGCAAAGGCGTCCTTTTCAAACGTTTTGCCGATATCGATGTTTTCGATATCGAGGTCGATACTCTCGACCCGGACGAATTCATCAATATCGTCAAAAAACTGGAACCGACTTTCGGCGGCATCAATCTCGAGGATATCAAGGCGCCCGAGTGCTTCTATATCGAGGAAAAGCTTATTGAGATGATGGATATCCCGGTTTTTCACGATGATCAGCACGGCACGGCGATTATATCCGGGGCGGCGCTGATCAACGGCTGTGAAATCGCCGGCAAGGATATCGCCGATTTGAAAATAGTCTTCAACGGGGCCGGCGCCGCCGGGATCGCCTGCGCCAAACATTACCTGGCCCTCGGCGCCCACCGGGAAAATTTGATTCTGTGCGACTCCAAGGGGGTCGTCTACAAGGGCCGCGAAAAAGGCATGAATCAGTACAAGGAGGAGTTCGCCTCCGATACCGAGGCCCGAACGCTGGCCGAGGCGATGAAAGGGGCCGACGCCTTTTGCGGCGTTTCCGTGGCCGATGTCGTCACCCAGGACATGGTTCGTTCCATGGCCAAAAACCCGATGATTTTCGCCATGGCCAATCCCGATCCGGAGATTACTTATCCCGAGGCGGTGGCGGCCCGCGATGATGTTATCATGGCTACCGGCCGTTCCGATTATCCCAACCAGGTCAACAACGTGCTCGGTTTTCCTTTCATTTTCCGCGGGGCTCTCGACGTTCGCGCCCGGACCATCAACGAGGAGATGAAAGTGGCCGCGACCAGGGCCCTGGCCAAACTCGCCAAGGAGCCCGTGCCGGAATCTGTCAGTGCCGCCTATGATGGGGTATCGCTCAATTTCGGCCGCGAATATATCATCCCCAAACCGTTCGACCAGCGCGTGCTCCTCTGGGAGGCCAAAGCGGTGGCCGAGGCCGCCATGGAAACCGGTGTCGCCCGCCGTAAGGTGGCTTCCGAGGAATATCTCATGAAGCTGGAGACGCTTCTCGGGCGCGCCCGGGCGGTCATGCGGGTGATTATCAATACCGACCGGGAGCATCCCAAGACGATCGTCTTTCCGGAAGGTGAACACCACAAGATTCTCAAGGCGGCCGCGAGTATTCACGGCGAACGTATCGGCAAACCGGTTTTATTGGGCGATACCGAGTTGATTCTCGAACGCGCCCGTGAAAACGATGTCGATCTCGAGGGCGTCAA
>Ga0272444_10003134_pt1 | contig 15059 bp, 6 predicted proteins | sample SSMForm13_FD_201033 | JGI IMG/M metagenome (GOLD analysis project Ga0272444, IMG submission 201033) | Marine sediment archaeal communities from Little Sippewissett salt marsh, Falmouth, MA, United States - SSM-Form-13 | ecosystem: Environmental > Aquatic > Marine > Wetlands > Sediment ...
CTGCGAACTCGAGCGACTGAGGGGAGGGGGCGAGAGAACATTCTCTCACCTACTTGCACAGCAAAGCTTGGACCATCAGCCTAGCTGATGGTTTATGGTATTAATTAACAACATACAATAGCCCTGCTAGTTTTCATTGACACCTCATGTTATCCCTGCTATGTTGACCCCGTGGATCCCCTGACGTATCAAACGCTCGTTCGACTTAATCCCTGGCTCTTGTCTGCAGAGAAATGGCCGGAGTGCGCCCGGCAACACCTGCCCGATCCCTATATACCCAGGCACACACCATTGACCATGGACGAGAGTGCAGCCAGCCTGGTCATCGGTCCTCGACAAGCAGGAAAATCCACACTCATCTGGCAAACAATCTCCAACCAGCCCTCCCCGGTACTATACTGCAATTGTGAAGAACCCTCTATTCGCGAACTTTGCCTTTCTCCTGCCCTGTTCATTCAAGACATGGAGCACCTCGCTCCCCAGGCCCATGGGCTTTTTTTTGACGAAATACAGCACTTGAATGAAGCGGGGCTTTTTCTCAAAGGTCTTATCGATCTTAAGACCAAGATGCCCATATTGGCCACAGGGTCGTCCAGTTATCACCTCCGTTCCAAAACCCGCGAATCATTGGCAGGTCGAGCCCGTCGTTATCAACTGCTCCCTTTCAGCCTGGCCGAAGTGCTGCCTCCTGATCGATCTCCTATTATCCAAACGATGGAGACCCAGACCGTTCTGGAGGAGTCTCTCTTGTGGGGTGGGTATCCGGAAGTGTTCTTGAGCCCGGATAAGGAACAGGACAAAGGAAATGTGCTGGGCAGACTAATAGAGGCCTTTGTGCTGCGTGATGCCTCAGATCTCTATGCCATAAAGAACCCACAGGCCTTTCGCCGTCTCCTGAGCCTAACAGCCTCCCAGGTGGGGGATTTGGTTAATCTGTCGAATTGGTCGGAGATCCTTGGGGTCAGTGTAAACACCGTGGGCCAGTATTTAAGCATCCTGGAAGAAAGCCACATTATCCGTCTCGTCCGGCCCTATGTTGGCGGTAAACGGGCTGAGATTACCTCAAGGCCCAAGATCTATTTCATTGACAACGGACTGCGCAATTTCCTCTTCGGAGGATTTGCGCCTCTTCAAACAAGGGCTGACAGGGGCAAACTGGTGGAAAACTATGTGCTTTCAGAACTGTGCAAGTACACAAACCCCCTTCTCGACTCGATTCATTTCTGGCGCAGCAAATCCCAGGCAGAGGTGGATTTTGTGCTCTTGCGCGGCAATGAAATGGTTGTGGTGGAGGCAAAATCTGCGGCCCTGAAAAGGCCGAGACTAACGCGCTCGCTTCAGAGTTTCATTCAAGCCTACAGCCCGCCAAAGGTAATCGTTGTCAATGCCTCTCTGCGGGAAGAGATCTCCTTTAATGACACCAAAGTGATCTTCGCCCTCATGCAGGATATCAAACCCCTGCTGGGACAATAAGGAATCGCCCCAAGGATTGGATTCACTTCTCCCGCAAGATCCGCAATCTTAGGGTCTTTGCTCGACGGCAAGATCGCATGGTAGGAAAACAAGCCACGCACCCTGGCACCGGTTATCATAATGCTTCTTGACGAGGAAGAACCGGCTTCTAGAAGAAGATAAGGGACCACGGGAGACCCATGTGCTCCCCTATTCCACGAGACATTCTTTACTAATCACACGAAAGCTGATGTTCCGGTGTCTCCCGAGGAGCCGAGGAGGGGGTGATGCCCAGGCAAGGGAGGTTGGCGGTTGCCAATTTGGTTCGACGGAGGCGGAATTCTGTCCGAGGCCAACGATGGGAACCATACCTCCATATGTGATCTATGTGATGCTGCCGCGCGACAGTGTGTCTTATTGTCCAATTCTTTCCGCGATGCGCCTAACTTCCTCTGTTATGCTCTCTTTTACTTCCTCCCAACCGATATCCCAGAGAAGTGTCAGGTCAGCCTCACGGTCAGCTTGTTCAAAATCGACCAATCCTTTGAGAAAAAGGAGTTTGCTGTACCGAATACCGTGGTTCTCTTCCATCGCAAGCGTCAACAGTGACCCTAATGGTATCACGCGCCTAGTCAGGCAATACAAATCCACAAAGTCCTTTTTGCTGCCCCGACTCCCTATCGCCAGGATCTTCATTCGCCCTATGTCTTTTGGGTTAGCCACCTTGAGATTCGGTGTGCGGCTATCTGCGGGCTGAAGAGGAAATTTCAGCGGAATCCTTTCTCTTATCAGATCGACCCTGACGGACTGTATCATCATTTCCGTGTGATCAGATGTTTGATTGAGCACGAGCGTTTCCAGCCCCTTTGACTTGATCGCCATTTCAAAGGAAAGGAAATCTGATGCCTTCCCAACAAAGAAGTCCAGATCCTCAGATATCCTGTGTCCCAATTGAAGAGCCAGACCTGTTCCCCCGCCAAGATAGCAGGACCCCATAAGGGCAATGGAATTCAGTCTGGAGAGCAAATCCCATATGGAGTTGGATATCGCTTCGGAATGCATGGCTCACTCCCCACCTCCAAAAGAATCCTCCAAAAATTCCTGGATCTCCTTGAAAGGGTTCTGCTCGTCTTCAAAACGTCAATCATCGCCTCCCGGCTGTAAGTTTTCAAAACAAAACGCATTGCTGCTTCATCACCATGCTCCATGAGTCTGCTGATGACAAAGTAGGATGACCTGTCAACCGAGAGGGTCTGAAAATCAACATCCCAAAAAAAGGGGCGAAAAGAATCAGGCAATCTATCATGAGCGAAAGGTTTGTTCATGTCCGCTACTCCCACGGTTACGTTCCGGAGCGCCCGCAGGATCATATCGGCATCCCGCGGGGATCAGATCTTGTGGGCCCATGCATTCTTGACAAAGGCTATCAAAACCATATTCCTGGAACGGCGAGAAGTCAAGCAATTCCCTTTAGATACTGTCCATACAGGGATATGTCCCCTGCCATTTCCGGTAACGGTCTATCGGGTCTGATTTGAACGGGCTGTTGCCCAAACCAAAATCCCTTTGAGCGCTTATTGAAACGTTTTTTGTTAACAAATCTTGGCTAAGCGAAAGATCAGTGATGTCAAATGGTTGAGCCTGAAAGGCGAATATGGCGGAAAGCTTCACTACGTGCGACATCACCTGGAGTGAGCATCAGATTTGCCAAAAAAGGTTTCAGGGCCAGCGAAAAGGGATTTGGGCAACAGCCCGTAAATGGCCTATCAACGCACAAGATGGTCTCGTAATAGAGAGGATGCCCAGGGCATCCGGCCCCCAGCAGATCATCGCCACCAGCGCCAATGGGACTTACGGTGTTTATGCCGGAGACATGGACGAAGACGGTGACCTCGATGTCCTCTCCGCCTCTTGCACTGACGACAAGATCGCGTGGTACGAAAACACGCCACCGCCTACCCTGGCGCCGATCACCATATTGCTTCTTGACGACGAAGAGCCGGCTTCTAGAAGAAAATAGGGGGCTGTTACCCAAAGGCAAGAGCCCCGACCATTTGGAGGTCAATTTCCATTTGGTCTTGACTATTTGGTAAGTACGGAAGTCGGACTCGGCAGCGCAGTCCCCCTGTGAGTGCCCCTTGAAGTTCACCCTTTTATCAGGTATAATAGATTATTCACTCCGTTTTCCACCCCACCGTTTTTGCGATCCATGCACAACCAATAATGATCAAGTCGTAAGAAGTCCTAGACCTTGTCACTCCGGCGAACCCCGGATCGGGGTCCGGGGCAGGCTGAGGAATCTATACAGGACGCCCCTTGGGTCAACGGCACATCTCTCAGGGCAGGGCATTTCGCGGTGCCGGTACGGTTTGTTGTACTCAGGAAGGAAACAGTAGAAGGAGACAGTATGATGGGTAGATTGATAATCGCGCTTCTGGCAAGTGTGGTGATAACCATGGGCCTCTCCTTGGACATTGAAGCGGCTCCCGTGCCACCAGGGCCGAGTATCGGGGCCACCAAGGACGATTCCCCCGGAAGTGTGCAGCCGGGGGGCACCATTACGTACACCGTCACCATTACGAACACTGGTGATGAGGATGCCACGGGCGTGGCATTCGACGACACCATCGACGGGAACACCATCTTGACCCCGGGCTCCATCAAGACCACCCCTCTGGCCAGAAACGACATCTACGACTGCCTGGGAAACGTGGGCATGACGGCCCCGTTGGTTAGCGGGGTCCTTGGAAACGACACGGACCTGGACGGGGGCACCGTGACCGTGACGGCCGTGCAGGGGGCCGGCGGAAACGTTGCCTCGGCCACGGCCACAGGCCAAAACGGGTCGGTAACGGTTCAGGCGGACGGCAGCTTCACCTACGACCCGCCACCCGGCTTTGAGGGGGACGACACCTTTACCTATACGGTCACAGACGATGAAACAGACACCAACAACGCCACCGTGACCATTACGGTGACTCACATGATCTGGTTTGTAGACAACAGTGCGGGCGCAGGTGACGGACGGCTCTCGTCCCCTTTCAACACCATCACGGCCTTCAACGCCATTCAGACGGGGACCGCTCCCGGTGCCAAGAATGGGGACATCGTCTTTCTCCATACTGGGAGCGCATCGTATGGGGCGGGCATCGTCCTGCGTAACGACCAGAAGCTGTTCGGGCAGGGGATCAACCTACATACCCAGTTAGGGGCTCTGACGCCCGCCATTGTACCGCCGGCCTTCAGCGACCTGACAGCCTCGAATCCCGCAGCCGGAACGCGATCGGAGATTGCCCCGGCCGCTAGCGACGGGATCACCCTGGGCCAAGACAACCTGGTGCGCGGGCTGAACGTGGGCAACACGCCGGGCCGCGTCGGCATCACCGACAATGGCGGCACCGTTGGCTCCCTGACGATTGACACGGTTTCCATCACCGGCAGCGGCGGAGGGATCGAGATCGACGCGGGCGGCACGCTGGACATCAGTCTGGACAGCCTATCGGCCAGCAGCTTGGTTGACGAGGGGGTTCACCTCGACTCCGTCACCGGGTCTTTTGGCGTCGCAGGCGGCGTGATCAGCGCCAATGGCATCACCACAGTGCATATTGACGGCAACCCTCCCCTAGACCTGGACGTGACCTTGACGAGCGTCTCCTCCGCCGGCGGATCGGCCGAAGGGATCTATCTAAAGGACACGACGGGCAGTTTCTCCGTAACGGGCACTGGTTCGACGGCCGATTCCGGCGGCACGATCAGCGGCAAGCCCATTGGTGTGCGCCTCGACAACGCCACGAACGTGTCCCTTTCCAACATGAAGATGGAGAATTTCTCTGATTTCGCTATTCGCGGAACAAGCGTCAACGGTTTCACCCTGGCTGACAGCATCATCACGGGCAGCAACGGCGACAATAGCGCAGCCGATGAGGGGAGTGTCAGCTTTGACAATCTGATTGGAACGGCCATCTTCGAGGGCAGCCGGATCGATGGGGGTTGGGAAGACAACATTGTGGTAACAAATACGACGGCAGGCACGCTTAACATGTTCGTCCGCAACAGCGCCAGCGATCCAATGGTCATCGGCCTAAACAGCGTCGATAACGGAAATGATGGAATTCTGGTGGAATCGCGAGGCGCTGCAACACTCAATCTGACGGTCACGAACGTGAGTTTCCTCGGAGCGCGAGGCGACCTGATCCAGGCAAACGCCCTGGACACCTCGACCATGGATGTGACGCTCCAAGACAACGCCTTTCAGAACGGACACACGAATAGCCTGGGCGGCGGCGTCACCATCTCCGGCGGCAGCGCCACAAGTAATATCACGCTCACCTATGATGTGTCGGGGACCACCCCCAACGGGCAGACCTTTCAAGGCGCTGTTTCGAGCGCCATAACGGTCAATATCGTAAACGGTATTGGTGGCGACATTTCCGGCACCATTAAGAACAATCAGATTGGCCTATCAGGTGTCCCGGGTTCCGGTTCATCTACAGGTTCCGGCATCGCGGTGGGCGCCACCACGGTGGACAACAGTGCCAGCATGACCCATACCGTCCTGATTGACGGCAACGACATCTTCGGAGTCAACGGCTCTGCCGGCATCGACGTCCTGGCCAATTATAACGCCACCGTAAACGCCACGATTACAAACAATGATATGAGTCAATTTGCGGGCTTTGCATTGGCCGGGATCTATACGATCGTCGGTGGCGCCACCGTCACTGATACGGCCCACATCTGCGCCCATATCCAGGACAACCAGATTGACACCACCGGCCTCCCCTTTGCCTTTGACATATTCATCGACCAGGTCAGCGCGTCAGCGAGCTACCGTTTCCCCAATTACGTCGGCCCCACAACCGGGGGCCCTACGCTCAACGCATTCCTTGCAGGGCAGAACACGCTGGTGCCAGGAGGAGGCGGTGTTGACTCCGCTCTCGCCCAGAACGTGACAGGGGGTTCTAATCCCTGCGCACCGCTCCCTACTGCTGCAAGCAGAAGCGTCCCGATCCTGACGGAGGAGCGATTGTCGGTCTCTACGGACAAAGCGATTGAGGACCCGTCACAGGCCCGTTTGACGCCATGGCAGGGCGACCGGCTGCTTCTGGGACGCTTAGAGCTTGCCGACTTGGCAGACACCCCATTGGCCGAAACATTGGTGGCCGGCGTCCGAATGGACATTGACGGCGCAGGCCGCGGCTGGTTTGTGGACAAGACGCTGCCCACGGCCGTGGGGCCGTTCGAGAACCCTTCCACGAGGAGAAGATAGGATGAATACTCAGAAGAGAACCATAGGAGCCCTATTGGAGATGATCCTCGTGGTTGGACTGGTCCTGGGCCTGTCCACTGCGCCTGCCTGGAGTTCCGGTGAAACCGTACATCTTGATGTCGGCGTCCTCAACCCCGGCGAGTCTCTCACCATCACCTTTGATGTGACCGTGGACACCCCCTTTCCCTCAGGTGTGACACAAGTCACCAACCAGGGCACTATCTCAGGGGACAACTTCACCCCCGATGTGGATACCAATGCAGAGGTCACAGATATACTGCTTCCGGAGATGGATGTCTCTGGAGGGGGGAACGCCATTGCTGACGGGGATACTACGCCTTCGACGACAGACGACGCGGATTTCGGCAATATCGCCGTAGCAGGCGGAACGAACGCGCATACCTTTACCATCACCAATTCCGGCACGGCCCCATTGAATCTCACGGGAGGGCCGCCCCGAGTGACCATAACCGGCACCCATGCCGCCGACTTTGGGCTCACGACCGATGCCACCACGCCGGTAGCCTCCGGAGGAGGCACCACGACGTTTGAGATCACCTTTGATCCCAGCGCTGCCGGCTTGCGTGAGGCAACGGTGAGCATCGCCAATGACGATTCGGATGAGAATCCCTACAACTTTGACATCCAAGGAAATGGCTTAGTGCCGGACATGATTGTATCCGGCAACGGCAGCGACATTGCCAATGGTGATACATCACCCAGCACTGTTGACGGTACGGACTTTGGTGCGGCCGACACCGGGGTAGGCAGCGTTACCAACACATTCACCATCACCAACAATGGTCCTGTATCGCTCAATCTCTCGGGGAGCAGTCCCTATGTTTCCCTGTCGGGGACCCATGCATCCGATTTTACGGTTACGGCCACGCCCAGTTCCACTGTGGCAAGCGGCGGGGGCACAACAATCTTTGACATCACCTTTGATCCTTCCGGCACGGGGCTTCATGGGGCAACGGTCTCTGTCTCCAGTGATGACCTGGATGACACCCCGTATACATTTGCCATTCAGGGTTCGGGCGGCAGTCATCCGGAAGTGTCTGTAGAAGGGAATAGTGTCGAGATTGTGGATGGCGATGGGACGCCGAGCACGGCAGATGGTACAGATTTCGGGTATGATCTTTTCCTCTATTTGGCCTATTCTCCGGAACATGAATTCACCATACGAAATACCGGTTCGGCCGCATTGAATCTTACAGACACCCCGAGAGTCACTTTAACCGGAACCGATTTCACCCTGACCCAGGATGCACCCGTAAGTATTGCGCCAGGCGGTGCGGCCACTTTCAAGATAAGATTTGCCGCAAGCGCCGTGGCCGTTAGAACAGGCACGGTAAGTATTGCTAATGATGACAATGGGGAGAACCCCTATAGCTTCGCCATTCGGGGCGAAGGGTATTCCGGGGCGTTGATGATCGTTGAGGGAGGAAGCCCGCAGCAGGATATTGAAAACGGTGATACTACACCATCAGCCGATGACGACACCGATTTTGGAACCACGAACGTGGCCGGCGGGACAGTAGAACATACTTTTCAGATAAAAAACTTTGGGTCTTCTGATTTAACCCTTGGTGGGACACCCAGGGTGGAGATCACCGCAGGCGACATAGGAGATTTTCTTGTCTCACAACAGCCAGGTGCAACCATCGCGACCGGTGACAATGGTACCTTTAAAATCCGTTTCGATCCGAACGCTTCAGGGCTAAGATCTGCCACCGTGAGCATTGACAATGATGATCCGAACCGCAATCCCTATACCTTTACCGTACAAGGCACGGGCCAATCAGTGCCCACAGTGACCACAATGGCGGTGACTGACGAGACAAGCCATTCAGCTACAATAAATTGCACGATCACGGACCTTGGCGATCCCCATCCCACAGCCCATGGCGTGGTCTGGAATCTTGCCGGAGGGCCTGACCCCACATTGGCCGACAACAGCACCGACGAAGGGCCGGTGGGGGCCGTGACACTTCCTTATGCCTTTACCAGCACCATGACCGGTCTTGATCCCAACACCGACTATGCTGTCAGGGCCTATGCCACAAACACAGCCGGCGCGGCTTACGGAGCTGTCCTGACTTTTACGACACTTCCAAGCGGCATGCCGCCGGTCTATTACCTGCTCGACGAGCCGGAACCGGAACCGACAAGACGACGCTGATGATTGATCCTATCTGGGATCCTATTCTAGCGGGCTGTTCCTCAAGTTGAAAGCAGTGGAGGAACAGCCCGTTATTTCAATATTGGCCCTGTAATCTACCCTGGCTCCAGGCGAGCTTAGGCATCAAGAATGTTGGCCGCCTCTCTAAGGCATGAACCTTGCTCGAAGATACCACTGCGACCTACGTCCAAGCGGTGGCGTCACATACAATCCGTGAAGATATGAGGAGGAAGAAGCGAATGTCGGAAACATCAATGAAAGGAAAACTGACCAAGATAGTCTCTGTTCTTATCTTGTTCTTCTTCGTGGCCGTTGCAGCCTATGGAGAAGAGGTGGTGATCAATTTCGATGATCTCGCGAATGGGGACCCCCTTCCTAAATCGGGCACTGGGTATGGTGGTTTCTATTGGGCCTATGGTTCTGACACGCCATATGTCATCAGCGATGCCCAGCTCGTGTCTTATAGCTGTCCAAGAAACTCACCATCCGGCGAGATTCAGGTCCGTATAGCAGGAGATGAACCTAAAGCAATCACGGTGACCCCTGATGCCGGCGGCACATTCAACTTTGGCGGGGCCAAATTTGCCAGATATTGTTGGTTCACAGCAAGTAACGTTACGTTTACCGGTTATGTGAGTGGCGGAGGCACTGTTACGAACTCATTTACCATACCGGGAGGAGGCAGTTACGGGACGAAATCGTGCTCCAACATGACAAACCTGACGTCAATCGTCATAAGCGGCGGCAGCGGATCGTGGCTCATGGATGATTTCCTTGTGATTCAGGGCGTGGAGATAGGCGTGGAGGGAAACAACACTTCCATTGTCGACGGCGACACTACGCCTTCCACAGCCGACCATACCGATTTCGGGGGTGCCGATGTAGGAGGTGGAGAGGTCGTCCGTACTTTCACGATCAGAAACCTGGGAACGAGCGCATTAAACCTCACCGGAAACCTCACCGGCTCTCCCAGAGTGGCCGTAAGCGGCGCCCACGCGTCGGATTTTACGGTGACCCCTCAACCGTCTACTCCTGTGGCGGCCAATGGTGGAACCACGACCTTCCAAGTTGCCTTTGACCCCGGTGCTACGGGGCTCAGGAGTGCAACACTGAGCATTGCCAATGACGACACAGACGAAAACCCCTATGATTTCGCTATACAGGGTACGGGAGACAGTTTGCCGGAAATCACCCTCAAGGAGGGGACCACGAATATCCCTGACGGCGGAAGCTACGACTTTGGCGGCCAAGCCCTTTTGACGAATACGGACGTGGTCTTTACCATCGAGAACCCGGGGAGCCAGAACCTGACATTGTCCGGCTCGCCCATTATTACCATTACCGGGCCGGATGCCAGCCAGTTCAGTGTTCAGGCCCAGCCCACATCGCCCGTTGCCGCTTCAGGCAGCACGACCTTCACGATCCGCTTTTCACCCACCTCGGTGGGGGCCAAAACCGCCTTTATCGCCATGGCCAACGATGACAGCGATGAGACCCCCTATGACCTCACCCTCAACGCCACTGGTGGGGGACCTGAAATCAATCTCAAGCAGGGAAGCACCAACATCGCTGATCCCGGCAGTTACAACTTCGGCAGTCAGCCCACGGGCAGCGATACTGATGTCGTCTTTACCATTGAAAGCTTGGGAACGGAGGACCTGACGCTGTCCGGTGCGCCCGATATTATTACCATTACCGGCACACATGCCGACCAGTTCAGTGTTCAGGGGCCGCAGCCCACATCCCCCATTGCCCCTTCAGGCAGCACGACCTTTACGATCAGCTTTTCACCCGACTCGGAGGGGGCCAAGACCGCCACTATCGCCATTGCCAACAATGACGGTAATGAGGACCCCTATGATCTGACCCTCAACGGGACCGGCGTGCTGCCCGTACCTGAGATCGACCTGAAACAGGGAGGTACCGACATCGCTGATCCCGGGACCTATGACTTCGGAACAAGAACCAATAACACGGATACGGACGTCGTCTTTACCATCGAGAACCCGGGGACTGCCGACCTCACATTGTCAGGGACGCCCATTATTGACATTGTCGGGGCAGATGCCGGCCAGTTCAGTGTCCAGGCCCAACCCACATCGCCGGTTGCCCTTTCGGGAAGCACGGACTTTACGATCCGCTTTTCACCCACCTCCTCAGGGGCCAAAACCGCCTCCATCGCCATTGCCAGCAATGACAGCGATGAGAACCCCTATGATCTGACCCTTAACGGAACGGGCACCCGGAATACGATGATCGATTTCGATGATTTCGGTACCGGTGCTCTTCCCCCTGCTGCGCCCGGCTATAAAGGATTTACATGGGAAGGGGACCCCGGCGTCGTCAGCAATGCCCAAATGAGTGGTTGGGGTTGCAGCAGATATGCCGCCTCCAGTCCTAATCAAGTGCGCATCGCCTCAGGAGAGCCTTCAACGATCACGGTGACTCCCGTAACAGGCACGTTTAACTTTGCCGAGGCCAAATTCAAGCAATATTGCTGGAACGCGGCGAGCAACATCACGCTCACAGGCTATGTGAGTGGTGGAGGAACCGTATCCCATCCCTTTTCCATTTCCACAGGCTACCAGACGGCATCCTATGCGGACATGAAGAACCTGGAAAAACTTGAAATCACCAGTGACGCGAACGGGAACTTCCTCATGGACGATTTCGCGTACAACCTGGACACGGAGATAGACGTTCAGGGAAACGGCACCTCCATTGCCGACAACGATGTAACGCCTGACACAGCAGACCACACCGATTTCGGCGGTACGGATGTAGCGGGTGGAACCGTTGTTCGCACCTTTACCATCAATAATCTGGGGGCCATTGACTTGCATCTGACCGGAACGCCCATCGTTGAGGTCAGCGGCACCCATGCCGCGGATTTTACGGTAACGGCTCAACCGGTTACTCCCGTGTCTGCCGGCGGAAGCACGATCTTCCAGGTCACCTTTGACGCCAGTGCCAGTGGACTGAGGAGTGCGGCACTGAGCATAGAAAATGATGATATAGACGAGGGCACTTTTGATTTCAGCATCCAGGGCACAGGCGTTGTGGCGCCGGAGATCGATGTGCAGGGAGACGGTCAATCCATTGCAGACGGGGATACGACCCCTTACACCACAGACGACACCGATTTCGGTAGTCTCAACGTGGCCGGCGACACCGTGGAGCACACCTTTACGATCAGGAATCCAGGGTCGGCAGATTTGAACCTCACGGGCACGCCGCTGGTGGCCATCAGCGGTACCCATGCCGCTGACTTTACCGTAACCGTTGATCCCGTAAGCCCGGTAGGCTCCGGCGGGGGCACGACCACTCTTACCGTGCAGTTCGACCCCAGCGACGCAGGCCTGCGGGAGGCAACGGTCAGCATCGCCAATAGCGATTCCGATGAAGATCCCTATGATTTCTCCATACAGGGCACGGGCACTGCGCCTGAGATGGACGTTTCCGGACTGGGCGTCTCCATTGCTGACGGGGATGCCGTGCCGGAGGGAGCGGACGATACGGACTTCGGAGATGTCCTGGTGGCGACCGGAACAAACCCAAACACCTTTACCATCACCAATTCCGGCACAGCCGTATTGAATCTCACGGGAGGCCCCCCGCGAGTGACCATCAGCGGTACCCATCAGACTGATTTCACGTTGAGCTTGGATGCCACGACACCGGTAGGGGACGGAGGGGGCACCACCACCTTCACCATCACCTTTGACCCCGGTGCTCCCGGCCTGCGTACGGCCACCGTCAGCATCGCCAACAATGATTTGGATGAGGATCCCTACAATTTCTCCATCCAGGGCACGGGCATTGCGCCTGAAATGGATGTTTCCGGACTGGGCGTCTCCATTGCTGACGGGGATGCCACGCCTTCGGCAGCCGACGATACGGATTTCGGAAGTGTGTTAGTGGCAGGCGGCACAAACCCAAACACCTTTACCATCACCAATTCCGGCACAGCCGACTTGAATCTCACGGGAGACCCGAGAGTGACCATCGGCGGCGCCCATGCCGCTGACTTTGAGCTCACGACCGATGCTGGTGCATCAATAGCCTTAGGAGGAGGGACCACCACGTTTGAGATCACCTTTGACCCCAGCGCTGCCGGCTTGCGGGAGGCAACGGTCAGCATCGCCAATGACGATGGGGATGAGGATCCCTATGATTTCTCCATACAGGGCTCTGGCATTGAACCGGAGATGGATGTTTCCGGACTGGGCGTCTCCATTACTGACGGGGATACGACGCCTGCTACGGCAGACGACACGGATTTTGGCACGGTCAACATCAACGGCGGCATGGTTGACCACACCTTTACCATCGAAAACACCGGGGCGGTGGACTTGGCCCTCACCGGTGCACCCGGTCCACCCCTGGTGGAGGTGACCGGTGCCCATGCGGGGGACTTCACCGTGACCGCGGTTCCCACAACGCCCGTAGCCGCTAGTGGCGGAACGACTACCTTTACGGTCGAGTTTGACCCCAGCGCACTGGGCCTGCGCACGGCTACGGTCAGCATCGCCAATGATGATGCTGATGAGGACCCCTATGACTTCGCCATTCAGGGCACGGGCGGCGTCTCTGAAATGGACGTCCAGGGAAACGGCACGTCCATTGTGGACGGCGACACAGGTCCTTCCGTGGCAGACGACACAGCTTTCGGCACGGTCAATATCAACGGCAGCACCCTGGACCACACTTTTACCATCGCCAACTCTGGATCTGCGGACTTGTCGTTAGATGGCACACCCTTGGTGGCTGTGACCGGTACCCATGGGGGGGACTTCACCGTGACCGTGGACCCCACAACGCCCGTTGCCGCCACTGGCGGAACCACGACCTTTACGGTCCAGTTTGACCCCGGCGCAGAAGGCCTGCGCACGGCAACCGTGAGCATTGCCAATGATGACGCTGATGAGGACCCTTATGACTTTGCCATACAGGGCACGGGCGGCGTCTCTGAGATGGACGTGCAGGGAAACAGCACTTCCATTCCTGACGGGGACATGGCGCCTTCTACAGCGGACGACACGGATTTTGGCTCAGCCGACAGGACAATGGGCACGGTTGACCACACCTTTACCATCGAAAACACCGGGGCGGCGGACCTGGCCCTCACCGGGGCACCCGGTCCACCCTTGGTGGCTGTGGGCGGTGCCCATGCGGGTGACTTTACCGTGACCGTGGACCCCTCAACGCCCGTTGCGGCTGGTGGCGGAACCACGACCTTTACGGTCCGATTTGACCCCAGCGCTCTGGGCCCGCGCACGGCAACGGTGAGTATTGCCAATGATGACACTGATGAGAACCCCTATGACTTCGCCATACAGGGCACTGGCGCCGACTTGGCCCAGCTCACCACGGTGTCGGTGACGGACGAAACAAGCCATTCAGCCACGGTAAACTGCACGATCACAGACCTTGGCGATCCCAATCCCACAACCCACGGTGTGGTCTGGAATATTGCCGGAGGGCCCGACCCCACATTGGCCGACAACAGCACCGATGAAGGTGCGACCAGCACCATAGGGGCTTTTACTACCAACATGACGGGCCTTGATCCCAACACCGACTATGCTGTCAGGGCCTATGCCACAAATGCAGCAGGCACGGGCTACGGAAACGTCTTGACCTTTACGACCCTGCCAAGCGCCTTGCCGCCGGTGTACTACCTGCTCGACGAGCCGGAACCGACAAGACGGCGCTGATCATTGATCCTATCTGGACGGGTTGTTGCTCAAGCCAAAAGGAATTTGGGCAACAGCCCGTCAACATGTCACCCCCTGCCGTCATTTGAATGCCTCTTTTGTCGTCTGCCCACTACCCCACGCCAGCCTAAGCATTTAAAATCCAAGGATATATCTCTGCCGATCCTTCAAGGCATGGTCCTTGCCGGCACGTAACACTTTCACCTGCACCCATGGGGTGGGGTCACAAAGCCGCCTTTTCCGGGTCTCGGAAAATGTAGGAAGGCCCATCAGCAGGTACTTCCCGGCCCCAACAACCAGGAGGCCGGGATGCACTGCCGGCTTCCCCAAGCCTAAGGGATCAGCATCATGTGTCATTATGATCATCATGGCGTCCTCGACCTGCAGAACACACAACCTGGAAGAACGAGTTGCAAAATTAGTTATTATTGTATATACT
>Ga0272444_10003135_pt1 | contig 15059 bp, 22 predicted proteins | sample SSMForm13_FD_201033 | JGI IMG/M metagenome (GOLD analysis project Ga0272444, IMG submission 201033) | Marine sediment archaeal communities from Little Sippewissett salt marsh, Falmouth, MA, United States - SSM-Form-13 | ecosystem: Environmental > Aquatic > Marine > Wetlands > Sediment ...
TCTACATAGTGCTCAGTAGAGTAGAATACTCTACTGAGCACTATGTAGAACCGCGAAAAGGCAATGGTCCATTGTCAGTATTTGATAATATTGATGATTGCATACGTTTTGCCAAGCTGTTTTTTCCAAATTATTATATGTCAGGAAGAGAAAGATTAGACATATATCACTGTAAATATGTTGAATCTGCACATGATATATTGTGGTTTTCTGCCGGTTCAAGTAGCATAATGCGTGTCATTCACATCCCCCCTGGCACGGTATTTGCATCCCGAGTCAAGCTGACTAAACTTCACTCTTTCATCGAAGCCTAGCACCATATTTCTCTGTCGATTTCCTCTTGACACCACGCTGCGCCCGTGCTACCTTCTATCTATTGCTTAAGTCCGTCAGTCTGTCATGTGTGGACGTTGACTGACAGCATGACATGAGGGGTCCCCTTCCTACCTACTTGTGTCATGCTGCTGATTAACGTCATTACATAGCAAAAGGAAGACCACAAGTGAAACACTTTGACACCTTCATTCATTTCCCAGTTAAGCTCCGATATCACGGAGCACAACTAGCGGTCTTATATAAGTACTACACAAACGAGCAACACGTCATCATATGGTTTCGATGCACTAATGGTATACTCAAACGTCTATATTTTTCACCACACAAAAACAAACAGAAAGGAAGGTTGACTAGAAAGTACAAGCACAACTATTATAGCAATGACATCCGTCAACTAGACTTATTCGGTATCGAAAGATCGAAACGTTAACCCTCAAACAAAGGACAATTCCAATGCCAAAGAAGCCCACAAAGAAGACTAGCAACAACACCCCTAGCAAGCCACAGAACGAAGACGGTAATTCCGACAATAATCTAGAGCAAGTCGGTGCTTGCTGGATTCAAGAAAGTGCAAAGGGTAATAAGTATATGTCATGCGTTATTAACGAAGACATTAGCGAAGGAGACAGGGTACTTATCTTCCGCAACAACTATAAAGAAGAAGACAAGCATCCTGATTACCGTATCTATCGTGCAACGGACGCGCCGTCCCATGCTGGCACCGATAGTGACGAAGACATGCCATTTTGAGCGCAAAATTGACATACGCGCATTGACAAGCAAGTATGACATTTTTTGACACTAACCAAACAACCCCACAACACAACAGGATACCGAAATGAAATTCACAAACCGTATCTATAACGACAATCCTTTGCAGAAAGAAGGCGACAAGCTTTACGGGAAGATTCATTCCCTACGCTACAAAACTCTCGACAACGGTCACAAGGTAGTGACTGGCATCATTGTCCGTTCCGACGACGGCAACTATTCTCGTTTTAGTGCCAATAGACGACTAGAGAAATCGTTTGCGATTTTCGGCAGTATTGAAGGGTACATTGACAGTGTACCAGAATCAGATAGAGATGTCGAATGTATCTGTATTGTTGGCCGTGCTGTAGAGGACCGTCCAAAAATCGACGCTGGCGGACATGAGATGCGAGACGACGACGGAAACCTTATGACATATCGACATATCATCTATCCTACTATCCAGTTCAATTTTCCCGAACACGTTATTGAGCGCATGGAAGATAGTCTTAAGGACCCTGGAAACTAGGGACTATGGGTGACAACATATGGACTTTGTTTTAGCACATTCTAAACATCAATTAAATTTGCGTGGAAACGATAATTAAATCTATACTATAGAAATGGAATATTACGCGCCTAGAAATAACATAAGTATTTCTATAAAATGTGGCGGAGAATCGTTCTATATAGCTAGTATAGCAAGATATACGATGATAGCATTACTAAGAACAATGTTAAACATCTCTTTACAATCGTGCGATGACAAGAGGGAGACATCTAATGACTGATACAAACAACGCAACCTTCACACTTACAGACAACGAAATAGATTTCCTTATCGAGTTGCTTATTTTCGTTGAGAAACTTGACGTTCAAATGGCTGCAATGATGGGCACGAAGATATATGAAAACGAAGGCACAAAGAAAATCGCTGAAGAATTAAAAGACCGTCTCTTGATGCATATGGGCAATTTCTAGCATAACCAAAGGTGACAATGTGCCACGAAAAAAGAACAAACGATTCACGCGCCCCGCCTTTACGGACGCACAATATGGGCGCAGGGTAAAGCCTAAGACATATCATGTCAACGGACGGTTCTACACATGGAATCCGTCAAGCAAACGATATGTCCGAATTAGCAAGCCATCTAGAACACGACTTGTGTTCAACAAAAACACGTCTAAATATGAGTATTTCTCGACAGGGAAAAAGGGCGATAGCTTTAACCCCTACTATCGTCAAATAAAAGAGTACAAGACCGGCCTTAAAAAGTATGACACTCGTGATTATTCCATGCGCTATTGGGAATGGAACAATTTCCGCAAGGGGTATGCACAGTACACTAGAGTATGGTTAGAGGATTTGAAAGCGTACATATATGTTATCAACCCTGACACTACAAGAGATGTCATAATAAACAAGATTGACAGTAAGATTCCGACAATCGAGCGCAAGTCAGATTTTGTCTGGATAAAATTCGGATGGCGATACGAGGATGAAACGGGAATCGAGATTGACGATTATACCACCATTAGAACGTCATGGAAAACACTGTCACAAGACATACTAGAATACATGCAAACAAAAGACGCCGACTTTATGGCAAAATATGGTTATATAGCAATCAAGCTTGTGACCATAGAAGTCATGATGTTAGTGCGATAGACTGAAAGAAAGGAACACGACATGGAAGACAAGTACAAAAAGGCATGGATTGAGTTCAAGCAAAGTGTCGGTAGACTTCGGAGCATGGGATATCATAATGAATTCAATTTAACTCATGTTCAAGAGCATATCGAAGAGATAGAAGCAATATTCAACATTAGAGAATACCCCCCTAACCCCGATTGCGTTGCTAGACACGATTTTCATAATCCAGCATCTGAAAACATTTCTAATATATACTACAACAATAACAACAATACTGGCCTACTATCTTCCATCCTGCAAAACAATCGCTAGTTGCACACTAAATGTCCCGTAGCATATTCAAACCAGATAACAGAACCGCAAGTGCTAAACCATTCATCGCATGGGACATCGAAACATACGATTATGGAGATGACGATAAACCAGACCATAGGGTGCGAGGGATAGGCGCATACGATATCCAGGCAGACAGTTACAAATTCTACAATGACTTTGACCTATTCTGGAGACATATCCGAAAACACGAAGGTTACATATACTATGCACATAACGCGGGCCGATTCGACAACCTATTCTTTATCCAATGGTTGTTAGACAAGACTACAGACGAAAAAATTCCGTGCCATATTATCCCGTCCGGCTCCCGCGTTATAATCTTACGAGTAGCAGTCCGCAAGATAGAATATATCGACAAACGCACGGGCAAGCAAGTTACACAATATAAGTATGTCGATTTCTATGATTCATATGCCATCTTGCCGACATCACTGGCCAAACTACTTGACGCATACGGTCTAGCTGGCGATAAGGGAAAGGTAGATTACTCCCTGTTCTGGAATGACGAATACTGGGAAACGATAGGCAAGCCATATCTAGAGCAAGACTGTAGGTCGCTAGCAGCGGTCATCAAAGCGCACAATGACAAGGTACTATCGCTAGGCGGTAAAATAAAGCCTACATTAGCGTCGACGGCAATGGGCTTATATCGTGCAACCTATATGCCGTGCGAGATATACCGCAATGAGGAGTATAACGATTTATTTCGACATGGATACATAGGTGGCAGGGTAGAAGTATTTCGTAAGTATATGAAACATGGTTACTGTTACGACATCAATAGTCTATATCCTTACGCTATGGCTTCATATCAGTATCCTGTTGGACCCGTTGAACGTCGAGACAGTTTCCAGCGCGGAGATGTCGGATTTATACTTGCCACTGTGACCGTCAAACCCGAAACATATATCCCTGTTCTACCCTACAGGAAGCATACCAAAAAGGGCAATAAAATTATATTTCCTGTCGGCAGGTTTAGCGGTATGTTTACTATACAGGAATTCGAGTTTGCCCTTGACATGGGCCAGCTTGACGATTACACTATCCATTATGTGTATGTGTTCGAAACAACCGACCTATTCAGTGACTATGTTGAAACCCTGTATGATGTCCGATTACACGCGGAAAGCAAGTTTCATCGCTTATTGTATAAGCTATGGCTAAATTCGTTATACGGGAAATTTGCACAACGTGAATCACGTCAAAGCCTTGTTATCAACCCTCATATTGACGACATAGAATCTGGTGAAATAAATCCATATGTGAAGGAACTAAACATATGGTCTAAGGAAACCGAAAGGGACGCATCATATATCATCGTTTCAATAGGTGCGATGATAACGGGATACACAAGGTTGACGCTGGCAGAGCATCTTATCAGGGTGCATAATGCAGGATACGAGATATACTATTGTGACACTGATAGTATCTATACAAATGCACCCCCGGACGTGTTCGCTATTAGCGACAAACTAGGTGACTGGAAACAGGAATATGAGATTGTGCATGGGGATTTTTTGTATCCCAAGACATATCGCGTCCAGACAACGGACGGTAAGTGGATAATCAAGAGTAAGGGTCTTAGAATAAATCCATCATTTATCAACGTAGGAAATCAACAAATAGAGATTGATAGTAGTGAAGTATTCGAGAGATTTATTGATGGCGAATTGATAGAGCAACAAGACTTAGTGCGGATATCACCACTGAAAGCATCATTGAAACGCGACAAAAAAGCACTATCCTGGCAACGTGTCAGGAAGCAAAACAGAGGGCCAGCGCCTAAGCGCACCGAAAACGGTGCATTGATAGTTGATGACGATATGCCACAATGGATGCATGACTATCTTATGTATGGCATTGACGAAATATAACAGTATCAACAACAGAAAGGAAACACAATGGAAATCAAAGTGAATGACGAAGTATTTGACCTTGACAAGATGACAGATGAAGAGCTTGTATCACTGAATAGAAAGCTATATGTTGTTGAGTCAGTGGAAAGCATTCATCGTATGAAATCAGAGGCACAATATTATGATAATCTAAATGCGGCGATTTCGCATATTAGTGAATACAACAAAATGTATAACATTAGCGGTACGGCAATGGCTGTTATGATGAAAATCTATACCGAATATCTTGAGAGTCAAAAGGAAAAAACTAATGAATCCCTGGGATGATGAATCGGCAAATGACTTGCCTGACTTTGACTTGCCGAATGACACAAAGGCCAAAGCTTTGCACGATATGCAGTCAACGGAGCTTGACGATAGCGGTGATAGTGGTTTAAATAGTGACATGCCAGAAACACTTGATAGGGACAAAATAGGTCCCAAGTTTGGCACAGCTATCGAATGGCAAGACCAGAATGGCAACAAGCGTCACTGGAAGGGCCGTGGTAGGCGCAGCAAAACGGTAAAAGACTTTCTAGAAGGACAAGACATTAGTGGTGTCAGAGTAGTGAAATTCGACTATGATAGTGGTACGTCGAAACCTGCCGATATTCCGGAGCCCCCTAAGCGAGACGAGCGGGGCAATCCGCTGCCAGGGACAAAGGAATTTGATACGCAATGGGAAGAGTCTAAGAAGTTGGCACGCGGAATCGCAAACATGTTGTCAAAAGGTGTGTATGATAATATGTATGGTAATCCATATGATGATAATGACCTTGCACTTGCCGAAATCATGGTCACACCTTGCATGTTCAAATACTATGGATATATCGTAAAGGATTATCCCGAAGTAACCGCACTTGCCTATGCAGGTATGATGCATTTCAAGCATAACACTTGCTTGATTGATGGTCAACCTGTTAGTCGTAAGGAATTCAACGAACATAAGAGAATCGAACGTGCACAAGGCAAGCAGATGAATATGCCGTTTGCTGATATGGCAGGGATGTCAGGGGGATCAAAAAAGGGGATTGATATTAACAAAGTAGTTGACGTTGAAAGTGAGGAAAAGTGATGGAACGCGAGCAGGTCGAGAGGGAGGCGAAGCTAGAGGCCCGCGTGGCTGAGTTGGAGGGCGAGATCGAGCGGCTGCGACGCGACCGACACGAGTGGAAGCGCCAGCACGCCATGATGTGCAGGTCGTATCGTGACGCATTGTCCGACCTCGACGAGGCCGCCGTCGAGGCGTCGTGTCCTTCTCGTCAGGCTGGGAGGTGACCGATGACCGACAAAAAAGACGGTTACCTAACACCCTGTGCTTTTGGGTATAGAATCAACTTGACAAGGGGATATGCTATCATATGTACAGAACCGTTTGAAAGCGGTAGTTATGTCAAGCTAGCTATGGCACGTCGAACGTGTCGGTTTAGTGAATCCGACATGGATGGTTGCAAATTCTTTAAACCACAACAGTTGACATACGGCTCACAGTCCGGTCAACAGAACAGGAAAAAGTAAATGGGATTTTTTGACAAGGTGTTCGGTAATGACGATATTGACGCGCATGACATTGCCCATGCTAGTGACGAAATCTTGAAGCAACTCTATACCGATATCTATACGGACTGCGCTGCAATGGCTAACCATATTCGCAAGACCATGAATGATGACAAGTTTCCTGTAAAGGACAACGTCGATTTTCACGTTGAGTTTATCCGCAACTTACTCAACAACTATGCTGCTGTGAATGACAAGGTTAGCAAGCTAAAGAGTCAAGTTGAACGTAAGTATTAGAGTATAGGAAAACAGGAAAAATGAACGATGATAGACAACATCCCTGGCCCCGCGCTAGCCCTGTTGATACTGACAATATTCGTGACAGTGATAATGATAATGTCAATAATAGACTGGATAATAGCAGAAGTGAGATACATGCGCCGGAATCGTCAGATAGCGAAATCGACGAAACAGCTAATAACGACGTTGACGGCGGATCTAGTGAAGATGATAAGCAAGAGCCAGAAAACCCCAAAAACCCCAAAAAAGACGGATTCAAACAAGAGTCGGATAGACAGTTAATAGAGTTGTTTGACAGCTTGATAATGGGTGACTTGGGAAACGCAAAGAGTATATTGATTGTAGGCAAGCGCGGTTATGGCAAGACATATGACACTAACAGTCTTGCAAATATCTTTATGCTGTGCGGTTGGAAGGTCCATGCCGTAACATCTGTTGACGGGCATATCAGCGGGCAACCGCACAACTATATCACGGCTGGTGAGACACCACTAGAAAGTGCATTTGTAGCGGCTTTGCAGGATGTCACTGGATATGACTCTAGCGGTAATCAAGTCAAAAAACCACAGCGTGCTTGTGTTGTTATAGACGAAGTAGACATGTATTGTAGTAATCGCAAGATGAGCCCTGCACTACAGAAGCTAATAAACTATGGTAGACACTATGGCATATGGATTGTCTATAATGCGAGACGCGCAGCAAACATCCATAAGGACCTTTCTGCGCTGCCGGATTGCGTGATAGCACACTACCTTAGTGACGATACAGACCTCAACTACCTTCAAGGTGTTACCAGTCCGGAATTTCGAAACAGGGTAGAAGCAATGAGTAATGACATTGCCGTGATAGTGCGGAAAAATGGCGATGACATACGCAAACATAGACGTGAAATATTTATTGGTTAGTGTATAAGCAAGATAGACAAAAAAGGCCCGCGAGATGTTCAATTCTCGCGGGCCTTTTTGTTGCTATAGTGTATGTGCTACTTGATAACGATAGCTATACCTTCCGGCACACTAGCTTCCGGATTGCCTGTAAGCAATTGCAACCTAACGCAAAACCATTGCAGCCGTTCAATAACTTCATTATCGCAATCGCCACTGTCAGGCACTACCATTGACATATTCTGTTGCTTATTTAAACTTGCTGCCGTATCTTGATAGGTATTATTTTTACAATGAAACCAGAATTTAGGCGCGTTTGCGCCTGACGGGTCATTTCCACTTGCATTTGTAGAGCCACAACCTAATAGCTTGGAATATGGCGCGTCATTAGAATCATCTGTGGCAATCAATCCGGCATCTTGTGGAGTGATAAGCCAAGGTGTATATATGTTCAAGTTAGATTGATTGCTTGCTAACTCTTCCGTAGTAAATGAATAGGGGTTGATAGCGACAATGTGGTCTGATTCCATAAGGTGAACCCTAGGCTCTTTAAATGCATCGGTAGGCCATGCATGATTATAATCCCACTGAACCCCTACATAAGCCATTTGCGGAATTGCAGGAACATAGTATCCGGGCTTTAGTATAACAGGCACGTTACTAAGCAAAATAGGGCCGTTCACTACAGATGCACCATAGATATCATCATCTGCCTGCAAAGTCTTGATAGTCGAGACGTATGCAGCGGGGTTGGCTGCCTGCGCGGGCCAGCCTGTCAAACTTGCCGTACTAGGATACCATCTAACTAGACAGTAAGGCATATCGCTTCCGGGCGCAATGACAACTGGTGTATCTCTTTTGAGCTGGAAATAGCTACCAGTGTCACCCGGATCCCACGACCATTCGGTGATTAGATGTAAAATGCTGTTGTTTCCAACACGTCTAATATTGTCGTGAATCATGGTAACACTACCTTGCTATCGCTTTTCAGTCCACCATAGTCAGCAGGAATGACAACAACCCGTGTTCTGCGTCCGCCCATAGTCCAGGCAATATTTTCATCATACGGATTGTCCTTTGGATTGACCATAACACGGTCAATGTATCTTTCTTCAATAGTGGCACAAGACTTGCCATCTTTTCCTACAAAGGTTGACACATCAATGTCACTCATTTTCCGCCTCGCTTTCCTGGCTTGAACACGCGATATCTGAAATCACCGCCATGTTTCTTATATATTTCTACTGCGCGTTTAGCAGCGGAAATAGCATCATCTTTTTTAGCGAATGGCCCATCATTTGCCTTGATGGTGCTTTTCTTTCTACCACTAGACGTTATAGTAATTTCATACACAATAAATCTATATTCATCGCGGGTTGCCATATGTCATCCCGTATACCAATTAATCTTGGTATAGAAACTTGAACCGCTGGCGACTCCAGTTGTCAAGGTATGTCTGATATAGTGTACATCACCAATATACTGATTCTGATATTGTGCTACTTGCAACTGAATTGCCCTTGTGTCGATAATATCGTTGTATTCGTCAATAATATCGGTCATGAGTAGTGACGCCAGTGTGCCGATTCTCTTTTGAGTCAGCTTTATGTTCCTTCTGCGGTCTTCAGTGTTCTCTTGACGTGGTGTCCAGTATGGCAGAACGATTGTAGGAAAATGCACAGTATTCATGCCTGGATTTTCGTCACTATATGTACGTTCGGCAAGGGTGTTATAATGCCAAGGGCAAAACTGTTGCGGACCATAACCAATGCCGATAACAACCTTCTGTCTAATCCAGTTATATGCTGGTGTTAGATGACCATCCTGCCCGCTCCAGTCATATTCCGGCACGTCCAGTCCAGCAGTGGCAAACGTTTCGTCATAATATACCGCAAGCAACGGATACACCCTGTACTGAATAGGTGGCACGAATACGGGGCGGTTGTACACTACAATCTGAAACTGACGTTGCGTAGGGTTGTTATAAGGTCTTAGAATAAATCCAGGCATGTCACTTCCGGGAGCGGTGACAACAGGGACACCCCCAGCATACTTACCCTTGCGAAAAGGTAGCAGGTTTAATTGGGTATCAACGTTGATACCGTCGTTGTACGATGCATGGTCAAAATAAAAGTGCTTGCGAATAGGATATCTACCATAATCTACCATGTCAGTGTCGAATTGCTCCCCAAACGGATATTCGTCACGTTTGAAATCGTTTGGCATTGTCTTATTTTACCTTTCTGTTATGTGGTTATGGTCTGTATCCAGTCTTGACTTGCGGACTGGTAAGCGGTTCGCCACGATAGAACACAATCCGTCTTATCTCGAATGGTGCCCCACCATCAATAAGCTGTTGATTCATAAGGTCGAATTCGATGTCAAGATTCAAGTTACAGCTTGCAACCATTCGCTCATATACATTAGTCAGCTTGCTTTCGAGCTTGTTTACCATATCATCATATGGCGACCCTGGCACAAAACTGTCTGCTACGTTGCCATAGAAATCGACCATTTCGGCAATGTCTGAAAATTGCTTGAATCTGTCAAATTCAATGCCAGTTCCTAGGCGTGTTAGAAAGTTTCTACTTTCGTTGTATATCTGCGTTGCCTTATCAACAGGAATGTAGGCTTCAATATCATCCATATCAGACACTAGACTTGTGGCAGCGTCGAGAAATGCCGCTGCCACATTTTTATTTTTCACGAAGCCACAGCAAGCGCCGTATATTGCACCTACGGCGGCGGTGAATGTACCAAGCACGGCTACTAGTGTAGTGCCACCCGTGAAAACAGCGCCTACTAGCGCAACTGCAATCGTCGCAGCGAATAGGATATAGTTCAACGGATTTACTTCAGTAGGTTCTCTTCTAATTGCGCGGATGAACATGCCGGTTGTAATATTGAATTCCTTTACACGTCCAACAATGTACCGAAAATCTACTCCAAACGAGTTACGGCAAATGTCGATAATATCGTTCAAGTCGGCAAGCATAGGATTGCCATACTTGTCAACTGCATTATCAAGGTCAATGTAATATGTCTTGTTTTGTATTCTCCTCGGAAATTCTAGTGATGCTGTTGTGCCAGTCCCTCGCCTTAGTGCATCAAATGACTTTGGAGTGTTAAGTGAGATTACACAATGGTCATCAACATACCTTTTTTGTCCGCGGTCTTTTGTTGCCCATACACTGAAATAAACTAGCTTATCCGCGTTGTATGGAACCGTGTTAGTCAAGTGCAAGGCATAACGATGTTTATTCTGTTTGTCATACACGTCAACAATGCAATCTCCAGGTTGTGTTTGAATCAAATCATTTGCCGTGCCATTGCCTGTATCATATGGTGGCCCTGGCCGTCTTATTTGTAGCAGCTTAGTATTACTGTTTACAAAGTCGATAGTCTTGTCAATGTCCGCCGTTTTCTTAGCTTGCTCTATAGTCGGTTCATACGTTGACACCTTTGACTGTGACATGATAGGCTTAGCAGTTGCTTTCATACTACTATGCGCTACTATGTCAAGCTGTTGCTTAGGTCGCAACAATAGAAATGCTGCGATTGCGCCTAATAGAAGCCATTGCATAGCACACCCTGCTATTCGTTAGTGTACTCTAGTCCGTCAATATCACAAGTCCCGTCAACGTAGGGAATGTCAATCTTGTCATTGTCGGCGCAGACCTTAGTGGAAACTTCGATGCAAGTCTTGCCGTTTTCTTGCACAACGTCAACAGTCGTTTGCGGCGCATCAATGCCATACTTGTTACAAGCAGTCATAGAAAGTGCGCCCATAATGACACCAGCAAGTAGCATCTTAGGAATAGTATTTTTCATCGTGAGTAGCCCCTTGTTTTTGATTATGTCCATGATAGGACTTGTGGCCGACCCGAAAAGGAAAAATGCAATATTCTTTATCCATTCCTCAGAGGGAAAAAGACATCCTAGAATCATAGCAGCGATACCTACTAGGAAGATACCAACAACTGCAACTAGAAGTACAATATTTTCAGTGGTCATCTTTTGTTTGGTTTCGGTCATTTTGTTTCCTTTCCTATACCCAATTTCGACACCGTTTGATGATAGAATACATGGTAGAGCCAAACTTGTCAGGGTCCGTGCTAGAGGACAACCATCTCTTGATGTGGTGCATGTATAGCTGCACTTGCCGTTCTGTTATGCGAGATGGGGGAGTGTCGGTTCCGAAATGTGACAGTAGATACGAACGGGAATTGAAGCGCGATAGATAGTAGTCTAGCATTTCATTCCAATTGTCAAATGCCAGGAAGGTTTTTTCACCGATTTTCGGGTCTTTAGCAATCGTGAATTTTGTTGCATCGGGATGCGGTTGCCCGCGCAATTTGCGTGATTCGTTAGTCGTACCGAAATAAATACCAGCGGATTGATTAGCGCTGGCCCATGCTCCAAGATTATTATAGTTCGGTACCCCTGGCACTCCTGTACCTTGCTTCGCCCATCCCTGCGCCTTGACAGCATGTGCGAACACGACTAGTGTAGCACTTTTCGGCAATACCTTTGACCATGAGTTATACACTTCGTAAAAGTAATCCTCATGGTCTGGCCAATGCATCCAAACAGGGGGTCTGTAGCGGGAATTTTTGGTTAGGTCATAGTGCTCATTAGGGCCGATAAATCCCGCGATTCTAGCTAGCTTGTCCACCTTGTTATCATAGTAAGGTGCTCCCGATTGCGTTATGGTTGCAGTCGTGCCCTTGTTTCTGATATACGATGCTACTAGCATAGTGCCAGCAATAAGAGCTATGGTTGTGGGTTCCATCATGACACCTATGACACCTTTGCTGCTGATACTGCGACTTTTTCACCAGTGGAATATAGCGCCTTACCAGCGCGTTGCGCGGTGCCTGACTTGAATAGCCAATAGACTAGCAAGATTACACCAATAAATATCAGCGGTTCATTTCGGATGAAATAAAGGATTCCATCGAACAATCCTCTTGACGTTCCACCTGCGATATCGCTTGTCACCTTGGCAACTGCTAGACCAGCATCGCGAGATGCATTGCCTAAGTTGTTTGCCATTGCGTCAATGTCTGTCAGTTCCTCACCTAATATTTCGGACTCTGACTTGTACTCTAACTCTTGTCTGTTTTTGATTGCTACTTGTGTAGCATCTTTAAACTCTTTTTCGAGCAACTCTGCACTATTGGCAATTGCCTTGAATCGCAGAATAGTTGTTGATACATATTGCTGATTTTTAGCTGCTACATAACTAGAGAATTGAGGGACCGCAGCTAACACGGCATTACGAGTTGTGTTCATTCGACTTACAATAAACTCGCCCTTGTCTGCTAGCTTGGGATAATCCTCGTATAGTGTCCGGTCGCGGCCATACTTTACTGACTTGTTGCTAGCGTCAACTCGCATAGTTTCGTCAACAGCATTGCTGATTCTCTCGACAGTATCAGTAAATTCATTAGTGGCTTCTATGTATGAAAATTCTGTCATGATTAGTTGCCTTTCTGATATCATCGGGACAGTGTCTTATTTAACCCCTTTGATATCGTGCTACTTGGCAAACATGAGATAGCCAACAACACCAATAACTAGAATAGCTGCGCCCATTGACAGCATGTTATGCTTTCTGTTGATAGACTCTTCAACGTCTTGTCCCTCAACGGAGCTTACACCATCAATCGACATCGAAACGTCAGTTGTTGCCATGCTTCCGGAACCCGACTTGCTGGCAGTATCTTGCTCACGTTGCGTCTCGACGTTGCGAGGACGTACATTGGCAACCATCGAATTATAGTCTCTAACGATAACATTATAGGCAGTAGTTTGTGCGCGAAGAGAATCGGCAAACGTGATAGACTGGATAGCGTTTGCTGCATACGTCATCCAACGCTTTACGGTATTGCTATCCTTTGGAGTCAACTGCCCCTCAATAAGCTTGCGTGCGCTTGCCATAAGGTCGCCAAGCTTGCGATTGTACTTTGATGCCTGATAATAAAGTGCTTCTCTAGTGTCGATTACCATGTCAGTCATAATGCGCCATCCTGCTACTAAGTGATTGTAAGGTCTAGATTGCCCATAAGGGGGTTTACTAGACGCTGAATTTGCATACCAGTCTCGCCGGTTGGACTAGTTGTATCAATGGTCTTCGATGCGTCCTCTGGAGACGCCATATCAACACGACTAGAACCGACCTTTTTGTCGACACCAGAAACGATTACATGATCACTTTGTGCGGTGCGTCCACTTGTGGACATATCAGTCTTGCGCACAGCCTTTTTGGTAGGTAGACCAGTGACAGTAGCAACGGGACTATACTTGTACATCTGATCTTCCGTAAGCTGTTCGCTATTTTCCTGTACACTATTTCCGCGAGCATTATACCACTTATAAGCGAGATACCCCGCGATTACTACAATGACAAGCGTAGGGTCCATTTCGGCCCCCTTTCTAGGTAGTGATAAGGTACGGACTAAACTTCTGTTCCCAAACTTCTGTGAAGTCGTATCCTGCCGCAGCCTTATCAGGTGGCACGGTTCCGCCAGCCTTTAACACGCGCTTAGTCAGCTCACTAATGGTGCGGTTGTTGAGCACCCTACGGTAATACACGTTGTGGTAACCATTGTCAGTGGCAGTTGGGTTAGGAAGAATGATTCTAAGGTGTTCCTGCGCGAACATGGCATAGGACAGCTTGCCCTTCCAGGGAACAAAGTACAAGGGCTGTACAAAGTCAGTGGTATTGATAACATGCGTTGACGGGTGATTAGACTCAATCACTCCGGCAAAAGCATCGGTTCCAAAAGCGTGATTGGACTCGAGCTTTCTACACTTTTCCCATTCGAGATGGGTAACCATCGCGCCAGGGTAATCAGGCTCGATTACCTGACGACCATCCGCTTTCATCTCTACAGTGGTATAAGCATTGCTATTCGCTACACCAAGATAAGGGTTGATGACATCAAGTCCAACATACAGACTATCAGTCTGATAGATATCAAAAGTAGTATCAGTCTTGCTTTCTAGCTGCATCTCTTCCATAGCGGGAACCCAAAGTCCGTTCTTCACAACGACATCGGGATAGACCTCAATATAGGCACTATCAAGGGTTTCACCAGCGGTCAAAGTACCAGCGCCCCAGTTGATTGTAAGATGGTCATCCTGGTCCATAAGAGCAATCGGGAAGTCAAAATCACCGCCAAAATTGACCGTCTTGCACGGAGCATTAAGAGGAACATACATCCAGAAGTAGTAAGTAGTTGCCGTCTGTAAGTCATTAGGGATGGTAGCATAACGACGGAAGTTGTCCCACATCTCCGAACGTCTAAGCCAAGCAGCAAAACTACCCTGCTTCTTTACGTTAGCAAGACGAATTTCCATCTGGTTAATGATGTCTGGCCAGATAGTCCAATACATTTCCTC
>Ga0272444_10003136_pt1 | contig 15055 bp, 1 predicted proteins | sample SSMForm13_FD_201033 | JGI IMG/M metagenome (GOLD analysis project Ga0272444, IMG submission 201033) | Marine sediment archaeal communities from Little Sippewissett salt marsh, Falmouth, MA, United States - SSM-Form-13 | ecosystem: Environmental > Aquatic > Marine > Wetlands > Sediment ...
CGATCGCCGATGGGAGTGGTGGCACATCAACGGCCACCGTGACCGTCACCATCGCTCCCGTCAACGACCATCCGTCCGCGAGAGACGATCAGGCGGACACCGACGAGGACACACCCATCGCGATCGACGTGCTCCGGAACGACGGTGATCCAGACGGCGACTCCCTCCATGTCGAGGCCGTGTCACAGCCGGCGAACGGATCGGTCGTGAACAGCGGTACCGACGTCACCTACACGCCCGATCCCGGGTTCAATGGCTCCGATGCCTTTACCTACACCATCTCCGACAGCAACGGGGGGACGGATACCGCGACCGTTCAGGTCACGACCGACCCGGTCAACGATGATCCGATCGCGCAAGACGACTCCGACGCGACCGACGAGGACGTGCCGGTGACGATCGATGTCCTCGGCAACGACTCCGATCCGGATGGCGATGGCTTGATCGTCCAGTCGGTGACCCAGCCAGCCCACGGCTCGGTCGCCAACAATGGAGTCAATATCACCTACACCCCGGACCCGGGATTTAACGGATCCGACGCCTTCACCTACACCGTCTCCGACGGCAACGGCGGCACGGATACCTCAACTGTGACTATCGCGGTCGCCATGGTGAACGACGCCCCCATCGCCGCGGATGACAGCGACACAACCGACGAGGACGTACCGGTGACGATCGACATCCTGGACAACGACTCCGACCCCGACGGCGACAGCCTGTTCGTCCAGTCGGTGACGCAGCCGGCCAGTGGCTCGGTCGCCAACAGCGGGACAGCCATCACCTACACTCCCGATCGCGACTTCTTCGGAGTCGATTCCTTCACCTACATCCTCTCCGACGACAACGGCGGCACGGACATCGCCATCGTAGAGGTCACGATCGAACCGGTGAACGATCCCCCGATCGCTCAGGATGACAGCGACGCCACCGATGAAAACGTCTCCGTGACAATCAACGGTCTCGACAACGACAGCGACCCGGACGGCGACAACCTCACCGTCCAGTCGGTGACCCAGCCCGCCAACGGTTCGGTCGAGAACAGCGGAACCGACTTCACCTACACGCCCGACAAGGGTTTCAGTGGTACCGACACGTTTACCTACACCGTCTCTGACGGTCACGGCGGCTCCGCCACGGCAACGGTCAGCGTGGCTGTTGCGCTGGTGAACGAGCCGCCGGAAGCCGTAGATGACGACGCAATCACACTGGAAGACACGCCGGTGGCCATCCCCATTCTGGCGAACGACCGCGATCCGGACGGCGATGACCTCGTCGTGGAATCCGTGACGCAGCCCGTCCACGGCACCGTAGCTCCGAGCGGGGTAAGCGCCGTGTATACGCCGTCGCATGGCTTCGGCGGGACGGACACATTCGCGTACACGATTGCCGACGGACACGGAGGGACGGCCGCGGCAACAGTAAACGTGACCGTCCTTGAGACCAACGATCCACCCCGGGCACAGGATGACAGCGGAACAACCTCTGAAGGCAGCGCGTTGACAATCCCGGTCTTGCTCAACGACGCCGATCCCGACGGCGATGATCTGCTCGTCGAGTCGGTGGCCCAGCCGGTCCACGGAGCCACCGTCAACAACGGAGTCGACGTCACGTACACCCCCGATCCCGGGTTCGGCGGGACCGACACGTTCCTCTACACCGTCTCGGATGGGAAGGGGAAGACCGATACGGCCACGGTGATCGTGACTGTCGTATCGGTAAACAGCTCCCCGCTGGCGCAGGACGACAGCGCCACGACAACCGAGGGGACCATGGTGTTGATCCGCGTGTTGGCAAACGACAGCGATCCGGACGGTGATTTCTTGCTCGTCGAATCGTTTGGCCGACCGATCAACGGCACAGTACTGAACGCCAGAACCGGTGTATCCTATATCCCGGACCCCGGGTTCCAAGGGATCGACAGGTTCACCTACAGGATCTCGGACGGAAACGGAGGAACCTCATCGGCCACGGTCACGGTCTCCGTCGCCGGCGTGAACGATCCGCCTCTCGCACGGGATGACAACGTCGTCACGGACGAGGGACTGACGGTCACGGTCCTCGTCCTGCTGAATGACAGCGATCCGGACGGTGACGCGCTCGTCGTCGAGTCGGTTACGCAAGGCAAGAACGGAACGGTATCGAACAACGGGACCGACGTGTCATACATGCCTGTCGAGGGTTTCAGCGGAGTCGACGTATTCACCTACACTGTCTCCGACGGCAACGGCGGGACCGACACGGCGACAGTCTTCGTGGCGGTCGCTCCGGTGAACGACCCGCCGGTTGCGCAGGACGACAGTACCACGACGGAACGCGACACGGCCATCGTGGTTCCCGTTTTGCTCAACGACAGCGACCCGGACGCGGATCCGCTCGCCATCGACGCCGTGACACAGCCAGAGAACGGCGAGGTCGCCATCACCGGATTCTACGTCACCTACACGCCGAATAGAGGATTCACCGGGACGGACACGTTCGCGTACACTGTCTCGGACGGTCGCGGAAATACGGACACGGCAACCGTGATCATCGGAGTTTCCGGTGAAGCCGGCGCGGGGGGTGCCTTCGAGGGAACGGCCTGCAACGGGAAGATCATCATCAGTGAAGTCGCGTGGGCCGGGACGGCGGCCGATTCGAAGGACGAGTGGATCGAGCTGCGAAACATCGGAACGACGTCCGTGACCCTCGACGGGTGGGAGCTGCGATGGCGCAGGAGCCACCCCTCTACTCCCGAGGAGCAGATCTGGAAGGTCGTCAAGCTCTCGGGCGTTCTGCGTCCGTCGTCCGCCCAGCTGTGCGATCAAGCGGCGCCCGCAATCGAGCCCACGGTCCGCTTCTTCCAAGACGACCCCGCGGACGTCGAGTGGTTCCTTTCGAGCGAGATCGAAGACCTTGAAACCGGATTCTATGTCCTCGAGCGAAGGCACGACGGAGCGATCAGCGATCTTGATGCCGATCTGCTTTATGACACGTCGCAGGCTCTGAACCTAGAGCTCTCGGATCTCGGCGAAGTCATCATGCTCGTCGACGATCTCGGCGAGATCGTCGACACCGCAAACGCATCGAACCTGGGCCGGGACGGTTGGGCTGCCGGCAGCGCAGCAACCTACGGCACGATGGAGCGGATCGACCCGCTCGGTGCCGATTCGGCCGAGAACTGGCACACCAACATGGGAATCGCAATCCGCGGCAAGGACTCGAGGGGGCATCTCCTCCGCGCAACACCGGGGGGAGTGAATTCGCCGGTCTTCCAGGACCTCAGCGCCTACACCAGCATCAAGCCCTCCACCGTTCGCGCCGGGGAGGTCCTCCAAGTGGAGTTCCCGCTGCAGCGTCAGGATCGACGCGCGTCCGGCTGGCCATGGATCAGCGTGTCCCGACCCGGATTCGTGGGTGCGACCGGTGCCGGCGGTGCCGCCGACCTCGCCGGGTACGCGTTCTCCGGCCAATACGAAGGCGCGGAGCGATACATCCTCGATATCGATACGCGGAATCTCCCACCGGGCACCTACGTGTTCTGGGTGATCTACGGGCAGGGCAAGGCGATCCTCATTCCGATCGTCGTGGCACCGTAGAGTCAAGGTGGTATCGACTCCTGGAATGGCAGCCTCATTTGGCCCGTCTCGTCGTCTCTTGCTGACGCGAAGCCGTTCTACACATCCATCCCGAGCCGAGCCCGATCAGGAGTGAATCTTCCCCTACCCGGTCTGTCTCCGGTACATCCTGCAGGTCGTGCCGTTGCCACCGAGGAAACAAGCGCGTACCTTCGCCTCGGAGCTACAGGATGAGCATCTCGGTCCACGACAAGGGTGGCAATCCCGGCAGCCTCATCCGGGGCGACCCGCGACGCTCACGCACCCTCGAATGGCTTTTGAGAAGCGCCCGTCTCCGGCCTGGCGATGTCGGCGCATGGCCCGAACTCGCTGCGAATTCGGGACTGTAGGGACGGTGACGGTCCGGACCGAGGGATTCGTTCGAATCGCCCGGGGGAGCGGGTGTGGATAGTCCCTGACAAGCGCCGGGCAATCCGCCAACTGGCGCACAAGCGGTGCATACGCACAGTTCCCTTCCCGAAGCAGTGGGAACCACCCACCCCAGGGAGGCCCGTCCCGAGCCGACCGTCCCATTTCCTCTTGACAATCTCGCGGAAGGACGTCGCCATCGTGTTGATTGCGCCCTCAAGAGCTTGAACCGTTTCGCTGTCCATCCATTCTTCCGGGCTTTCCCGACCTTCGGATCGTCTAGTTCGGGTGTTCCTCCCGGTTCGCGAGGATGGTCTCAAGCCGGTTCTCCAGGCGAACCACAGCAGCCTGAACCCCAGATCTTTTCAGTGATTCCTATTACAAAGCGCCATGGAGTCATGTGCTAGTATTGAACTCGCGAAGTCCACGGACGATCGGGAGGCATGATCATGACGGGGCGGACGATTAGGCGAGCACTGCTTGTGGGAGGATGCCTAGCTGTCGGCATCGGTATCCTTTGCTCGGCGGGGGTGACGTTACGCGTCTGGGACAACGGAGGCACCTCGGACGACGACCTTGCGAGGGTCTGGATCGACGGGCAGAGCCTCGGAGCCATCACGTACCACGACGGAGGAACGAACCAACGCACATGGGACCTCGGCATCCCCTCGATCGGGACCCACAGCCTGGTGATCGAGTTCACCGAGGACGTCGACGCCGACGACCTGTGCGACGAGCACGTCGGGACGTTCGGAATCGAGTTCGGCGGTGGTGGTCTGGCCGCATCGGACGACAGCGCGTCGGCAAACCGTGGATCGTCCGTCGACATTGATGTATTGGCGAACGACGTCTACGTTGAGGCAGGATCGACGGCGACGGACGACATCCCGTGTCCGAGCGTGGGGCCCGCGCCGACTCAGAGCTGCTCGTGCACCATCTCGAGGACCACATACCAAACGAGTTTCCAGATCTCCGGCGGCTCGATCACAATCGACGAAATCGTGAGTCCGCCAAGCAGAGGGACGGCACAGATCATCGGCAACGAGATCCGCTACACGCCTGATCCCGACGGCTGCGGGACCGACTCGTTCGTCTACGAGGTCGACGGACCGAGCGGGAGCTCTGACACGGCGACCGTCGGCGTCACGATCGGCTCACCGCCTCCAACGGCGAACGACGACAGTGCCGAGACGTCCGAGGGGGAGGCTGTGGTCATCGACGTGCTGGACAACGATGCTGACGCCGCTGGCGTGGCACTCTCCATCGACGGTGTTGGCACTCCGGCGCATGGGACAGCAGCGATCGTCGGGACCGCAATCCGGTACACGCCGCAGCCACGCTACGAGGGGCTCGACCGATTCACCTACACCGTCCGCGACGTCTGCGGAGCAACGACGAATGCCTCCGTCGAAGTCCGTGTCCTCCACACGAACCATCCCCCGATCGCCCACGCCGGAGAGTTCTACCAGGGATTCGTCGGTGAGCCGCTCGATCTCGATGCAAGCTTCAGCATCGATCCAGACATCGGAGACACGCTCCAGTTCCGGTGGGATTTGAATGACGACGGTCGCTTCGACACCGACTGGTCGATTAGCCCGACCTACCCCGCGACATACACCGCCCCGTACGTCGGCCTCGTCGCCGTCGAGGTTCGCGACGTCTACCGCGGTCAACCAACCGGAAACAGTGCGCAAGCGACGGCCCTTGCACGCATCGAACAGCGGCCGCCTGAGTTGCGCGGCGTGCTGTACGTCGATCTGGATGGCGACGGCGAGAGAGACTCCGACGAGCCTCCGCTGCCGCAGATCCCGCTCATCCTTGATGGGGAAACCCTCGTAAGCACCAATGAAGAGGGGCTTGCGGCCTTCGCGAATCTCGATTCCGGCGAGCACACCATCGCGATCACGGCGGAGGGTTTGGCTCTGCTTCGACTTCAAGGATTCGGGGTGGAAGAACCCTTACTGACGTTCGACGTGCAACCGGGAGAGCCGACCATCGCACTCTTCCCATCCCACCGGGTGGTCGGAACCCTGATCGGACGAGTCTACGTCGACGCCGACGGATCGGGCGAGCAGGAGCTGGACGAGCCTGGAGTTCCGGGGCTTCGCGTCCTGCTTGATGACAAGACGGAACGGACAACGGACGACGAGGGCCGATTCCTCTTCATGAACGTCCTCGCGGGCGACTACGTGTTGGTCATCGAGAGCGAGCAGCACCGCTGGGAGGGACAGGTCCGCATCGACGCCGGCGAGGAGATCGAACGAATCGTGGTTTGGCCGTCGCCGGACAGTGGCTTCCTCGAGTTGAAGATCGAACTCGGCGGGTCGGATGAAGAGGGGGGTGAGTGACGTGACCCTCAGAAGAGGCATCTGGGCGGCCCTCCTGTTGGCCGCCGCGGTCTTCGTCGCCGCGCTCAGCCAGGTCTCCGGCCCGGACCAATTGAATCAATGCGACAAAGGGACCTTCACGATCACGGTCGAAAACACCAGCCCCACCCAATCAGCGTGCGACATCGTCATCGCGGCGGCGCTTCCCGAACCGGGTTTCGCCTTCGTCGATGGAGCGGCGTTCGTCACCCTTCACTCTTCTCCGGATCCGATCGCCGCCGATCCGACGGACGGCGCGTGGGACATCGACGCGATCGTCGGCACCGACTACGAGCTCCCGCCGGGAGGAGAACTCACGGTCGCGTTCGACCTCGCAACCAGCTGCGCCGCCGAATCGGGGAACATCGAGGTGCAGATCGACTACGCCGACTGCCAAACAACACAGCCGTACCAGGAACTCGACTCCCTGTCGATCGAGATCCTCCCCGGCGCCCTCGTCGTCAGCAAGACCCCGTCCGTGCAGGATGCCTCGGTCGGCGAGCCGGTTACGTGGACGATCACCGTCGAGAGCACCGGCCTCGGTGCGGTGTCGAATGTGGTGATCACCGACGTCCTCGGGCCGGGGCTCGCGTTTGTCTCCGCCACCGGCGGTGGCGCGAACGTCGGCCAGGCCACAACGTGGGACAAGAACACGACCCCAGCACTCGAGCTGGTCCCCGCCGGCAGCAGTGTCAGTGTTGATCTGACTGCCGAGGTGATCGCCTGTGCCGGGCTGTACAACGACGCCAACGCAGCCTGGGGCTGCGTCGACCCGCCCGACGTCTGCTTCGACACCGCGATCGACGGCGGCACCGCGATCGCGTCGCTCAATCTGATCGTCGACAACCCGGCCCTCTCGTTCACACCTCCGGATGTCACACTCGGGTACTGCTCTGACGAGACGCGTGTGGTCATCCCTATCACCAACAGCGGTCTGGGGACGGCAGGCAACGTCGAGCTCTGCTGCTCGATCCACACCTACGAGGTCGATCTGACCCGGCTGCCCGACGGCGTATCGTACGATGGCGACTGCTTCACGATCCCTGACATCCCGTCGGGTGAGACGTTCGACCTCGACTTCTTCATCCTGCATGCCAATGCGGATTGGTGCGTCGGTCCCCCGAGCGGGACGAACGTCTTCAGTCTGACCTATGCGAACGACTGCGGGATTCCGTTCGCCGCGAGACCTCAGTTTTCGAACTGCTCGGCTGAGCCGGGGCCTTCGCTGTCGGTGACCAAGACCGGGCCGGATTCTCTCCGACTCGGCGAAACGGGAAGCTACGACATCGCCGTCCAGTACGTCGGCAGTGTGGACTGCGGCGGTGGCAGCCCGGGGCCGATGACGATCGTTGATACGTACCCCGAAGGATTCACTGTGGCCAACCCGATCGAAGTCGGCGGGACGGTCGACGAGGTGGCACGCACGATCACCTGGTCGGACGTCACGCCGCCGTTCGACCAGACCGTTCAGCTCCAGGCTCCGTCCGACTGCGGCTACTGCGCCCAGCCCGGAGGGGGCACCGGTCCGAACACCGTCACCGCCACGGGCACCGACTGCTGCGGGTGCACGATCACGGGCCAAGCGTCCGCCGATACGACGATCCTCTGCGAGGGCTTTGGCGACGACGCTGCGTACTTCTCGTCTTCGGTGGACCTGAGTCGGGCCACCACGGTTCGGTGCTCGGACGACTACGCGGTCACCGTGACGCACACCTACACGTTTATCGACGATCCCGCGCTCGACGACTTCCTGCTGAATGAGTTCGTCTACTTCGTCGACGGCGGCGGGGATCTCCAGTACGTCGCCGGAACCGCCTCGGTCACCGGTGGGTCACTCGGGGCAATCGTTGACACCACGCCGGCTGGCCGGCTCGAACTCTCCCTGGTCGATGGCGCGTCCGTCCGCGGGAAGACAATCGTCTACACGTACACGCTGATCGCTCTTGGCCTCAGCGATCCGAGCTGTCAGGCGTCGGGCTATCCGATCTACGCCGGGATCGAGATCGACCCCGGCGCAACTTCAATCGGCTACTGCGGCACGATGTATGCCGATCCGCCGGCGCCGTCGGTGACGGCCGAACCCCCGGCGATGTCCGTCTCAATCGACGGCATCCCGGCGATTCAGGAGCACTGCGCGGAGTACCCCGTAACGATCACCCTCACGCGGACCTCTGCGGACGCCAAGCCGTACGACGTTCGGCTAGTGCTAACGAACCACGGTGCTTCGCTGATCGATCCGTCCCGTGCGGTCTGCTCCGGCGTCTCCCCGACCGATGGAACCACATGCACGTCACCGATCGAAGGAGCGATCAGCTACGAATGGCGGTTCGCCGACGGATTCGCCACAGGTGACACGGCAACGATCACGATCCCGGTGACTGTCCCCTGCGGCGGCCCGCTCGCCGATCTGTCGGTCGTCGTGATGTTTGACGACCTGTGCAACGACGACGACGTCTACGACGATGAGTGCTCGACGTCGGCCTCTGATCAGGTATTGCTCTCCCTGTCGGCCGATGTGTACACTCGCAAATCGCCGGAAATCCTCTACGCGACCACGAAGTACGTGTCGTGGTCGGTCGTTGTGCACAACACGGGGAATGGAACCGCGTACAACGTCTGGGTCGACGACGTCCTCGGAAGTGGTTTGATCTACGATCCGACTCGCGACAACCCGCTGGACGCAGCCGTTTCCGTGAATGCTGACCACAATGGTGCCCCGATCAACGGCGCCTCGTTCCTGTTCGCGTCGCTCGCCCCGGGCGAACTGAAGACGATCACCGTCTCCGCCGAACTCGTCGCCTGCGACGGCCTGACCAACGACATCGCCGTCTCGTGGGGCTGCGGCGGCGCGGACTGCCAGACGCCGCGGGCCGACAGCTCGTCGGTCGTCATCCCGCCAGTGAAGCTCGTCGCGACCTCGTACAGCCCCACGCCGCTCGACGTCTGTACGACATCGACCGCGACGGTAATCGCGAAGAACGCCGGCGTTGCTGCGGTGTACGGAATCGCTGCCAACGTGACATTGCCCAACGGCATAGCGTACGCCGGGAATCCGCGGTACAGCACGGATGGTGGCGGGTCGTGGCAAACCGTGGGGATCGATCCTCCAGCGCAGGTGGGGCAGACATTAACCTGGACATCGGGAGAGCTGTCGGAGCTCGGAGAGCTTCGCGCAAGAGAGCGGGTCGATATCCAGTTCGATATCAGCACCGGCTGCGACTTCTCTGGGGGAGACCTGACGTTCCAAGCCGGATACAACAGCCCGTGCGGGGAACCGTTCGATTCCAACGTCGGCCGCTTTTCGATGTCGGCCCGCACGCCGGACGTCACGGTCCAGATGACGCAGGATCCGGACGACGCGATCCCCTGCGGCGCGAGCGCCACGTGGACGATCACCGTCACCAACAACGGGCCAGTGTCCGCCGCTTACGTCCGGGTCGTCAGCATCCTCGGGGACGGGTGGAGCAACCTGTCGCCGTCCGTTGGCGGGACCAGCGTCGGGCAAATCACGACCTGGGAGATCGCCGACCTCGGCGTTGGCCCCGGCAACGCGGTGGTCTTCACACTCGCGGCCGATTCAGCTGGTTCGTTGGATCCGAACTGCGACGCGCTGAACCATCAGGTCGACGCGGCCTGGGCCTGTGCGCCGACGGATGTCAGCTGTCTTGTATCGCCGAGCGACACTGCGTTCATCGCTGCGACGCGAACGCCCCCGGTCTCCATCGGCGCGTCGCTCGATCCGACGTCCGTCGAGGCTTGCACCGACAGCACGACGTTCACGCTCACGGTCACCAACGGGAGCGCGACCGCTCCAGCGGCCAACATCGACGCCCGGGTGACCCTGCCCGCCGGGCTGTCGTACGTCCCTGGGACGACCGGGATCGACTGCGGCTCGGGCAGCTTCGTCGGGAGCCTCGACCCAGACATCGACGGGCAGATCCTCACGTGGTACGACACCGCGGTCGATGGTGGTGCGAACGACGCCTGCGCGACCCTCGCCGCGGGCGGGCAGATCCGGATCCGGTTCGGCGTGACGTCCTCCTGCTACTTCACGGCCCAGAACGCCAACTCGCGGATCTTCTACAAGGATTGCTGCGGCGGAGATCCTCAGGAGAAGAGCCGGAACACCTCGATCGGCAGCAAGCAGCCGAATCTAACGATCACCAAGACGCCCGATGTGACCGACGCGACATGCGGAGACACCGTGGCCTGGACGATCGTCGTCGAGAACACCGGCAATGCGATCGCCGAGGTCGTGCGGATCGAGGACTTCCTCGGGGCGAACCTGAGCTTCGTCTCGGCGACAGGCAGCGGCGAGGCGCTCGCCACGATCCTCTATCCAACGCCACCGGCGTACGGCGCCGCGTACGGCTGGGAGCTTGGCCCGTTGGCCGCCGCGACCTCAACGAGCGTTCAGATCAGCGCGCAGCTCGTTGCGCCGCCGAATTGCGCCGACGCGCCGCGCACGAACACCGCCGTCGTGACCTGGGCGTGCGGAAGCCCGGACGGTGACCTGGACACCGTCGCCTACGACTGCGAGAGCGGCGTCTGGGACGCGACATCCAGTCAGATCCTGATGCCGAACCTCTCGATCTCTTCGTCCGACATCACGCCGACCTTCGCATGCGTCGGCGACGGGATCACGCCCGGCTCGGGCCAGATCGAACTCGTCGTTCGAAACACCGGCGACGGGCCCATCACGAGCGATTTCACCATCACGCTAGCCGAGACGACAACCGAGTACTCCGTCACCGACACGTTCACCAACCTCGCGGACCCGGGGGCACTCCCGCTCGCCGCCGGAGACTCCGAGACGCTGGTATTCCCGTGGGCCGTGACCTGCTCGAGCTGCCAGTACACCGTGAACGTCACGCTGGACACGCTCAGTGGCGTCTGCGAGTGCGACGAGACGGACAACACCGCGACCCGCAACGAGACGATCACACTTCCTGACGTGGTCGTCGACTCGGCGGACCTCGCCGTGACGTGCGCCGGGGACGGACAGGTCCGCATTCAAGGCCCGGTGACACTGCGCAACGACGGCTGCGGCAATCCGCTCACCGGTGCGGTCCGCGCGCGGTTCCGGCTGTTCGCCCACGCAGATTGTGTCGGCGCTGAGATCGACGAGAGCGACGCGTTCACCGTGGACTTCACCGGTCTGTCGATCTCCGCCAACGGCGGAACACAGCTTCGGAACGTCGACGTCACGCGAACGCTCGACGTCTGCGACACGTGTCAGATCTCGATCCGGATCGAGGTCGACGACAACGACGCGGTCTGCGAGTGCGACGGAACGAACAACGTGCTCTGCGCCGGAACGTTCCCGATCGCGTTCCCAGACCTTACGATCGCCGCCATCGACTTCAGCCAGTTGACCTGCACTTCGGACGGCATCTCGGGCGTCGTTCGCGTCACGGTGGAAAACGACGGCTGCGGCGATTCGGGACCGTTTGCCCTGCGGCTCGAGACCAACGGCTGTCTGTCGTTCTCCGACGAAGCGGTCGCCGGTCTGGCCGCTGCGGGGTCCACCGCCGTGGACTTCGCCGTCGCCGGAACGTGGGCCGATTGCACGTCCTGTTCCTGCACGTTCACCGCGACCGTCGATCCAGGGAACACCGTCTGCGAGTGCGCCGGGACGAACAACGTGCTGTCCGAGCCGTTCACGTCGACGCTGCCGGACCTCGAGATCGCGGGCGCCGTCGCGTCGATCGGCTGCTCGGCCGACGGCCAGGCGAGTCTGAGTGCCGACGTCACGGTCCGGAACACCGGCTGCGCCGATGTGACCAACCCATTCGACATCCGTGTCACGATTTACGAGGACGCGGACTGCACCGGGGCCGTCGTGGACACGTGGGACGAGACCATCACCGGAACGACGGTGGCTGACGGAGGCTCAACCGAGGTATCACTGACGACGCACATCCTTTCGCAGACACTGTGCGCCGGCGATTGCGCCTACTCCGCACGGTTCGAGGTCGACGCGGTTGACGATATCTGTGAGTGCGACGGCACCGACAACACGTTCTGCCTCTCTTCGATCCCCTCGGAGCTTCCGGACCTGGTGGTCACCGATGTCGATCCGTCGGTCGACTGCCGGGCAGGCACGGCCAGCGTGACCGCGGAGGTTGGCAACGTCGGATGTGGCGATGCCGCCGGTGTTGTCCTCCGATTGACCAGCCCAGGCTGCGGTCTGTCGATCGACAGCGCGCCGATCGATCTCGCGGCCGGTGCGTCCCAGGACGTCGTCCTTAGCTACACACCGAACTGCGGCAACTGGAACTGCACCTACGCCGTCACCGCCGACCCAGACGAGGCACTCTGCGAGTGCGACGGCGCCAACGCGCTGACGTTCGACCCGTATCCGGGGATCGGTTCGATCGGCGACCGCATCTGGTTCGACTTCAATGGGGACGGCGTCCAGGACCCGGGGGAAGACGGGATCCCCAACGTCACGCTCATCCTCCGAGGCGATCTCGACGGTGACGGCTCGATCGACTACACCGCCGAGGTGCCAACCAACGCGAACGGCGAGTACCTGTTCGACGACCTCCCGGCCGGCGACTACACGATCAGCGTCGACGAGGCCACTCTACCGGACGGCCTCGACCAGACCTACGACTACGACGGCTTGGGAACGCCGCACACCTCGGACTACAGCCTCGCGGAGAACGAACACCACCGCGATCAGGATTTCGGCTATCGTGGCAGCGGTTCCATCGGAGACTACGTCTGGGTCGACATCGATGGCAACGGCGTCCAGGACCCTGGCGAGAAACCGATCGAGAACGTCACCGTAACGCTCGAGGGCGATGTCGATGGCGACGGAATCGACGAGATCCTCACCACGACGACCGACGCCGACGGCCTCTACCTGTTCGACTTTCTGCCCGCCGGCGACTACACGATCACCGTCGACGACACCACGCTGCCGGACGGACTGGTGCAGACCTACGACTACGATGGGACAGGCTCTTCCCACACGTCGGACTACGCGTTGGCCGCGGGGGAAGACAACAGGGAACAGGACTTCGGCTATCGCGGCAGCGGATCGATCGGGGATTTCGTCTGGTACGATCTCAATGGAGACGGCGCCCAGGATCCGGGAGAGCCGGGCATCGAGAGCGTCACCGTGACCTTGGTCGGAGACGTCGATCTCGATGGAATCGCCGATGTCCTCACGACGACCACGGATGCAGACGGGCTCTACTTGTTTGAGTTCCTCCCTGCCGGTGACTACACCATCACCGTCGGTGACACCACACTGCCGGACGGATTCACACAGACCTACGACGATGACGGCCTCGGAACGCCGCACACGTCCGACTACACGCTCGGCGCCGGCGAGCACAACCGCGAGCAGGACTTCGGGTACGCCACGCCGGCCCTCTCGGTCGACAAGACGATCGCCGACATCAAGCGCGGCGGGATCAGCATCGGAACGACGGGCCCGGTCGAGCCCGGAGACCTCATCGTCTACCGGTTCGTGATTCGGAACGTCGGGCCGGTCCCCGCCTACGGCGTCGGCTTCGACGATACGCTCCCGCCGGCCGTCGTGACCGAGACGGACGCCCCGGCCGACGCCGGGACATTCGACGTGACCGCGCCCGCCGCGAACGGATCGCTCGGCATCGCCGACGGCGTCGGCACGTTCACCGCATCGCTCGACGCGGAGATTGGCGCGGACGGGACGCTCACGGCGGGGTTCTTCGCCCGCGTGACCTCCGCTGTGGAGCAGGGGCTTGACCTGACCAACACGGCCCACGCCTTCGGATTGCGCGAAGACGGCACCCCCATTCCGCCGGAGAACGTGCTCCTTGGAGACACCACCGATGAGGATGCCGAGGATCCGGACGCCGACGACATCGGCATCGCCACCGTCGGCGTCCTCCAGCCCGCCCTGTCGGTCGACAAGACGATCACGGACATCACGCGCAGTGGAGAGAGCATCGGCATCGCTGGACCAGTTCAGGCCGGCGACATCGTGTCGTACCAATTCGTCATCCGAAACGTCGGCGGGGGGACGGCCTATGGCGTGGAGTTCACCGACACACTGCCGCCGGGCATGGAAACCGCGGCTGGGGGGAGCTATTCCATTACGGCCCCTACAGCCAGTGGGACACTCGCTCTCACAAGCGGCATCGGGTCCTTCACCACATCGATCGACGGCACAATCGGTGGCGGGCAGAGCCTGACGGCCCAGTTCAAAGCCGTGGTGACCAGCAGCATCGAACAGGGTGTCGACCTCGTCAATACTTCGGAAGCAACGGGCTTCGACGGCTTCGGCACCGAGATCCCGGACGAGAACGTCCTCATCGGCGACGTCGCCGACGATGACACGGAGGACCCGGATGCCGACGACACCGGCGTGGCCATCATCGGAACCCAGCAACCCGCACTGTCCGTCGATAAAATCATCGTTGATATCGTCCGACGCGGATCGAGCATCGGAGCGTCCGGTCCTGTGGAGCCGGGCGACGTCATCGTCTATCAGTACACGATCCGAAACACGGGATTGGCCGCCGCCTATGCTGTCGATTTCTCGGACACCCTGCCCGCCGGCTTGGTCGTCGAAGCCGACGCGCCGGGCGATGCCGGTACCTACACGGTGTCCGGACCGGCAGCCGGCGGATCGCTCGCTCTCGCGGACGGAGTCAGCGCGTTCACCACGTCGATCGCGGCCACGATCTCGGGTGGAGAGCAGTTCATCGCCTCCTACTCGGTTCTCGT
>Ga0272444_10003138_pt1 | contig 15054 bp, 9 predicted proteins | sample SSMForm13_FD_201033 | JGI IMG/M metagenome (GOLD analysis project Ga0272444, IMG submission 201033) | Marine sediment archaeal communities from Little Sippewissett salt marsh, Falmouth, MA, United States - SSM-Form-13 | ecosystem: Environmental > Aquatic > Marine > Wetlands > Sediment ...
CTGCTGTAAAGCCGGCGCGAAAAATGGACAGGCGGGTATAGGTTTCCTGTTCCTGCGGGGTCAGCAATTGCCAGGAATGATCAAAGACCGCCTGCAAACTGCGGTGACGTGCCGGCAAATCCTGCCAATTGGCACTCAAAAAGTCCAGCCCCCGCTCAATTTCCACAACGATGCCGGCCACATCCAACGCCCGCACCCAGGAGGCTGCTAGTTCCAGCGCCAGGGGCAGCCCCCCCACCAGCCGGCACAAGCGCCCCAAAGCCACTTCCTGCCCTGCCGGGCTGAAATCGGCCCGTACCTGCCGGGCGCGCGCTACGAAAAGCTGTACAGCTGGAAAACCACTCACGTAAGCCAGCGAATCGGTTTCCTGATCGCCAATCGCCGGCCTGTCAGCGGGGCAGGGCAGCCCCTCCAGTTCCAGCAGGGTTTCGGCCTGCAAGTTGAGCCGTTCGCGGGAGGTAACGAGGAGCTTGATGCCGGGCGCGTGAGTGACGAGAGCGGATAACAGGGACAAGTAAAGTCCGTGCAGTAAATGTTCCGCATTGTCCAAGAGCAACAACATCTCTTTGCCCCGCAAGTAGTCGAGCAGTTGGGTCTCTAATTGACCAGAACTGGCAAAGCGGTAGCCAATAGCCGCCGCAATCGTCAGGGCCCAGCCTTCCTCTTTCGTCACCGAAACCAGGGGAACGAACCAGGTGCCCTCCAGAAAATCGGCCGTATGCTCCCACGCTGACTGCAAGGCCAAGCGGGTCTTGCCCACGCCGCCAGGGCCGATGATGGTCAACAGCCGGCTCCTCCCGTCGGCCAGCCACCTTTGAATGCAGGCCAGTTCGTCCTCCCGCCCGATGAGGGGCGTGGATGGGGGGGGCAAATTGTGGTGGGGCAGGTCACCGGCGGCACGGATGCGTTCGTACAACGTGGTGGTTTCCGCGGAGGGAACCACACCCAACTCCTCGTCCAGGATGCGGCGACAGGTTTCGTATTGGGATAACGCGGCGCTGCGTTGGCCGCTGCGGGCCAACGCTAGCATCAGCTGGCGGTGCGCTTCTTCGCGCCAGGAATCCAGCGCCAGCAGGTGGGTGACAGTGTCTATGGCCCGACCATACTCCCGAGAGCGGAGATAATGTTCGGTTAGGGTATGCCAGGCATTGAGGACCAAACTTTTATAGCGGGCCCACTGGGCCAGCATCCATTCCTCAAACGCCGGTGCGTCATGCAGATGAAACCCGGTTATGAAATCTCCCCGATAGAGGGAAACCGCCGCCTGCAGGGAAGCAGCTGACTCGGGGCAAGTTTCAGCCTCCCGGAGATGCTGTTCGAAAGATTCCACATCCAAAAAATAGGGGGCCTGCCGATCAAACGCGGCGGTGGTACGGGTGATGTCGACGTGCGGTCCGACCAGTTTGCGGAGGTTGCTCAATGCCTGGCGCAAGTTATTCCTGGCGTCAGATTCGGCCATCTCCCCCCACAACAATCCGGCCAGCGCATCCCGCTGGTGAGTGCCTTGGCTAACCACCAGATAGGCCAGCAGGGCGGGGACCTTGTTGGAGACAAACCCCGTTACCGGCTCCCCATCCTGCGTAATTGTCAGGCCACCCAGCAAACGGATCTCGAGCACAGGCAGACCTCTTTCGAAAATGGCCCCCTGTAGCCGCCAGATAAATCTGGCGGCTACAGGGCACATCTTTATCCGCTCGTCTTGTCCGATGGTGACTCCATTATAGATGGCAAGAGTTGTCTTGTCAACGACTTGAACCCTCGTTGGCGCTGGTCGGGAGGACATCACCAACGGGCACGTTCGAGCGCCCAATAAATGATCTCTAAACGTTTCTTCTGTATAATTCATCATGACAGTTCGTCCCAGAGGCCACCAGGTGGGAAGAAAAGCTCGACCACCTGGCACCGGGAGCAAGATTGGCCCGGATATCGATGAGCGGAAAGATGCATGGACAAGGAATTGGAAACCCGACCCCTGCAACGTTACAGTTTTGTCCTCAGTTTGTGGTCCGAGACTGGCCCATATCCCCACAGTCGGCCGGCCTGGCGAACCAGTCTGGAGGATCCGCTGACTTTACAGCGGTGGGGTTTCAAGGATCTCTCCGAGCTGATGCGTTTTTTGGAGCAGTGGACCGCCGAGCAGTCACCAAAAGCGGGCGAAAAGTAATCGAATGGAAAAAGTACTCCAAGGAGGATTGAGATGAACAAGCGTTACCTGATCCTGAGTGTGGTCCTTATTGTGTTGCTCGCTGGTGCCTGCGGCGGAGGGGAGGCAACGCAACCGACGCAACAAGCAGCGCCGCAACCCCAACCGACTGCGGTGCCGCCGACCGCACCACCCGAAGCGCCGCCGACCGCACCACCTGAGGCCGGCCGTTCGGACATCCCCCAAATGGCCGACGCCACCGAAGTCGCGACCACCGAGACGGAAGGAAGCATCTCCATCACCTACAAGTCCGCCAGCGCCCTGGACGCCGTCATCACCTTCTACCAATCCGAGATGGCCACCCAAGGATGGACGTACCAGGCTGAAGTTTCCTCCATCGTCAGTGGAGTGAATGCAGTCCTCTACTTTACCAAGGCTGGCGAGGAAGCTGCCGTCTCCCTGACCAGTGTGGGGGGAGTTACCATGGTCGTGATCGCGATCCAGGCCGGGGGCACAGCGCAGCCGCCCGCGCCGGAGCCGACCGCGCCCACCGGCGGAGAAGCGGGCCAGCCGGACATCCCGGTGATGGCTGACGCCACCGGGCTGACAACCGCTTTGTCAGGAGACGAGACCGCCATCACCTACAACTCGGCCAGCGCGATGGACGACATCATCACCTTCTACGAGACCGAGATGCCCCTGCGCGGATGGAGCTACGACGATTCCTCCATCGTCAGCGGGGTGAGCGCCGTCCTCTACTTTACCCAGGGCGATGCGGAAGCCACCGTAACGCTGACCAGCATGGCGGGCGCTACCGTGGTCGTGATCGCGGTCGAGGGCGAGATAACAGCGCAGCCGCCCGTGGAGCCGACTGCCCCCTCCGGCGGAGAACCGGGCCAGCCGGACATCCCGGTGACGGCCGACGCCAGCGGGCTGACAACCGTTGTATCGGGAGATGAAACCGCCATCACCTACAACTCGGCCAGCGCCATGGACGACATCATCGCTTTCTACGAGACCGAGATGCCCCCGCGCGGATGGAGCTACGACGATTCCTCGATCGTCAGCGGGGTGAGCGCTGTCCTCTACTTTAGCCAGGGTGATGCGGAAGCCATCGTGACCCTGACCAGCATGGGGGGCACTACCGTGGTGGCGATTGCCGTCGTCGGCGAGGTCACCGTGCAGCCGACCGCACCACCCGCGGGGGAACCAACCGCGGCACCGCCAGAACCGACCGCACCGCCTGCGGGGGAGCCGACCGCGGCACCGCCAGAACCGACCGCGCCGCCGGCCGAACCCACCGCGGCGGGTCCTTGCGAGCGCGGCTCTGGGGCCAACTACGTGGGCGCGCAACTGGTGCAACCGAACTTTCAGGGCCAGGACCTGCAGTGCGCCGACTTTTCCTCATCCGAGCTGTTTCAACCCAACTTTATCAACGCCAACTTGTTCAGGGCGATCTTTGACGGTGCGGAGGTGGAACAGGGCAACTTCAGCGGGGCGTACCTGGGCGAGGTGCGATTTGATCTCGGCGAGTATCACGGCCCCAACTTTAGCGGCGCCAACCTGAGCTGGGCTACGTTTATCAATGTCCAGATGACCGACCCGAATTTCAGCAACGCGAACCTGAACGGGGCGAACTTTTCCGGTCTCGTCATGACCGGGGCCATCTGGAACAACACCATCTGCCCGGATGGCCAAAACAGCAACGACGTCGGGGGTTCCTGCGAGGGTCATTACTAGGCGCCGCTCGTACCAGACAGCAAATTACTTTCCCCGTTCCAAGCCGCCGCACGTAATGTGCGGCGGCTTTTTTTCCAAAAGATTCGATGACTGCTCAGACGGTTATAACGATTTTCCCTTTGGCATGCCCTTCTCCAAGATACCGGAGTGCCTCGGCAGCCTCACTTAGCGGGTAACGTCGATCGATGACCGGCTTTACTTTGCTGGACTCGAGAAGCTCTGCCATAAAGGTCAAATCCTGTTGGTTAATATTCGCAAGAAAGGAAGCGATCTTTTTACCCTCGGTCTTGGAAATCCACCACTGCAGGAGCATGCCCGTCAAGATGGAGAGGATGGAGGCACTTCCTCCTCCGACCAGGACGCAAATTGCCTTGGGCTTTAGCGATCGCTTGTACTCCAGAATTGAACGGTTGCCGTTCGCGACCAGAATCAGGTCGTAAAGCTCTCCGTTCCGGGTAAAGTCGTCACGGGTGTAATCGATGACATGGTCGGCGCCGATTGAGCACGCTATCTCCACATTCCTTGAACTGCACACGGCCGTAACTTCCGCCCCCAGCGATTTGGCAATCTGGACGGCAAATGTGCCTACGCCCCCGGACGCCCCATGAATCAACACCTTTTTCCCCGGCGCGATCTGTCCTTCATCGCGAAGGCCCTGCAAGGCTGTGAGCGCCGCCATCGGTACGGCGGCCGCTTCCTCGAAAGAGACGTTGGCCGGTTTCCGTTCCAGAGACTTTTCGCAAGCGCATACGTACTCGGCAAAACCACCACTGCCTCCCTTTGCGGTCCCGAATACCGGGTCACCCGGCTGGAACCGCCTGACCTCTTTGCCAACCGCGATAACCCTCCCGGCAATGTCGGCGCCGAGTGTCGTCTTTTGGGGTCTAAGCAGTCCCCCGCCCATCAGGCGGATCAGGAACACATCGGCGGTTAAAAAGTGCCAGTCATAGGCATTGACGGATGCGGCATAGACTTTTACCAAGACTTCATCATCGAGGGGGACGGGTCTTTCCACGTCCCTGAGCTGAAGAACATCTGGCGGTCCGTACTTTGTGTACACAATTGCTTTCAAGGGCTACCTCCAAGTGTGTCTTGCGACAGTCATTTCGCGTCTTCTTCGTTGATCTCTACGCAGCGTTGCGCGCCTTACGCCGTTGCCAGCGCCTGGATAATCCCCTCACAACCGCCTGTGCGCAGATGCACCGCGTGGTCCTCGATCGTCTCAAAGCTCCGCCCGACGATTTGGGCGCACTCGAACTCATAGTCCGTACCCTTGAGAAACCGCTCGATCACTCCTGCCGCCACAGGGCTGTTGAAGCTGATCCTCTCCGCCTCCCCCTGGATGCTGTTCATTCCGGCGATCCAGATCGCGGCTCCCAGGGCCCCGCAGGCGCTTCCGCTCAAGCCGATCCCGCCGGAAAAGCCCGCCGCCATGACCGCGTGCATGTCGGATGCCCCCATCCTGCGCGCTAGCATGGCAGCACAGCTCACCGGGGCCGGAGGGACGCTGCTCGGCTTCTCGACCAAAGTGGCCTTGATCTCGGCAAGGGCTGCTTTGGCATACCTTGCCGCCATGCCAAAACAGCTGCCTGTCACCCCGCTCTTGATGAGGAACCGGATCACCTTCCGCATCGTCGGCGAGGCCAGGTCGATTTCAGTAATCTCGAGGCAATCGATATACTTGTTGCGAGCGCGAAAGCAAGCCACCAACCTTTGTGCTGCCAGGAGGGCCATATACTCGGCTTCCGGGCCCGGGCCAAAAAGCCGGTACGCCTCGGCTCCCGCGGCCAGCGCCGCACCCCAGATCTGGCCGCATTGATAGCCCTGCCCCAGCCCGCCGGCGAGGGGTGCAGCAGCGTGCTCTTCCCGTATCAACGGGTGGCCGAATGAGCGGTCCACGACGCTCAGAAGCGCTTCCGATCAGGTCCCCGTTCTGAAAAAGGTGCGTACCGTCTCCAGCGAGGATATTCTGTTGTTTGCCTGGGTCGTCATGTCTTTTTCTCCTGCCGCTAAACTTCCGGCGTATCTTCCACGGGAAAAAGCCGGGAAGCCGCCCCAGCTTTCGCTGGGGTTGCGTTTGCGGTGGGGAGATTCACGCCGGTCCCCACGCGATTGACTGCGAGCAGGGACATGCCCAGGTCACGCACCTTTCTGAGCAGTCCGTGCAGCGCGGCCTGGTCGACCACCGAACCGGTCAGCAGCGTATTGCCGCTTTCTTGCAGTGTGATGGCCAGTCCTCCGAACCAGTCCTCCCACTCGGGGGAAAGATGGCCCTCGAGCGTGATCTGGTAGACCGCCGGTTGGCCTGGACTGTTTTTCGTGTTCAGTACGTTTCCCATGGCTCCATACCTGTCGTGGCGCTCACAGCAGTCCGCGCCACTTGTACAAGCATGATACAGGGAAGGAGGGATTAGTGTCATACTCCAAAAGGATTATTCCATGGGGTGAATCGGGTGACAAACGAGGCCTACGGGAAAAAGCCGGCGGGCCGGACAAGGTTTTGCTAAGGAACACTGTAGGTGTTCCCCGGGAGCCCCGACGCTTGCGCCGGGGAGATTCACTACCGCTGCGGCAGGACTCCTAGCTCCCTAGCCCTGGCCACCGCTTCGGTCCGGTTGTTGACGCCAAGCTTGCCATAGATATTGCGCGCGTGAACCTTGACCGTGTTGATCGAGAGGTAGAGCCGGTCGGCGATCTGCCGATTGCGAAACCCCTTGGCGATGAGTTGGAGCACTTCAAGCTCCCGCTCGCTCAAGGGTTCCACAAGCGCGGATTGGGGAACGCGCTTCGGCCCGGGAGGAGCAAAGGCGGCTAACAAGCGCCGGGCGTAATCGGATGCGATCCCCCGGAAAACGGTTTCCTGGAGGAGCTGCCTCATCGGCGTGCCTTCGTCCAGAAAGAGGCGGACGAAACCACCCGGCTCCGCCAGCCCGAGCGCAGCGCCCAGCACTTGGATAGACTGGTCCTTTTCGCCGTGGGCATGGAGGGCGACCGACTGCAGCACCAGCGCCTTGAGCCGCTCATCTGCCCAGCCCTTTTCCTCGGCCTGCCGGCGCAGAGGCTCCAGCGCCGCCAGCGCGGCCACCGGTTCTCCCTGAGCTAGGAAGACCCGGGCCTGCTCGAGGGGCAGGTGATAGGTCTGGGCCAGACGAGCGGCGGCCTCCAGCTTGCCCTGGTGAAGCAGTACCAGGACCTGCGCGGCAGCCACCTCGGGAAGCCGATGGGAAAAGTTGTTCCGGCGCACGGACTCTTCGGTCTGCGCCAACGCGGCTGCCGCGCCCCCCACATCTCCCTGGGCCAGTTTCAGGCGGGCAAGAAATACCTCGGCGAGAATGAAGCGATCAATCCCCTGGTCGTACTGGTGCGCCAGGTGCAGGCTCTGCCGGCCGTGCCGGGCAGCGGCATCCAGGTCGTTCCATTGGTAAAAGATCCGGGCCAGACCGAGATGCGCTTCGGCGGCATTCGGCAGCGGCGGGTCGCCTTCCAGCTCCAAGGCGTGCCGGTAGGTCTCGGCCGCCAGGTAGAGCTGGTTCTCCAGCTCCTGTACCTGACCCAGGACACCTCGCGCCAGGATCGTGGAAAAGGGATCCCCCGACGCCTGGCTGGTCGACATGGCTTCCGCAGCAGCCCGGGCGGCCGCACGATCTCCCAGAAACAGGTGGGCATACGATAGCACCCAGAACGCTGTGAAGCGAAAGGTCAGGTTATCGGGGTGCAGATAATCCAGCGCCCGGCGCGCCTGGGACATCATGGCCTCTGGCTCGTAGCGGGTAAGCGCCAGCGTGGCCCTGGCCGCCGCAATGATTCCGAGAAGATTGCGGGTCTGGCCGTCCGGCTCGCCGCGCGGCAACGCCGCCTCGGCCGCCTGCAACCGCTCTTCGACGCCGGTCGTCTGGCCGATCACCAGTGACAACGTCGCCCACTTGACCCACAGCGTGGGCCGGGCATCCAGTACCGTCGACGGTAGCGACGCCAGCCAGTCCAATACGGCTGCCGCCACACCGCGAAAGTGTATAGGCATGCCCTCGGCATTCGTCAGCCGCTCGGCACGCGCGACGTCATTGGCTGCCGTCGCGTGACGGAAGGCTTCAAATACCAGGCCGTTGTTCTCGTACCATTCGCTGGCCCGGATGTGCAGCCGGGCGATTTCTCCAGGGGCAAGACGCTGCCGCAACCGCTGCCGCAGCAGCTCGCCAAAGAGGTGGTGGTAGCGGTACCAACGGCGTTCGTTGTCCAGGGGGACGAGAAACAGGTTGGCGCGGTCGAGGTGGTCCAGCAGAGGCTGGAGGTCGGAACCTGGAAGTTGGAGGTTGGGGATCGGGGGTTGGAGGAGCGCGCCACACAACCCCGCCGTCATCCGCTCCAGAATCGACGTCTTGAGCATAAAGTCCTGGATCTCGACCGGCTGCCGGCTGAGCACTTCCTCCACCAGGTAGTCCAGCACAAACCGGTGGCTTCCCGTAAAGGACTGGATGAAGCCGGCAGTGTCCGGCCGGCCCGGCGTGGAAACCATCCCCCGCAGCGCCAGCGCCGCCAGCTGCAGCCCGGCGATCCACCCTTCCGTCCGGCTCTCCAGAATGGCAACATCCTCCGCCGAGAGCCCCAGCCCCATCACCCGGTTCAAAAAGTCTGCTGCCTCGTCCGGCGTAAACCGCAAGTCCCCCGCCCGCAGCTCCACCATCTGCCCCCGCGCCCGCAGCCGCGCTAGCGGCAGCGGCGGATCCTCGCGCGTGGCGAGGACCAGGTGCATCTGGGAAGGCAGGTGCTCCAACAGAAAAGCCAGTGCCTGCATCACGGCCTCGGCCTCGAGCACATGGCAGTCGTCCAGGACGAGGAGGACAGGGTTGGCGAGCGCGGCGATTTCATTGAGCAGGGCCGTCAGGAGCACTTGGGCAGGCGGCGGCTGCGAAGATTGCAGGGCCACCAGCACCCCTGCTCCGACGTTGGGTGCTACGGTCTGGAGTGCCGTGACGACATAGGTCACCAGGCGAGCGGGGTCGTCGTCCTCCGCGTCCAGCGACAGCCAGGCTACACGATTGACGATTTTGGATGGTGGATTCTGGATTGAGGCCTGTGGCGGGGCGACTTCTGCCCGGCCTGCGGACCTCTGAGCGTCAACGGTTACGCCTGGATCGTGGAGCCACTCGCTGAGCAGAGTGGTCTTGCCAAAACCGGCCGGGGCCGAGAGGAGAGTCAGGGGACGGCCAAAGCCCGGTTCCTGGCGCAACCCCTCGTTCAGCCGCTCGATCAGGCGGGGCCGAGGCACCGCCTGGGGCCGTGGAGAGGGTAAATAGAGCTTCGTAGCCAAAATGGATGTCTGCATAACACAATTATAGCACCCCGGGTCCCTCCCCTTCACCAATAATGCTCCTTGTACTCCCGATAGAACTTTACCGTCCGCTCCAACCCCTCGCGCAGCTCCACATGCGGTTCCCAGCCCAGCGTCTCTTGGATCAGTGCGTAGGAGCTGTAGACGTCACCGATGTCGATCTTTTTACGCTCCGGCGGCCAGGGCTTCAGACAGTAGGAGCCAGTGCCCGCCACGGCGATCAGGGTATCGATCAACTTCAGATGACTGACTGGCTGGCGCCCGCCCAGGTTATAGATCTGTCCGCAGGCCTCCTCACAAGCGGCGGCGCGCAAAAAGGCATCCACGACGTCGTCCACATAGTTATAGTCGCGCAGCTGCTTGCCATCGCCCCAGATCTCGATCTCTTGGTCGTCCATCGCCAGCCGCACGAACCAGCCCAGCGCCGTCTGGCGGCTGTTCTTGACCAGCATGCGGGGGCCATAAGTGTTGGTCAGGCGTAGGGAACAGGTGCGCAGGCCATAGGCGCGGTGGTAGACAATGTGGTACCACTCGCCGGCCATCTTGTTTACCCCGTTGACATCGGTGGGGCACATCGGGTGCTGTTCGTCCACCGGGAGGTAGAGCGGCCGGCCGTACTGCTGCCGCGTCCCAGCAAAGAGGATCTGGACTGTAGGGTTGTGCTTGCGACAGGCCTCTAGGATGGAAAGCTGCGCCCGGCAGTTGATCTCCAGATCGGTGGAGGGGTCGCGCATGCTGTCGATGTGGCTGACCTGGCCGGCCAGGTTAAAGATAATGTCCTGCTCCCGCACCAGGTAGTCCATGCTGTACTCGTCGCGCACATCGGCGATATTGACCTGGACGCGGTCCTCGATCCCCTGGACATTAAAGAGGTTACCACCATAGGCCGGGACGAGCGAGTCCACCAGCAGGACCCTGGCCCCCAACTCTACAAGGCGGCGGGCCAGATTGGAGCCGATAAAACCCAGGCCGCCGGTGATCAGAACGCTTTTGTTTGCGTAATACGCTTGGTAAGTGGTCATGGCGTCGGCGTGGGTGTCGGTGTGATCGTCTCGGGCCCCAGGCCCAGCAGGTCCAGGTAGCCCATACTTTCGGCGGTAGTGTAGCCAAAGTAGGCCAACCCGCCGATGGCAGCCACAGTGATCGCCAGGGCCACCAGCCCCACAATCAGGCCTTTCCACAACGCCATCCGGCCCACGCGGCTGATGCCGCGCACGAGGACAAAGAATCCCCACAGGAGCGCAAGCACCCCAAAAACCACCCATGGAAGCGTCAGCGTCAGATCGCCCGGCAGACCCTCCAGGATGGCCATCTCTAGCCAGAGCCGGATCGTCTCAGGCAAGCGCAGCACGATCCCGGGGATATTCAGTACAATGGGGAAAATCAACAAAAAGAACGGCATCAGGAAGCGGGCGCCGCTGGCCATATAGCCCCCCATTTTGCCGCGCCCCCGAAAGATCAAACTCAACAACCGCGAGAGCAGCCCCAGCACAATCCAGAAGAGAAATAGAATCAGCACAATCACGCCGGTCTGCTTGGCGATGACGATGAGGCGATCGGTCGTAAAGCCCTCGGCTGTGGCCGGCCGGTTCAAGGCATACGCTACGCCCATAACCAGCCCAACCATCAGGATGTAGAGAAAGGACTCTAATCCGCTCATCTCCTCTTCGGCAACTGGCTTGTCCCCCTCCTCCGGCTGGGGCGCCTCCCACATCAGCGACTGCCCTTCCGAGGCCGAGGCGTCCTTTTTGGATTGGCGTTTCTTCTTGGCGCGGGCCTCCTTCTTCTTCTCCCGGGCGATCTGGCGCCGATCCTTTGCCGTGAGGAGCGAATCCAGGTCTTGCTGGATATCGGGGTACTCGGGATTGATCTGTTGGACCTCTTCCCAATAGCGGCGGGCCTCGTCGCGCAGCCCTAGCCGGGCACAGGCCATCCCCAGGTTGTGCAGCGCCTCCCACATGGCCAGGCCTGATAACCAAAAGCTCTTCCAGGACCTCTTTCGCTTCCTGGTAGCGCTCTTCCGCCATATAGCGGAGACCCTCGCGGTAAACCTCTTCCTCCTGGGCCTCCCGCTCTAGGACGGCGCCAAGCTTCCGGGGCAGTGGCAAATCGGCCCCGCAGGAAGGACAGACACCGGTCTCTGTCGGCACCACCTCGCCACAACCGGTGCATTGGACGACGAGGGGAAAATCGCACTTGACACACTTGTCAGCAAAATCGAGGTTGAGAGCACCACAGACTGGGCAGGGAATTCTGTTTTCCGGCGCCTGGGGTTCTTCATCCTCTTCCTCATCCTCAAAGGGAACCGGCATCGGTGCATCGGCAGTTATCTCTTCCTCGATCGGCGGGGGGGGAGAGCGCCACGGCAGAGCTGGAGTCGGAGGCGGAGCCGGCTTTGCCGGCGCCTGGCTTTCGATCCAGGCCAGGCCCTGGCGGGCCCGCTCATTCTCCGGATTGATCGCCAAGACGTTCTCCAGACAAATCTGGGCCTCTTCCTGATCCTCGACAACGCCGCTGAGCCAGAGCCAGACCTGCTCGTTGCGCTCGTCGAGTTCGGTCGCCTGGATCAACAACTGACGGGCCAAGGCCTTGTCCCCTGCCTTGGCGGCGGCGATTCCCTCCTGCAAGAGTCGCATGAATTCTTCAGACATCGTCTTCTCCCGTAGGGGTAGTCTCCGATGGCGGACGTTCGGATTTCTGTAAGAGAAACAACACAGCTGCTACCACTTGTATTGTACTACATCCAGGGCCCCAATGCAACAAACTATTGCGATTTGCGATTTACGATTCAAATTGGGCAAACCCGCGGGGATGAACTCCCCATGCCCATTACCTAGCATCAATCGTCCATCGCAAATCGTCAATCGTCAATTGATTCTTGCATCCCCGCCCACTAGGGGGTATAATAGAGCGTAGACATCGGCCAACCGCTTCCCTCGGTCGAGGAGAGATTTATGGACACGCCATCCAAGTCACTCAACGAATTGCTTCGCCTCCCGTGCTTCGAGGGCTTGCCCAGTGAGGAGGTTACCCCGCTGCTGCCGCTACTCACCTTTCGGGTCTTTGCCCCGCACCAGCGCATCATCACCGAAGGGGAAGAAGGGCAGCATCTGTACTTTTTGATCGATGGCCAGGTTCGGGTAACGACGATCGACCGGAGCGGTCGGCAGGTGCTATTGAGTGTCCTGGAGCGCGGCGACTTTTTTGGTGAGGGCAGCCTCTTTACCGGCCGGCCGCGCTCAGCGACCGTGGAAGCGCTGACCACCTGCTCGACGCTCCAGGTGCCCCGCAAGGAATGGCAGGAACACCTGGAACAGGCCCCGGCCTTGCGCGAAGCGATTCATAAAGCCCACCAAACCCGCCAGACAGTGACGGCACTCAGCCGGGTCCCCATCTTTGGCACCCTGACCCGACAGGAACGCGAAAAACTGGCCTCCTACCTGATCCCCCGCACCTGTGCCCGCCACGAAATCGTGATCAACGAAGGTGACTTGGACCGCTCCTTTTTCCTCATCACCTGGGGCCAGGCCGTAGCCGTCCAGGGGTATGGGACCCCCCAGGAGCAGGTTCTGACGATTATGGAAGCCGGCGACTTTTTTGGGGAGATGGCCCTGCTGCTCTCCGCCCCGCGGTCAGCGACCATCTGGGCCCTGACCCGGCTTGAGCTGCTCGAGTTGCCCGAGCAGGCTTTTCAGAACTTGCTCGAGGAACGCCAAGCCCTGTCTCAAGCCATCGAGCAGGTCATCGCTAAGCGACTGGAACGGGTGATGGAAGTCCGCGCCGACCGTCGCATGGCCCAGGTCCTCAACCAGACCGTCATCCGCGGCGAAGCCGCGGTCACGGATCGACTGCTCGTCCGGGAACGGACCCGCTGTCCCCAGGGATGCCGCCGGTGCGAGGAAGCCTGCCAGGAGCGCTTCGGCCGCTCCCGCCTGCACCTGGATGGCGTGATTGTTGGCTACCTGACCATCCCGACGGCCTGCCGGCACTGCCTTTATCCAGAATGTGTGCCGGCCTGTCCAGTCGACGCTCTGCAATGGGACAGCAACGGCCGGCTCTATGTCAACGAACGCTGCCACGGCTGCGGCCGCTGCGCCCGCGCCTGCCCCTACGGAGCGATCGAGATGGTCCAAGTCACACCCGAGCCCCATCGCGGACTGCTTGGTCGCCTGCTGGCCAACCTCGTCGGGCGGGAAGGAACGACAGGAAACACCGAGACCATAACCCGGGCCGAAAAATGCGACCTCTGCCGGGATTACTCCGAACCCGCCTGTATCGCCGCCTGCCCAACGGGCGCGCTGAAGCTGGTACAGGTCGAGGATTACTTTGGCGTGCGCTTTGGCCCCCGAGGCCAGCGTACGGGCGGCTCTTAGTGGGAACACCTTACGATGGTAACAGGTAGCCCGGAGATGAATCTCCGGGCTACTTGTTTTGTTACCCTTGCGCCAGCTCACATCCTATGGACCTTTCTCCACAATCGGCAAAAACACCCGATAGACCGTCCCCGCGCTGATGGTGATGGTATGGTCGTCGCTGCCCGTGCCGGTCCCGCTGCAGTTGCTCACCGCGACGCTGAGCTGATAGGTCCCCGCCGTCGACCAGGAGTAGGAGGCGTTCGACGTACCCTGCCCCCCGCCCGGCGCCGGCGTCCACGTGTAGGCGATCGGCTCGGTGGCGTTGGCCGGCGCGACGACGGCGTTAAAGCCGTACGACACCCCTACCAGGCCAGTAGTCGGCCCATTGATCGTCACCCCGGTCACCGGGACACAGGCTCCACCGCCGATAGTGACGGTGTGGGTGTCCTGGGCCATGCCGGCCCCGCTGCAGTTGCTGGCGGTCACCGTGATCACGTAGGTCCCCGCGTTGAACCAGGTGTAGCAAACAAAGGGCGTCCCCTGGCCATCCGGGAGCGGATCCCAGAGGTAGTCGATTGGTGGGGTCGCGTTGGCCGGCGTCACCGTGGCGGTGAAGCAGACGGCCACGCCGACGTCGCCCGTCGTGGGGCCGGCGATGGTCACGGCGTTGACCGGCTCGCAGATCGTTTCTACGTACTCGTAGGCGCCCATGTCGTAGCCCGTCCCCTGGGGCCGGCTGTTGCCGTCCAGGTCGTCAATGGGCATATTCCCTCCGCTGTAGCCGGTATTCCGACAGGGGGATGCGAACTGAAGGTGGTAGTCGCCATTGTTAAAGTCGACAAAGAGCGGATCCTGGGAGATGTCGTGGACCCCCGGGGTGACGTCGTAGTAGTTGCCCGACTCCCAGCCCCAGACGTCGTTATAGTCCAGTTCCAGCGTCAGCGGACCGATGGCGGAAAAGATGCCAAAGCTGGTGGCGGCCCCACCGTGCTGTCCCACGCCGGTGATGGTGACGATGTTGTTGTAAATCCAGGCGGGCTGACCGGAAAGGATGTCGATACCATAGGCCGACCCCTCATTGCCAGCAGCACCGACAGCTCCGACGCTGCCGTTGCTGCCCGGCGCTCCCGGCTGCCCGATAGTGCCGGGGCTGCCGCCCTGACCACCCTGGCCGGCGTTGCCACCACCGCCAGGATGAATGTTCTTGGCGACGTTATTGATGGTATTGTTCACAACATCGGCGTTGCCAGCCAACATGATCCCGAAGGCAGAACCGCTGTTGCCGCCGTCGCTGCCGTTGCCCCCATCGCCGCCGTTGCCCCCGCTGCCCGCCTGGGCGTTAGCGCTGCCAGCGTCACCGCCGTTGCCGCCATCGCCGCCGTCGCCGCCAGCACCCGCACTGGTGCCGTCGCCACCGCTGAATGAGTGGAGGAGGTTGTTCTCCAGACGATGGTCGCCGGTGTCCCGAAGGCCCACCGCACTGCCAC
>Ga0272444_10003140_pt1 | contig 15050 bp, 12 predicted proteins | sample SSMForm13_FD_201033 | JGI IMG/M metagenome (GOLD analysis project Ga0272444, IMG submission 201033) | Marine sediment archaeal communities from Little Sippewissett salt marsh, Falmouth, MA, United States - SSM-Form-13 | ecosystem: Environmental > Aquatic > Marine > Wetlands > Sediment ...
TAACCCAATGAACTCAACAAACTCAACAAACTCAATTAACCCACGATGCCATGAACAAGACGGATCGAAAAATTCTGAATGAAATCCAGTCCGGTTTTCCCATTACGTCCCGGCCGTATCAGGAGCTTGGGAAGCGGCTCAATCTGACCGAAGCGGAGGTCATGGCAGCGGTTCGGCGGATGAAGGAAGCGGGGGTCATCCGTCGGATCGGCGGCAATTTTCACTCCTCCAAGCTCGATTTTGTGAGTACGCTGTGCGCAGCAAAGGTGCCCGAAGAGAAGATCGACCTGTTTGTTGAAGCGGTCAATCAGTACTCCGGCGTGACCCACAACTATCTGAGGAGCAACACCTACAATATCTGGTTTACCTTTATTGCAGAGGATATGGATGTCATCGAGAAGTCCTTGGATGAGATATCGAAGAAAACGGGAGTTACAGAGATCCTGAACCTGCCCGCTGAAAAGATGTTCAAGATTAAGGTGGATTTTGAGGTATAATCATGGACGGGTACCTGAGACCGGGACTTTTGATATTGTTAACCCACTGAGAACGCATGTATATGGGGTCTGCATTTCATGCCATTCAGACTGCCACTCTACAATCCCCCCGACTTCAGTCAGCCGCCATTGTTAGGCGCCCCCAAAGTTATTTTCAAGAGCGTCGACCAGGCGGGTGTTGCGCCTGAGAATTATCACGCAACCTCAATCTATCCGGAGTATTTTCATCTGGGACATGGTCAATGGCAGCTTCTCAATGAAACGCGCATGGACGGTGTCGTGACGCAAGAGACGGACGGCTTCCTGGAGGTTAGGGAGTTCCGCAAACTAAGGGCCGGTGATCGGGTGGCCTGTGGCAGGGAAGAAGATGGGAGCGAGGGGATTCTTGTAAATTCGGATCCTTTCGGGCCCGAACCCGACGATTCCCACACCTTTGCCTTCCGCACACGCATCACACGCGAAACATCCTTTTCCATCGACTATGATCAGCTTTATGACCTCCTGGTGCATGAGCGGACAAAAGGGTTTATTGTCTGGGTCCTGGGCCCGGCCGTGGTTTTCGATAGAGATGCCAGGGATGCCTTTGCAGCTCTGGTCCAACGGGGATACGTGCATGCCATGTTGGCCGGCAATGCCCTGGCCGTGCACGATGTGGAGGCTGCGCTTTTTAAGACGGCGCTCGGACAGGAGATTTATTCCAAGCGGGCCACCCACCTCGGCCACTATAACCACCTGGATGCCATCAACCGGATCCGGGGTCTGGGGTCCTTGGAAAAGGGGATTCGTGAAGGGCTGGTGAGCGATGGGATCATGAGGGCCCTTATTTGGAAAGGGGTTCCCTATGTGCTGGCCGGTTCGATCCGGGATGACGGTCCGCTTCCTGAGGTGGTGGCGGATGTCTATACGGCCCAGGATCGGATGCGGCTTCTGGCGCGGCGGGCCACCACGGTGATTGCCCTGGCCACCCAGCTCCATGCAATCGCCACTGGAAACATGGTCCCCTGTTACCAGGTGACCCGGAATCAGCAGGTGCGGCCGGTCTTCTTCTATACCGTGGATATGTCCGAATTCGCCGTAACCAAGTTAGCCAACCGCGGTTCCCTCTCCGCTCGCTCGATCCTCACCAACGTCCAAGACTTTGTGGTGATGGTGGAACGGGGATTGAGAAAGCGAGGTGTTTAGAGGGTCAGGGGCCGATAATCTCTGTGCCCCCATTCCCCTCAACCGCATCCCTGATGCTGCCTACAGACGTGATCACGGCCCGTCTCCCTGTTTGGGCAACAAACTGTATGGCTGCTTCCACCTTGGGACCCATGGAGCCTGCCGGGAATTGCCCCTGTTTGAGATATTGGCGGGCTTCGCTCAGAGATAGGGTCCGTACGTAGTGTTCTTCGCGGGTACCGTAGTAGAGAGCGGCGCCATCCACATCCGTTGCAATCAGGAATATATCCACCCCCACCTCCTCGGCTAGCCTTGCACTGGCCAAGTCCTTGTCGATCACGGCGTCCACACCGCAGAATGTCCTCCCTTCACGGATCACCGGGATACCTCCGCCGCCACAGCAGATCACCAGAAAACCCATGTCCACCAGTTTCTTTATTTCGCGTTTTTCCACAATGGTGACGGGACGGGGAGATGCCACCACGCGGCGATAGCCTTTGGCGGTTTCTTTCGTAGGGTAGGGCAGGGTCGCCGCTTTTTCAGCAGAGAAGAAGGGCCCGATCGGCTTGGATGGCTTTATTAACGCTGGATCCTTTTCATCCACTACCACATAGCTGATCAGACTCACCAGGTCCTGTGTGCCATCCAGGCCACGTTCCATGAGGGCCGTATCAAGGGTCGACTCGAGCATATACCCCATCTGGCCTTGTGTCTGGGCAACCAGGATTTCCAGGGGGAGCTTAGGAACGGCGTCGCAGCATTCCTGCTGGAGGAGCAGGTTTCCAACCTGAGGCGCATTCCCGTGGGTAATGATGATCCGGTACTCTCTGGAAAGCGCGGCGATTTGTGCCATGGGAATCTTCAGATTATCCAGTTGCTCCTGGATGGTGCCTTCCTGGCCCTTTCGTATCAGCGCATTGCCCCCCAGCGCGATCAGTAGCGTATCCTTCGTTTGCCCAGATTTCATACGACAATACCTCTTTGACATGACGGTTGTTACGCATTCATTGAATGCTAAATTTGAGAGCGATGTAGGGTTGGCGGTTCTCCTTTATTCGACGTTGGATGTTCGATGTTGGACGTTCGTTACGCAGAAAAAATGAGGTTTTGGGTTTCAAGGATCAATGACCTTCTCCAGCCGGTGGATCAGGACTTCTTCTAAGAAAGGCGGCTCACAATCTTTGTACTCATAACGGACGCGGAGGGTCGGTTTGTTGATTTTAAGGACCCGTGTGAGCTGAATGGGTGTGGCAAACAGGACCAGGTCACCCTCCGCGTTATTGATGCTCTTTTCCAGATCCCTGATTTGCTCCTTTCCATAGCCCATGGCCGGGAGCACGGACCGCACATGAGGGTATCGCTCAAAGGTTTGCTTGAGGGTTCCCACCGCGTGCGGCCTTGGATCCACAATGTCGGCCGCACCATATTTCCTGGCAGCGATGACACCGGCCCCATAGGCCATCTCTCCATGGGTCAGGGTAGGGCCGTCTTCCACCACGATGACCCGTTTGCCGGAGATGCAATCCGGATGGGTGACGATGACCGGTGACTCGGCCAAGACAATATCGGCCTGTGGCGCATAATGTTGGATGTTCTTTCTCACGGTCTTTACCCGGGCCAGAGGAGCGGTATCGACCTTGTTGATGATGGCAATATCCGCCATGAGCATGTTGGTTTCCCCTGGATAGTAAAGCAGTTCGTGGCCTGCCCTGTGGGGATCGAAAAGCACGATATGAACTGAGGGAAAATAGAAAGGGGTGTCATTGTTGCCGCCGTCCCAGACGATGATGTCAGTCTCGGCTTCGGCAGCCCTCAGGATTTCGGCATAGTCGACACCGGCATAGACCACAATCCCCTGTTCCACGAGGGGTTCATACTCTTCTCTTTCCTCGAAGGTGCACTGGTGCATCTTGAAATCCCGGTAGGATACAAACCGCTGTACTGCCTGGTTTCGAAGATTTCCGTAGGGCATAGGATGGCGGACCACCACCACTTTCCGGCCCAGTTTTCCAAGAATGGCGCATACTTTACGGGTGGTCTGGGATTTGCCGCACCCGGTTCTTACTGCACAAACCGATACAACCGGTTTCTTGGATCGGAGCATGGTGTAGCTGGCCCCGATAAGAATGAAATCAGCTCCATGTGCCATGCAAAGAGATGCCTTGTGCATGACCTCCAGATGGGTCACATCACTGTAGGAAAAAACCGCCAGATCGACCCCATGCGCTTTTATGAGATTTGCTAAACTCGATTCCGGATAAATGGGAATCCCTTTAGGATATGATTCGCCAGCGAGTTCAGGTGGATAGAGGCGACCCTCAATGGCAGGAATCTGCGTCGCTGTAAAGGCCACCACATGATACCGCGAATTTCCTTTGAAGTAGACATTGAAGTTATGAAAATCCCGGCCCGCGGCCCCCATGATAATCACTTTTTCAACCATTATGTGACCCTCTTCTCAATCGTTATCCACTGGATGGAGGAGATGCCTCTCCGACTCCCCGCGAAGAGAGATCAGCTTCTCCGGTATTCGATGATTTTTGCTGTGATGCCTTAAGTAACACAGAATCGACCGAGTTGAAACAACGAGCTGTCATCTCCCGAAGCCCGGCCCTCATGGAAGGCCGACTCGAGATGATCCGATATTCGCAGGAACAGGGCATCTGCAACACCTATCACGGCTACGGAGACCTGGGCGAGAGGGCAGTGCGGTAAAACTGGAAACGCCATGTCCATGAAAGAAGCCCTTCTTTCATAGACTTAGGGACTGAGGAATTTAAAAATTTCGCTTTATTAGAGGCTCGTGGTATTCACAGCCAGCCAAGGCCCATTGTTCGGGTTTGCCTGAGACCAGGGGGGGTACCCGTTATCCATGCGTCCCCCAGCCTGTTTCTGGAATTCACTATTCCGTGCCTGCTCTCCAATTTCAGACGGCTTCAAAAAAATCGCCTGCCCTGAAATAAGGCGGAATCGGCTCCAGTTTTAGACACATTTCAGATTTGATACGCGGTTGTCTTTGTGATATACATGCCTGTCACATGTCGGATGGGTCGAGCCCAGGGCCTTCCAAGAGACGGCTCCCCGAATGAAGATACGCTCCTGGATTCTTTTTTTTGACAAATAGAGACGGACGAGGCGCCTGGAACCGCCCTCGTTTGGGTGTAAATTTCTGTAACAGATCAGAGGAGGTTGATATGGGTAAATTATGGCACGGTTCAAAATGGCCCGAAGGTGTCCCTTACGAAGTGAGCGGATACGATAAACCCCTTTTCTCCATTCTCGATGAGACGGCTCGCGATTATCCGAACCAGACCTACACCATTTTTAATGATTTCATGCGGACATTTGCCCAGGTCAAGGATACGGCCGACCGGATTGCCAATTTCCTTAGTTCACGGGGTATCCAGCGGGGGGACCGGGTGGCCATATTTCTTCCGAATCTGCCCCAATATCCCGAGATCTTTTTTGGGATCCTCAAGTCAGGGGGGGTCTGCGTGACCTGCAATCCCCTGTACAAGCCGTCGGAACTCAATTTTCAGCTCAAGGATTCCGGGGCCAAGGCGGTATTTGTGATGGATCATCCGGAATTCTATGCCACCGCGGTCAAGGCGATCGTGGGGTCCGATGTGGAGACGGTGGTCGTTTGTAGTGTCAAGTCCTATCTCCCATGGCTTAAGGGCTTCCTGGGCGGGCTCCTTGGAAAGATCCCCAAGGCGGAACGCCATGAGCCAGGCCATCTCATGTTCGACGACGTGGTTAAATCGGCCAGACCCGAGCCGCCGGCCCTCGAGATTGATGCCATCAATGACGAGGCCCTGGTGCTGTATACCGGCGGGACCACGGGGGTTCCCAAAGGGGCCCGGTTGAGCCATGCCAATCTCCTTTCCAATGTCCTCAGTACCGAGAAGTGGGCGCACATTCTCCAGGATGTAGACGGCCAGCCCATGAAATTCGATGTGGGTGGCGGATATACCTATCTCGGTGTCCTCCCCTGGTATCATAGTTTCGGCCTGACCCTCTGCATGTTGTGGAGTTGCCGGATGGCCTGTCGGCTGGTCTGCATCCCGGATCCCCGAGCCGGAAACCCTCCCTTCACCGAAGTTCTCAAGTCCATAGAGAAATACAAGGTTTCCTTTGTGGTGGCTGTGCCGACCATTTTTACCGCTTTTGTCAACCATTCGTTGTTGGACAGTTTTGATCTTTCAAGTATCGTGGCCTGTGCCTCCGGGGCCGCTCCCCTCCCTTTGGAGGTGATCCGGCAGTTTGAAGAAAAGACCGGGGCGGTTATCTTTGAGGGATATGGCCTGACAGAAACATCTCCGGTCATTACCGTCAACCCGGCCAACCGCGAACAGCGCAAGATCGGTTCTGTAGGTCTCCCTTTCCTGAGTGTAGACATCAAGATGGTGGATCTGGATACCGGGATGCAGGAATTGCCTCAGGGCGAGGACGGAGAGATCGCCGTATGCGGCCCTCAGGTCATGCTGGGTTACTGGAACAAACCCGAGGCGAATCAGGAGGTGTTTCGGGAGATCGACGGAAAGCGCTATTTCCTGACGGGTGATATCGGCCATTTTGACGAGGAAGGTTTTGTCGTTATCACGGATCGTAAAAAAGATATGATTATCGTCGGGGGGTTTAATGCCTATCCCAAGGAGATAGAAGAGGAGCTTTATGCGCACCCCAAAGTCGCGCTGGTGGCGGTGGTAGGGGTGCCGGACAGCCGATCCGGGGAGGCGGTCAAGGCGTTCATCCAGCTCAAACCCGGGGAGGAGGCCACTGAGGAAGAATTCATGGAGTTCTGCAAGAACAAACTGGCCGGTTACAAACGGCCCCGGGAAATCGAATTCAGGGAGAACCTTCCGGTTTCCGTGGTGGGCAAGGTGCTTCGCAGGGTTCTCCGGGATGAAGAACTGGCCAAGCGGAAGAAATAGCATTGCGTGACCCGGGCGACGGGTTATCTGTCAGAGGAGGCAAAATCCATGTTCGAAACAATCCTGGTCCCTACGGACTTCTCGGATGAAGACCGTAACTCTATCGATATCGCTTTAAAACTCTGTTCCAGCGATATTGGAAAAATCTACCTGCTGCACGTGATAGAGGTCATCGCCAACACCACCTTTGAAGAATTTCAGGAGTTCTATTCAGTTCTTGAAAAACGGGCCTTTAAGGATATGGCTGGCCTGATCGCCCGCATCCAAGGGAAGGCGGATGTGGTTTCAAGGGTTGTCTATGGAAACAGGGCCCAGGAAATCCTCAGGTTTGCGGAGGAAAACAACGCGGATCTGATTGTCATGAAGTCACACCGGATTGATGTGGAGGACCGGGCCCAAGGGTGGGGCACCATCAGTTACAAGGTTGGCATTCTCGCGCAATGCCCGGTGATGCTGGTGAAATAGCGCGACGGAGAACTCAAGAACACGAGTTGAAGCAAAATGACAGCATGTTCACCCGAGTCGGCTTTGGGCATTGCGGCCAGGTCCAGTTTCCAGTTTCGAGTTTCTCTCCGAGCCGGAGGCCAGTTTCAAATGGGAGTTGTATCATGACGACGGATCATGGGCAGGGTGACCGGATGGCGGTGAAGCGGCTGAAGCAGGCCGTGAAATTTATGTGTCTGGTCATTGTATCAGCCGCAATAGGGTTGGGGTGCCAGAAGGACCTGCCGGAACTGGATCCCCAGAAATTTGTGTCTCCTGCTCCGGGCAAGACCTTTGAAATCGAGAAGACCGCCAAGCCCGATGTCATGCCTTCAGAAAAGTCACCGGAAATGCCCCAACAATTCGCTGCTGAGAGAGAGAATCTCACGCTGGCACAGCTTATGGACGTTGCCCTTCAGATCAATCCCGACACCCAGGAGAGCTGGGACCGGGCCCGGGCCGCGGCGGCCGAATGGGGCGTTGCACGGGGAAGCTACTATCCGAGCGTCGACGGCGCGGTATCGGGTTATGGCGGGAATCTCTCTCAAATGAGGGGGGTGTTGGGCGACGTGGGCCTGAGTCTCAGCTACCTCCTCCTCGATTTCGGGGGCCGGGAGGCCACGGCCGAGAGCGCCCGACAGGCCCTGATCGCCGCCAACTGGAACCACAATCAGTCGATTCAAGACCTGCTCCGGAATGTGCCGCAGGCCTATTACCGTTATCTCGGGAACAAGGCCAGGGTCCGGGCGTCTGAGGTAAGCCTCAATGAGGCGCTCACCAGCCTGCGGTCAACAGAGCAGCGGAAGAAGGCGGGGGTCAGTACCATCGCGGATGTACTTCAGGCCCGGTCAAGGGCAGATCAGATCCGCCTTGACCTGGTGGCGAACCGGGGAGCGGTCCAGGTTTCCCGGGGCGATCTAGCCACTGCGGTGGGGTGGGCTGCCAACACACCCTTCGACGTGGCCGAAGCGCCCGAAGATCTGCCGTTGGACCGGATGGAAGAGAACACCAAGCATCTGATTGAACTGGCGGTGAGGGACCGTCCGGATCTGGCTGCGGCCCGTGCAGCCGTACGCCAGGGCGAGGCTGAGGTACGGAAGGCTGAGGCGGATTTGTGGCCGAAGCTGGTGGCCTCGGGGAATATCGGATGGAGTGCCGTGAATGGCAAGATCTATGGAGAGGACGTGGACGACCACGATACCAGTTATTACGGCCAACTGATGCTTCAGATTCCGCTTTTTGAGGGGTTCACCCTGAGAAACAGGGTTCGGCAGGCCAATGCCAATCTGGAAGCTTCTCGGGCGGCCCTTCGAAAGACAGAAGAGTCGGTTATATCCGATGTCTGGTCCGCCTATTACAATGTGCATACCGCTGCCCAGCAGGTGGAATCCAGTGAGACGCTCCTCATCAGCTCCAGGGAATCATACAGGGTGTCCTTGGCCCGGTACCGGGCGGGCGTGGCCGATATTGTGGAGCTGCTCAATGCTCAGAGCCAACTGGCCGCGGCAAGGGCCCAGAAGGTGGAGGCCCGAACCCGTCTCTTCACCTCCTATGCCGAGCTGGTGCACGCCATCGGAGCGAGTCTCCCAGAACATCAATCGGATGAGATGTCCATGTCGTCGGTAAAGAAAGAGGGTTCCGTCAATGGTCGTTAATTACCGGACTCAAAAAGGTTTTGGCGCTTTTCTGGTCGTCGTCTTGGTGGCCGGGATATGTTTCATGTTGGGATGTAAGAAGAAGCAGAAGCAGGCCCCCAAGCCACCCCCTCCCACGGTTACGGTTGAGAAAGTGGCTCTCGAGACGGTCCCGGTTCACCTCACATACGTGGCCAACACCGAATCTGTCAAGGTTGTGGATATCCGCGCGCGGGTCGAGGGCTTTCTGGAAGCGCGTCGGTTTGTAGAGGGGGCTGACGTCAAAAAGGGCGATGTAGTGTTTGTCATTGAAAAGGCGCCCTATGAGGCGGCATTGGAACGAAGCCTGGCCCAGTTGGCCAAGGATAAGGCGGCCCTCGCATTCGCCCGGGACCAGGTCAAACGGTACAGGCCCCTCGCGGAACAGGATTTCGTCACCCAGGAGACCTATGAGAATTATGAAACTCAGGCACGGGAGGCGGCCGCGGCGGTGAAGGCGGACCTGGCACAGATCAAACAGGATCGGCTCAACCTCGGTTACTGCACCATGTATTCTCCGTTGAACGGCAGGATCGGCCGTACCCTGGTGAATGTGGGCAATCTGGTGGGTGCGGCCGGACAGGATACCCAGCTCGCCACCATTGTGCAACTCGATCCCCTCTATGTCTACTTCAGCCCGAGTGAAAAAGACCTGCGGCTGATCCTCAAATACCGTCAGCAGACAGATATACCTGTGGACGTTATCCTGAGTGACGGGACCACGCACCCCTATCCGGGCAAGGTGGATTTCATTGACAATAAGGCCGATCCCATGGCCAACACCATCAACATGCGGGCCGTCATCCCAAACTCGGAAAGAACACTCCTGCCGGGCATTTATGTACAGGCGGACCTGTTTCTGTGCGATGTTCCCGACACGCCGCTCATTTCCGAAAAGGCCATCGGAGAGGATCAGACCGGATCCTATGTCTTTGTGGTGGGAGAAGGCAACAAAGTGGAAAAGCGGTCGGTCAAGGTGGGGTTTGTGTACAAACACAAAAAGATCATCTGGAAAGGGCTCAAAGCAGGCGAAAAAGTGATTGTGGAAGGGCTGCAAATGATTCGGCCAGGCATGGTGGTTCAGCCAAAGGCGGCGGGTGATGCAAATTTAGGTAAAAAAGCGGAGGCCCATTGAGGAAACCCCATGTTTGTCGATTTCTTTATTGACCGACCCATTTTTGCAGGTGTTATCTCCATTGTCATCTCGCTCGCCGGCGCCGTGTGCATCCTACTGCTTCCCGTTGCCCAGTTCCCTCAGATCACGCCGCCCACCGTCAAAGTTCAGGCCACCTATACGGGAGCAAACGCCGAGGTGGTGGAAAAAACCGTCACCACGCCCATCGAGGAGCAGATCAACGGCGTGGAAGGCATGACCTACATGTCCTCCATCAGTTCGAGTGACGGCACCAGCAATATCACGGTCACTTTCGACGTGGGCTACGATCTGGACATCGCCGCCGTGGATGTTCAGAACCGGGTCACCATGGCCCAACCCCAGGTGCCTGATGATGTGCGCAAGTACGGCATCACCACCCAGAAGCAATCCCCCGACTTCGTTCTCATAATATCTCTTTTCTCGGAAAATGCTGAATTCGATGACCTTTTTCTGAGCAATTACGCTGCCATCAATATCGTGGACCGACTGGCACGCCTGCCCGGTGTGGGAAATGTTCAGATCTTTGGTGAAAAGAAATACTCCATGCGGCTGTGGCTCAACCCCGACAAACTCACCAGCATGGAAATGACCGCCATGGACGTGATCAATGCCGTGCAGGAACAGAACGTTCAGGTGGCGGCCGGCAGCATCGGTCAGAGGCCCAGTCCGCCGGGTCAGGTCTTTACCTGTTCCATCAACACACTGGGGCGTCTCTCCACACCGAAAGAATTCGAGGATATCATCATCCGCACCAAAGAAGACGGTTCCGTTGTGCGGGTCAAGGATGTGGGCCGGGTGGAACTGGGTGCTGAAAACTATGGCTGGTACGCCCATCTAAATGGCGGAAAAGCGGCCTGTATCGGCGTATTTCAGCTGCCGGGCGCCAACGCGCTCCAGGTGGCCAAAGAGGTCTATGCCAGCATGGAGGAACTCAAGGAAAGATTTCCTGATGGCCTCAAATATGCGGTCAGCTACGATACGACACTATTCGTCAAGGAATCCATCATCGAAGTGATCAAGACGCTGCTGGAAGCCATGCTGCTGGTGTTTGCGGTGGTATACATATTCCTTCAGAACTGGCGGGCCACCCTGGTTCCGGCCATCGCCATTCCCGTTTCTCTGGTGGGGACTTTTGCAGTACTCAAGGCGTTTGGGTTCTCCATTAACACCCTGACATTGTTCGGGCTGGTGCTGGCCATCGGCATTGTGGTGGATGACGCCATTGTGGTGGTGGAAAACGCCTCCCGCTGTATTGACGAAAAGGGATTGTCACCCAAAGAGGCCACCAAGGAGGCCATGCGCGAGGTGACGGGCCCCATCATCGCCACCACCCTGGTTCTCATGTCGGTCTTTGTCCCGGTGGCCTTCATGCCCGGTATCACCGGACAGCTCTATCGCCAGTTCGCCCTCACCATTGCATTTTCCGTAGGGATTTCGGCTGTTAATGCCCTCACCCTGAGCCCGGCGCTTTGCGCGGCGCTCCTTCGAAGGACCCCGGATCGGCAGGTCTGGTTTTTTCGAAAATTCAATCAGGTCTTTAACTGGTGCAGAGAAAAGTATCTGAAAGGCGTCAAATGGTTTATCAGAGCCTGGGTCCTCGTGTTTCTAGTTTTTGCCGGCCTTCTGTTCGCCACCTACACCATGTTCAAGATCGTTCCCACCGGTTTCGTCCCCTCGGAGGATCAAGGCTATTTCATGGTCATGCTGCAGACCCCCGAAGGGTCATCGCTCGATCGCACGGAAAAGGTGTGCGATCAGGTGGAGAAGATCCTTCATAACATGAAGGGAATCGAGAGTGTTGTCATGATCGGCGGGTACAACCTGCTCAATTCGGCAATGGATACCTCTTCAGCTGCCGCTTTCGTCATGCTGGACCCCTGGGGCAAACGGACAACTCCGCCATTGAGTTTAAAGGGGCTGATGGGGACCTTTATGGCAGAGGTGGCCGATATCAATGAGGCAGTCATCATCCCCTTTCCGCCCCCCCCCATTCAGGGGCTCAGCACCACCGGCGGTTTTGAATTCGAGCTGCAGGATCTAACGGGCGGCAGCCTGGTGGAGCTCCGGGCCGTGGCCGAAAAGCTTATGACCGCTGCCCGCGAGGTACCGGCCTTAACCCCGCTCAGCACAACCTTTGAAGTCAATTATCCTCAGTTTTACATTGAGCTGGACCGCACCAAAGCCAAGAGTCTGAACGTCTCCATTTCGGATGTATTCAACACCCTTCAGACTTTTCTGGGGAGCATGTATGTCAACGACTTCAACAAATTCGGCCGCGTGTACCGGGTGTTTCTTCAGGCTGAAAAGGACTATCGGGCCAAACGCGAAGATATCAGCAAACTCTACGTGCGGGCCCAGGACGGCAGCATGGTGCCCCTTTCCGCATTAGTGAAAGTCAATCAGATCAGAGGCGTACAAAACGTCAAACACTACAATTTGTTTCGAACCGTATCCCTCTATGGCGGCAATGCCCCGGGCTACAGTACCGGACAGGCCATTGCCGCCATGGAGAAACTGGCCGATGAAAATCTGACCAACGAATACGGCTACGAATGGACCGGCACCGCCTACCAGGAGATCAAGGCTGGCGGCATGGCCCCATACATTTTTTCACTGGCCTTGGTTTTTGCGTTCCTGTTCCTGGCGGCCCAGTACGAAAGCTGGGTCATGCCCATGATGGTCATGCTGGCGGTGCCCCTGGCGATTCTGGGGGCACTTCTGGCACAGCACATTCGTGGTATCGCCAACGACGTCTACTGCCAGATCGGACTCGTCCTGCTCATTGGACTTGCCAGCAAGAACGCCATTTTGATCGTGGAGTTTGCCCGCGAGCTACGGGATCGCGGTGCATCCGTCGTGGAAGCCGCGGTTCAGGCTTCCCGTGAGCGGCTCCGCCCCATCCTGATGACCGCGTTTGCCTTTATTTTGGGTGTGGTCCCCATGGTGGTGGCCAAGGGCGCCGGAGCTGCCAGCCGACACTCGCTGGGAACCGCCGTATTCGGGGGCATGCTCGCCTCCACGTTCCTGAGTCTGGTGCTCGTGCCCGTCCTATACGTGGTCCTTGAACGGCTCAGGGAAAGAGGGTCGAAAAGAGAAGTGACTAAAGTGAGTCCCGCAGGGCGGGATGACTAGAGTGAACTAAAGTGCCTAAAGTTAAGGAACAATCAATATTCAACATCCCCGCCTCAAAGACGGCGGGATTTCCGCTACGCTATACACAGTATCCAGTTTCCAGTATCAGGCGCGCGAGCGTCATCTTCGAGGGAGGTGATCCAATGAAATCGAAGCAGAGTTTAGGTCTTATCTCGGCGGTTTTGGTGCCGGTCCTGCTTTTCATGGCCGGCTGCTTGGGTCTTGAGAATTATGGGACCACTCGCGTGGCTGACGGCCAATGGGCCAACACCATCCAGAATATCATCGACCACTGGCAGGATTATGATATCTATTATGCCGGGCTTTCCTATAAGAGCCCTTCTGCCATCATGTTTGATCCCAAGGAGGGGGGTAAACGCCTGATCTCCAACAAATGGGTCCCGGTGACAGACAAATCCGTGGTGGTGGAGATTGTCAAGTGGCTCGACTCCTATGTCAATTTTCCACCGACCCTTTGGAAGATTCTGGGACCTAAAGGGGATTTTTATGGATATATGTACACCTCTGCTGAAGAAAATGTAGTGGTCCGGGAGATCGATCCCAACACCCTCTTTGTGGAAGACATTCCACTTCCGCCGATGGATTACGGACCCGGCGAAAGGGCGGGTGCCTAAAGCGGTTTAAACGACTGTCGTGGCGCCGATAATTGCCATAGTGGGTCGGCCCAATGTGGGGAAATCGACCCTGTTCAACCGCCTGTCCAGATCCCGGGACGCCCTGATTGACGACCGTCCGGGGATTACGAGAGACCGTTTATATGCCCCTATTCATTTTGAAGGACGTTCTCTCACACTGGTGGACACAGGCGGTTTCGAGGATTTCGGACAGGACCCCCTCCAGAAGGAGGTCCGGGCCCAGGTAGCGCAGGCGGTGGCCGAGTGCGACCGGGTCATCTTTATGGTGGACGGCCAGCAGGGCCTTGTGCCGGGCGACGAGGAGATGGCAGAGGTTCTTCGAAAGAGCCGGAAGACGGTTTTACTGGCCGTGAACAAGATCGACGGGCCGGAACACGACCATTTGGCCCATGATTTCCACGGTCTGGGTTTTGATGACCCCTATCCCATCTCAGCCGCCCACGGATATGGCGTGAAGCGGTTCGTTGAGGATGCCTTTCGGGGGCTCGATTCGCCGGAGAATGACAGGGTGGACCCCAACCAGATACGGGTGGCGGTCCTGGGTCGGCCCAATGTGGGGAAATCTTCCCTGATCAACCGGATCCTCAAACAGGATCGACTCGTGGTGAGTGCCCTGCCGGGGACCACCCGGGATGCAGTGGATACCCTGTTCAGGCACAAGGGAAGGGAATATCTTCTAATCGATACGGCCGGTATCCGACGGAAGGCGAGGGTCAGAGAGAAGATCGACCGGTTTTCCATGATCAAGGCGGTCCGGAGCCTTGATCGGTGTCATGTGGCCCTGATCCTCCTGGATGCGGATGAAGGGATTGCCGAACAGGATGCACGCATCTGCGGATACGCAGTGGAAAAGGGGAGGGGGGTTATCCTGACCGTCAACAAGTGGGACCTCGTGAGTGGGGACACCCGCAAGAGAGATCTCCTGGAACGTGCCATCGAGCGGAAGCTCAAATTCGTTTCATTTGCCCCCCGAATCCACGTATCAGCCCTGACGGGCCAGCGGGTCATGAAGGTATTTGAAAAAATCAACGCTGTCTATGAGCAGTTTTCCACCCGGATCGGCACCGGCGTAGTGAACCGAACCGTCCAGAGGGTGATTGAAAAACACCCGCCTCCCAAGACCGGCCGGGGCCGTCTCAAGTTCCTTTACGCCACCCAGACCCGCACCCGACCCCCCTCCTTCGTGATATTTGTCAACAAACCCGAGATCGTCCACTTCTCTTACGAACGCTTTCTGATGAATCAGCTGAGGGAATCATTTGAACTTCCCTCCACACCGATCCGCATCACATTCAGGCGACGGTGAGTCGGTATTCCTGATCTCTGGATACTGGATACCGCTTGGATTGAATATTGAT
>Ga0272444_10003142_pt1 | contig 15044 bp, 14 predicted proteins | sample SSMForm13_FD_201033 | JGI IMG/M metagenome (GOLD analysis project Ga0272444, IMG submission 201033) | Marine sediment archaeal communities from Little Sippewissett salt marsh, Falmouth, MA, United States - SSM-Form-13 | ecosystem: Environmental > Aquatic > Marine > Wetlands > Sediment ...
GGTTCATCTCACCCTCAAACGCGATGACGCCGGCCCGGCGGGCAAGCTCCTCGCTTACGCCTTCTTTCCGGAGTTCAACCTTCAGCCAGGCGGAGGAAGTTCCGCCGTGTTCGATGTCGCCGGCACGCACGCTGTACGTTATTTCGCGCATCCGGATCCGGATCCGCTTACGGGACGGTTCTTGCAGGGACGGACGCCGTTTGCATACAGCAAACCGCACGATTCGAACATCGTCTTCTTCGTGCACATCACGGGAATACCGACACGCTGTGCGTAGGTGATCACCGACTGCGGCGGGCGTTTCCCGCGCACGAAGATAATGGCAATCACGTTGAGAATGTCCGCGACGCGGATGACCTGAGGGCTGATCGTTCCTGTGATGAGGGTGGTCCGCTCGTCGGTCAGCGCAAGGACGTCCGACAGCAGATCTGCAGCATAGGCGCGGTCGATGACCATATCAGAAACGTCCACACCTTCAAGCATCTCACCATTCAGCAGTTCCATGACTTCGGCGAACTTCATCGCACTCTCCCCTGCAGCTATGCTCCGAACTTCGGGCTCCAATTGCAGTAGCCGAAAAGGATCGGCAGCACTTGCCCGCTGAATCGGCACAAGCCTCCACGGGCAGCCTCTCGCTCGTGGAATTCTTGCGTTCCATCAGGCATTACGTTTGGTCCGGCAAACAGAACAGGAACCGGCTCGGTCGTATGATCGCCGAAGTCGATCGGAGTGGTGTGATCACCGGTGAATGCGATGTGGGTTTTCGACCAATCGAGCTGCTGTGCCAACGGGCCGATGAGTTCACGATCGATTCTCTCGATGAAATCCCGCTTCGCTTCCGCGTCTTGATCATGTCCGGCGTTGTCGGTTCCCTTGACGTGGATGAAGACGTAGTCGTATGTCTCAAGTGCCTTGCATGCCGCCTCCGCCTTCGCACCGAGGTTCGTGTCCAATCCGCCGGTTGCACCGTCGACATCCAGCTGGCACATGCCGCAGGCAAGGCTGACCCCTCGGTACAGCGCACCGCCGGCGATGACGGCTCCCTTCACTCTGTAGGTGGATTCCAGCGACTGAAGGTGAGGTGCGTCGGAGGCACCGCGAAGAAGCACAACGTTGGCCGACGGCTTCCCGGACTCCATTCGGGCTCGGTTGACGGGATGATCCTTCCAAAGCTCGAAACTTCGCTTGGTGATTTCGTTGACCGCTGCAGCCGTGACTCGAGCAGCCGCGTCTTCTATGACATCGGGGTTGGGCTTCGAATCAGGTGCTACGGCACCGACGGCGTGCGGGTCGTTCTCCGTGATCTGAGAACTCAGGCGGATGCTGTGTCCTCGGAGGAGCAGGGCGCCGCGATGCTGAGTGCTTGGTTGAAATTCGAAGGAAATCTTCGGTGATACGGTCAGCTTGACATCATTCAATACGGCTGCCAATTGGTCTTGTCCCCGGTCGATCCTCCCGGCACGACGGTCGGTGATCTTCAGACCGTCCGGAGTCTCCTCCGCTGTCGCCAGGTTGGCACGGAAGCAGATATCTCCCTGGCAAACATCCATACCGATCCCGAAACACTCGAATACGCCTCTTCCGGTGTAGACACGACGAGGATCGTAGCCAAGCAAGGACAGGTGGGCTGTATCGCTTCCCGGTCGCACGCCGGGTCCGATCGGGTCGACCAGACCGAGCGCCCCCCGTGAAGCCAGGGCATCCAGGTGAGGAGTGGAAGCCGCCTCCAGGCATGTCTTTCCAGCAAGGTCCGTTGGACGTCCACCGAGTCCGTCAGCGATGATTAGTACAGCCTTCATAAGTCTCCTCCTCGGACAGCACCCGTCCACCTTCCTACATGGGACCGCCTGTCTCGTCACCACGGCATCCGACTGTCTGCTGGGCGGGGTCAAGGTAGCGGTGTGATGCCAGGATGTCAAGGGCGGAAACGATGCGGGAGCGGTTGAGCGGAGAGGCGATCCGTGAGAAGATGGTGAAGCTGGCGAGGAGCAGGGTGCTCGCGGGCGTTCTAGAGGAAGGGAGCTGGATCGTCATGGACAAAGACACAAGCAGCGAAGACAGCAAGAACCGAAGCGAGTCAGGCGATCTCCATCGTCAACAGCTTGGCCGAGCGGATCGACCGAGCAAGCTGTCTCCGGGGCTGCATCGTTTCTACCAAGGCAAGCTGCGCACAGGATTGAAGTGCGTCGTGCGCGGCCTTGACGATTATGGAATCTGGTACACGCCAGGGGTTGCCGCTCCGTGCAAGGAAATCGCGGACGATCCGCGGAAAGCGCTGTGCTATACCAACAAAGCCAACGCCGTTGCTGTGGTGAGCGATGGGTCGAGGGTTCTGGGGTTGGGAAACATCGGAGCCAGAGCGGCGCTTCCCGTAATGGAAGGAAAGGCGTTGTTATTCAAGCAGTTGGGAGGCGTGGATGCGTACCCCATCGTGCTCGACACCCAGGATCCGGAGGAGATCATCCGTGCTGTGACGTGGATTGCGCCCGGCTTTGGCGGAATCAATCTGGAGGACCTGGCGACGCCGAAGTGCTTCCACATTCTCGATGCTCTGCGTGAGAAGCTCGATATCCCTGTTTGGCACGATGATCAACAGGGAACCGCCGCCGTGACCCTGGCGGGGATCCTGAATGCGCTTCAGGTTGTCGGCAAGCGAATGAGCGATGCATCGTTCTGTATTCTCGGTACGGGGGCGGCGAATCTTGCCTTCTTGCGGATCTTGCTGAAGCACAAGGGACATGTGGATCCGAAGCGCATCACTCTTGTGGACAGTCGTGGGATTCTCCATGGGGATCGGCCTGATGCCGAGGAAGGGTTGCAGGTCAACCCGACGAAGTGGCGGATGGCCGCCCTGACCAACGGAGAAGGACGGCGGGGAGGGCTCCGCGAGGCGCTCGAGGGTGCGGATGTGCTGATTGCGGCGGCCTGCCCGGGACCCGAGGCGTTCGACGCGAAGTGGATCCAAGCGATGGCTCCCGATGCGATTGCGTTCCTGCTTGCCAACCCGATCCCGGAGATCTGGCCGTGGGAAGCGAAGAAGGCGGGGGCTCGAATCGTCGGAACCGGACGATCGGACTTCGCGAATCAGATCAACAACTCCCTTGGCTTCCCGGGGATCTTCCGCGGAACGCTTGATGTTCAGGCAAGCACGATTACGGATGAGATGGCGATTTCCGCCGCCGAGGCGATCGCGTCAGCAGCGACGTGCAAAGGGCATGACATCTCGGCGTCGCGGCTTGTGCCCACGATGATCGACACTGAGGTGTTTGTCGATGTGGCGGTTGCCGTCGGCGGGACGGCCATCGAGCAGAGGCTGGCCCGCCGGCCGCTGGCAGAGGAGGATCGGCGGAAGATGGCACGAAGGCAGATCGCATCCGCCCAAGAAGAGACGGCGATCCTGATGCGTGAGGGACACATTCCGCAACCGCCCGAGGAACTCGAGAGGAATGGGGAGTAAGAGTAGGCCCCTCTCAAGACGTTGGGTTGAACCGAGTCGCCATCGGCCTACAATGCCGAGGCAAACAGCAGACCGACTCCAACGACCCAAGTAAGGAGCGTCAACGTGAGCGAACACAGCCGAGACGAAAAGCGGGAACGCGAACGAATCGAGGAGAGATTTGTCCGCTATGCGAAGGTGGATACGGCAAGCGATCATGATTCCCCGTCGATTCCCAGCACGGAGAAGCAGCTGAATCTTCAGCGGATGCTGAAGGACGAGCTTCGAGATCTGGGGGCGGAGGATGTGCAGTTGACCGATTACGGCTGCGTCCTGGCGACGCTTCCATCAACCGTTGAAACCGAAGTGCCAACCGTGGCGCTGCTTGCACATGTGGATACAAGCCCGGACTTCAGCGGAGAAGGGGTCGAGCCGCTGATCATCCGCGACTACGATGGGTCGCCGATCACTCTCCCCGACGCACCGGAGAGGGTCCTCAACGAGGAGACGGCACCTGAACTCGCCGAGATGGTTGGCGAGACGATTATCAGCGCATCCGGAACCACTCTGCTTGGCGCCGATGACAAAGCAGGCGTAGCCATCATCATGACGCTTGCCGAGCGGCTCCTCTCCGATCGTACGACCCCTCACGGGCGTCTACGAATCTGCTTCACCCCCGATGAGGAAGTCGGGCGGGGGGTCGAGAACCTGTCCTTGGACGATCTCGATGCCGACGTTGCGTACACGCTCGACGGAGAAGCACGGGGTGAGGTCACCTACGAGAGCTTCTCCGCCGATGAAGCGGTGGTCACCATTGAAGGGGTGTCGATCCACCCCGGGAAGGCGAAGGATCGACTGGTCAACGCGCTGACCCTTGCCGGCAAGCTCATCAACGCGCTGCCGCAGCACGCCTACACGCCGGAGACGTCCACAGGGCGGGAGGGGTTCATCCATCTCTCGAGCGTTGAGGGAAACGCAAATCGCGTTGAACTACGGTTTATCTTGCGGGGCTTCGAACTCGATGAACTCGAAGGGTACGGTGACTTCCTGAAGGTGCTGGTCGATGCGCTTGCGAGAAGCGAGCCACGGGCACGGTTCGACGTGAGAACACGAGCGCAGTACCGGAACATGCGGTACTGGCTGGAAAACGACATGCGCCCGGCGGATCTTGCGGTTGAGGCGATTCGCCGCGCGGGCATGACCCCCAAGATTACGCCGATCCGCGGTGGAACCGACGGCTCTCAGCTAACCGAGCGAGGGCTCCCTACACCGAACCTGTTTGCCGGAACCCACAACGCGCACGGCCCGCTGGAGTGGGTCTCCCTCGAAGACATGGTCAAGGGTGTGGATGTATGCGAGCAGCTCGTGCGGTTGTGGGCAGAACAGGGTCGTGACGCGGGTTCGCAGGCGCGAACCTAGGTCGGGCAGAAGATGGGTGTGCTGGAAGCGATCATGCTTGCCTGCTTCGCGGCGAGCTGGCCGATCTCGATCATCAAGGCGCTTCGGACCAAGCAGGTTGCAGGGAAGAGCCCTCTGTTCATGCTACTGATCTGCGTCGGCTACGCGTGCGGGGTCGCCCGCAAACTACTCGATGGAGCGGATTGGGTCACGGTCCTGTATGCGTTCAATCTGCTCCTTGTGGCGGTGGATCTTGCGTTGTGGTTCCACTACACGGGGAAGAGCAAGAAGCGGCTTGCCGGACGGAATCGAAGCCGGCAGCGCGAACAGGCCTGAATTCCCTCGCCATTGACCGATGGTGGGTCCATCGTAGTACGCTACAAGGAAGCCCGCTTCATTGCATGGATTGAGCGGGCCGAAAGGAGTGACGTACGATGCCAAGAGTGACCCACTTCGAGATCTTCGCAGAGGATCCGCAGCGAGCGACGGAGTTCTATCACAACGTCTTTGGTTGGCGGGTGGAGAAGTGGAACGGCCCGTTGGACTACTGGCAGTTGACAACCGGATCGGGTGAGCCGGGCATCAACGGTGCGATTGCCAAGCGCGAACGGCCTGAAGAGAGAGTGGTGAATACGATCGACGTCCCCGATCTGGACGCGTACCTGAAGGTGGTCAACCAACATGGCGGACGTACCGTTGTCGAGAAGGTCGCGATCCCCGGCGTGGGTTGGATGGCGTACTGTGAGGATCCGGAAGGTAACCGCTTCGGCTTACTGCAAGGAGATTGAACGCGGTGATAGCGTTGAATCGTGCAAGGAGATTCGACGCGGTGATAGCGTTGAATCGTGCGTGGAGAATTGACAGCGTCAGTTCGGTCAATTCGTGCAAGGAGAATTGACAACATCAGTTCGGTCAATTCGTGCGTGGAGAATTGACAGCGTCAGTTCGGTCAATTCGTGCAAGGAGATTCGATCGCGAAGGAGCGGCACCGGGTGATTCGTCGGCGGGATGCTGCGAACGGGCCGATCACGAAGTAGACTCCTTGTTTCCGAAAGGAGGGAACGTGCACGAGCCCAAACAGCACCATGCACAGCCGGCCAAGACAGTCTCTCACACGCGAATCGATGATCTCCTTCAGTATCGCTTCCTCTCATCACCCCAGGTGTCCCCCGACCAGCGGTGGGCAGCCTTTGCCGTGAAGCAGGCGGACCGCGATTCCCATGACTACTGCAGTTATCTCTATCTTGTCGATCTGGTGAGCGGAGACGTTCGCCAGTGGACGGCATCCGGGAAGGATGGCGCGTTCGACTGGTCGGAGGATTCCCGGTCGATCGTCTTCACGTCGAAGCGGGGTCAGACCCAACAAACAGTGGGGACATCGTCCGAGCCGGAGACCGGCTTGTACCGGATCTCCGTGGACGGTGGTGAGGCTTTGCCGTTGGGGACAGTTCCATTTGCTATTGAGAAGCTTCAATGTGCGAGTGCTGACTGGCTGTTGTTCACGGCACGCGCGACCGGTAGCGACTTACGGGGAGACACAGAGACAGACGTTGAGCATGTCGCGCCTGACGCCGATGACTACGAGGTGTTGGATGAGATCCCCTATTGGCAGAACGGAATCGGGTTCACCAACGGGCGTCGCGTTGGGCTTCATGTCCTTGACCTAGCCACAAACAAGACGCGGGAGCTACTCATCGGGGAAGAGGACTTGGAGGTTTCATCGTTCGCAGTCCACGGTGATTCTGTTGCCGTCACCGGGCGGAGATTTGGTGGGAAGGCTCCGGTGACCGATGAACTGTGGATCGTTGACCTTCACGCAGGAGACTCGCGGTGCCTGTCCCGGGGCGCTCTCAGCTTGGGCGATCCGTGTTTTGTCTCTGACGACACACTGGCTGTTCTCGGTACGGACATGAGCGTATACGGGCTGAACCAGAGCCGTGAGATTTTGTTGGTCGATCTTGCGTCCGGGAGCATTCGGTCGATCACGCCGACCTGGGACCGGATGCCGGGGAACTCGGTCACCGGTGACTGCCGCCACGGGGGCGGGCCGACAATGCTCGCCCGCAACGGTTCACTCTACGTCGTCGTGACCGAAGGTGGAAACGCGGTGTTGGAGGCCGTCGCGCTTGACGGCACTGTCGAGCGTGCCGTCGACTTGGAAGGGTCGATCGATTCGTTCGATGTGTGCGATCGAGGCTCGGTGTATGTCTCCTTGCGCCCCGATCGTCTCCAGGAGCTATACATCCGGGAAGGCGACCGCGAAACACGCTTGACATCCCTCAATGACGACGTCCTTGCATCGAGTCTCCCACTGCCCGAACCGCTCACGGTCACGACCGAAGACGGCACACGGATCGACGCGTGGTTGATCCGGCCGGTGGGCTTCGAGGAAGGCCGTTCGTATCCGGCGATCCTCGAAATTCATGGGGGGCCGAAGACGGCGTACGGAACCGTCTTCATCCACGAGATGCAGGCACTCGCAGCCCAGGGGTACGCGGTGATCTTCTGCAACCCACGTGGGTCATCGGGGCGGGGTGACGGATTTGCGGAGATCCGCGGGAAGTACGGAACGATCGACTACGAAGACATCATGGCTGTGGTGGACCACGCGCTGGAGAGCTACAGCTTTCTCGATCCGAAGCGAATTGGCGTCACCGGCGGCTCGTACGGCGGATACATGACCAACTGGATCATCGGTCACACCGATCGCTTCGCCGCGGCGTGCTCGCAGCGCTCGATCGCCAATTGGGCTTCGATGATGTGCACGACCGACATCGGGTACTTCTTCACCCCCGATCAGATCGCCGCGTCGCCGTGGGACGGAGACGGTGCCGGAGCGGACAAGCTGTGGTGGCATTCGCCGCTGAAGTACGCCGACAAAGCAACAACACCGACACTCTTCATCCACTCCGAGCAGGACTACCGTTGCTGGCTCGCTGAGGGGTTGCAGATGTTCACTGCGCTACGTGCGCATGGCGTTGACAGCCGGCTGGTGATGTTCCGGGGCGAGAACCACGAACTCTCGCGAAGCGGGAAGCCGCTTCATCGAATCCGCCGGCTGCGAGAGATGCTGCAGTGGTTCGACAAGCATCTCAAGGGAGAAAGCGAAGCTGCCGCAACCTAACCTGAGCCGGAACCCATTCATTGCCGTGTTCCGCTTGGAGAGAACCGCTCCGAGCGGGACATTTCTTCGTGGAATCGCCTGGCGGGAGGATCCGATCGATTGTGACCCAGTCTGCGCTACCGAGCAGGGAAGTGCATGGGTTCGGGCATGGCTCGGGATTGCTTGCGAGGTCGGTCAGCGCGGCTTCCGGGATTCCTGCTTGAGATTGACGACACCGGCCGGCGTGCTCCGGAACCCGCATCCGCGGTAGAAGCCGTCCAGATGGGACTCATAATCGACGTGAAGCCACTCCATTCCGCGCTCTGTTGCGATCTCCGCTGCCGTGCGAACCAATCGAGTCCCGACCCCTCGGCGCTGGAACGATCGTCGCACGGTCGTATCCAGGATGAACGCATGAATGTCGCCGTCCCACGCCACGTTGACGAATCCGACGAGTTGCGATTCGGCAAAGGCACAGACATAGGTCAGGCTTTTCTCAAGCGCGGGCATGAATGAATGCTCAACGTAGGGTTCCCACGCCGTTGCAAACAATTCATTGAGGGCCGCGTCGCTCACAGATGGTTCGATTTCGTAGCGGACTTGTGTTTGCGCATTGGTTGCCATTCTCTTCCTCCCGGGGAAGCAGACGATTGTGCCGCTCGAGTGATGGATTCCTTCTCTCCCGCGCAGGCAGAAAGCGGTTATCCGCCTGGATCAGTAGTTATCGGCACGAAAATTCCATGATATAGCAAGTTGGGCTCGCGGCTGTACCGCCGATGGATCCCGACTGGTGGAAACGCTGGAAGAAGAGGCTGTGTCGCGGAGGAACCGGATCTCTCCGTCTTGCTGGCCTCTTGGCGATTGCCTCGCCCGTTGCCGGACGGCTCCTGCTGTTGCGTCATCAAGGGTTCCGAAAGGATCGAGCAGAAGCGTCTTGGCGGAATCGGCAGCAAATCGACATTGCATGGCGCTTCAGGTTTGAACCGTTGATCGCGCCAGCGTGCCAGATCTCTTTGAGTGGCAGATACGTCCGTTCTACAGAGGTATAGCCGCTACATCGTACCTGTTTCCGACGACCCCGGCTTGCTTCCGAAGATGTTGCCTTTGGTGACAACAGCGGTGTAGCGACAATGCATCGCGGCTCGGACCATAGCGGATGAAATCGAAGCGGTTGCGATTCTTTACGTGCACAACAATCGCGTGGACGGAAATTCGGGCGTCTCGTACAAGCGAAACACGGGACATCGGGAGTACGCTTCGTTTGCGCTTTGGCAGCCGCTATGCCTGAAACTCGACGACAACCCTCCTTGCGAACTCGCATGCTGCTTCCAGATCTGCAGGCGTGGGGTGCAGGCGTGCTTCATCGATGTATTCATTCCACTGCGCCTCGTCCGGGATGATGTTACTGCGGATGAACGTCTCGATCTCGGGTGAAGGAGCCCCCTGGCAATGGAAAAAACCGAGGAATCCGAACCCCTTGCTTGCACAGAGATGCTCGAACGTCCCGAGGCACTTTCCGGCCCAACGCTCGTACATCTCCCTTTTCCAAGCGGCGCCTTCCGGCATCATCGTGGAGTGGGTAACGAACCCCGCAAGTCTCAGAGTCGCCCTCGCGGGGATGTGATCCACCCATTCCTTGACCGGAGCCGCGATATCCGATGAATGGCATGTGGAGCCGACAAAGACCATATCGAAACCCTGGAGCGACTCCGGATTCACGTCTTGCAGCGAACAGACGACAACCTCGTAGGCCTCAGCCTCCGCTGCCCCGGCAATGGCCTCTGCGACCTTCTTGGTGTTGCCCGTTTCGCTGAAGTACGTGACCAAGATCCTCACCGGTCCGCCTCCCTACTCTCAGGATGATGCCAGTGTATGCGGGGACACCATTTGTGGGAAGCGTCAAACGCCGGACCCCTTACCTAAGGTGTGGCGAGAGAAGCTCTGTGATCGCCTGGCTAAGCGAGGACTTGGAGTTGCCGTGTGGAAGCACTGTCGGAGTTGCAGGGTGTGTTCCGTGATGCTGCGGGTCGGGACTCAGAACCCCTCCAAGAGCGCGACCGCGACTGCAAGACCGCCGATCAGGACGCCGAGGAGGAGCCACTCCGCGAAGCTTGAGGCGCGCTTCTCCTCAGGAGGGTTTCCCGAATCCTGATCAACGTCTGTTTCAGGCACGGACGCAGGTTCGGGATCAGGCTCAGGAGCGGAATCGGTGATCTGTTGCGGATCGGGATCGGTCGCGACGATCTGGCTGCCCCATGAGGCATCCGGTGTGACCCCCGCTTGCTGGCAGAGGGACAATGCGCGAGCAACGTCCGTGTCCAAGCATCGTGCTCCGAGTCGCAGCGCGTATTCGGCACGGGTCATGTTCGATTGGGCGATCCAAACGGCTGTTTGCAGCGCGCAGATCCCTGCGTGTTCGTCCTGTTGAAGCGATGCACGGAGAACGTTCTCCACAGGAGGGGAAGCCATCCCGACAATCCGATACGTGGTTCCGGGATCCGGCAGGCGATCACGTGCGTCAAGGCAATACGCCTCCAGTTCTACGTCAAGGATCTCCTCCGGTCTGAGCACGATGAAGCGAGAGGCCCCCAAGTTGGCGCCAACACTGAACTCCACGGGGGAACGGACAACAAGCCGCTGCACTCCCGGAACATCGCAGTCCAGCACGAGTCCGGGTTCGACTGTAACTGAAAGCGCGATATCCATGGTCGACTCGACAGACATTTCTACGGCAACGCCGACGCTTCCTGTTGCTTTGAGTTGCATGTTGACGTAGCCACGGCGTGTCGCATCGAGAAGGGAGATCCGGTTCTCGATCCAGGCGATGTCTTCATCAGCAAGGGATGTTGCTCCAACTGCAATACACAAAAGACTTGCGGCCAAACAAGAGAAGACGCCCGCCATTGCTGATATCGAGCGCTTCCTGCCAGCGGCTTTCCCACCCACCACGTTCAGCGCACCACACCTCCTATGCGACCATACGTGTACAACATACCACGTTTCGTTTGATGCATGTCAATCCATGCCACGGAGGGAACCTGCGGATCGGATGCTCTATGGAACGTTAGTCTCCTTATTCGGTGGTCAGTTTGAGCATTCCGGGCAGGGTATGGTGGCCGGGCAGCCGTAGCACGACTGAGCAACCCATGGAGCTCTGCATTCCGTGGTATTCGGGTCGACGTAGTGCTCGAGTTCATGGAGCAAGGTGAGTCCGTCGGCACCCTCGCGCAAGCAAATCATGACGTAGGTCTTATCACCAGGCGTGTAGCCATAGGACCCTCTCTCACACATCGTCCTGGCACCTAGATCCGGCATGTACGTGCTGGCGGGGTAGATGACCAGTGTCCTCATCGCGTTTAGGATGTCTGCCGTGAGCGCACCGCGTAGATAGGGGTCGTTGAATCGATCGAGTTCTGTGTTGTTGGTGATGCATCCCGCACTGAGCTTTCCGTCGATCTCTCTTAAGATGGCCCCAATCCGCTCGGCCTCGGATGTTCTTCCGCACTCTTGGCACGGTGCGCAGCCCACACAGACTGCTGTGTGGTAGCCAACCCACACCTTGGGCAGCACGATGATCCTTGCCTCAGCTGTGCCATGCTTGTTCGCGGCAACCAGCGTGTACACCTGACCGAGTTCACCGAGCGTCTCGGTGCGTGACCCGCGCTTGACGGACAAGCGGGTTGACACATTGGGGCAGTCCGTTGCAGTCCCTTCAGGCAACTCTGCGGCAATGGCGCCGCATCCCCATTCAAGGTCAAGTCCGGAGATCGCTCGCTCAACGCTCCAATTTAGCGTGAACTCCTGAGTTGGGAAGGCGGCGTACTCGATGAGCCCGGTCTGCTCGCTTAGTGACAGAAGTGAGTCACCATGAAGTGGCTCGGCCCGGAAGTAGTGGATTTCCGGCAGGCTTTCAGGATAGGTGATTGAAACAGTAGCCTGCGTCACAACAGAACTGGCGTTTCCCAGTTGAAGATGCCACTTCCAGCCTTCACCGGCTTCCAGGATCTGTGACGTGACGTTGAAGGACTTTGTCATGGGGCTTGGCTCGGTCACATCAAGATATGGATCATCTTGTCCCGGTCCGTACAACAGCAGTCGAAGATTTCGCGGCCCCGTCCATTGAACGGAAATCGCGATCGTTCCTTCCTCATAGATCCAGAAATCTGTCCTTGCCGACAACCAGTGGGGTTGCACGGTGAACTCGTACGTCTCTGTCCGGGTGTCCGGATCGGAGGCGAATGCGATCAGGCCCATGGCCAACATGCCAAGAAGGAAAAGAAGCAGGATAAGCACGGGCTTCCAGAGATCAACTCCGCCATTCCCAGTCGTCTGCATAATGACCGCCTCCCGACGGCACTCGCCGCGATTGCGCCGAGTGGAGAACGCAGCTCATCCTTCCTCTTCTGTTGAGCATAGAAAGGGTTTGACTCTGGGGCAACTGCGCCGAGTTGCAGATGCTTTCGTGTGTAGCAAGTGCGTCATGGATCTCAGGGGGCCTGTGTGATGGAGATGGACTTCGAGATCGTATCCTTCTTGCTCTCGTCATCCGCTGCTTCAAGAACCATCGTATGAACCCCCGGTGTCTTGCTCGCATGTTCCGTTCCTATACCGATTCCCGATGGCGGGAATCGTGAGTTCGTGAAACAGCAACAGGAGATAAGCTGGATGCAACGTGTCGTGTCAGCTCTCAGACCTCTCCGGAATGGAATGGGCGGCGAACGTCTCTTGGATCCACGCGTCGATTTCGTCCCGAACCTGACGGAACACTTCGAGGATCTCTTCATCGGATCCTGTTGTACCGGAAGGGTCGCGGAAGCTGTGGTGGATCAGCGTCTTTGCTCCGGGGAAAACAGGGCATGCCTGATGCGCACTGTCACAGGTGGTTACAACGGCGTCAAACTGCTGGCCAACGTACTTCGACAGATGTTCGGAGACTTGGCCGGAGAGATCGACCCCGCGTTCTGCCATCACACGGATCGCCCACGGGTTGACGTGCGAGATCTCTGTTCCGGCACTGTACGCATCGTAAACGTCGCCGCAGCGAAACCGCAGCAGAGCTTCGGCCATCTGCGATCGGCAGGAGTTGTGGGTGCACAGGAACAACACGCGCTTCTTCACAGACACTCCTTGCCTTCAATGCGAGGTATATAACACGCGGCAGAAGTATATAGACAGTCTGATGAATCGCAAGTGGTCGGTACGTGCGATCAGGCGGTGTTGCCTAAGAGCGGGACGGCGAAAGAAGGTGTCCGAATCAAGTCGCGCAAGAGAAGAGCAAGCCCACCAACACAAAAGCCCTTCGACCTGGTGGCCGAAGGGCGCGTTTCCAACGATTTGCACGTGCCGCAATGTCGACCTTTGACATTCATCAATTGTGGCTTACACAGCATCGAAGTGACAGAAGAGGTTGGATAAGCGAACCTGACTCCAACCCAGATCGATACGTGCATCGTTGACGAAGAGCTTGAAAAGGCAATGAAGTCCTTTCGCAAAGCGAAGGTTACGGCAGGCAAGAACGTCTGCTAGTTCCTCTTGAGGCAATTTGGCAGAATCAGTAACTCACCTCTACTCCCTGCTGGATAAGGTGGTTTATGAAGGCCATCGTTGGACTCCCGGGGCGTGTATCTAGGTTGTTCGATTCAAGGCCGACTCGATCCCCATTGCCCAATCCTGAATTCGCAACGAGCGGCGTGATGTCAACGATTTCATTGTAGCCTAGCCAAAGCCCTTCGAGGTTCGTCAGCCCTGCTAGTGGCGAGATGTCGACGATTTCATTGTAGTCCAGACCAAGCCATTCGAGGTTCGTCAACCCTGCAAGCGGCGTGATGTCAACGATTTCATTGTAGTCCAGACCAAGCCATTCGAGGTTCGTCAACCCTGCAAGCGGCGTGATGTCAACGATTTCATTGTGGTCCAGCCAAAGCCATTCGAGGCTCGTCAGCCCTGCAAGCGGCGTGGTGTCAACGATTTCATTGTAGTCCAGACCAAGTTCTTCAAGGTTCGTCAACCCTGCAAGCGGCGTGATGTCAACGATTTCATTGTAGTCCAGAGCAAGCGATTCGAGGGACGTCAGCCCTGCAAGTGGAGTGATGTCAACGATTTCACTGGCATAGAGACTCAAGATCTCAAGGTTTGCCAATCCTGCAAGCGGCGTGATGTCAACGATTTCGTTGTGGGCCAGATGAAGCGATTCGAGGGACGTCAGCCCTGCAAGTGGAGTGATGTCAACGATCTGATTGACCTGGAGGTGAAGTCCCACGAGCCTTGTTAGCGCCGCAAGCGGCGCAATGTCGACGATTTGGTTCCCACAGAGATACAGCCACATGAGGTTCTGGAGTCCTGCAAGCGGCGTGATGTCAACGATTTCGTTGGAGTCCAGCCAAAGCTCTTCGAGGTCCGTCAGCCCTGCAAGTGGAGTGATGTCAACGATTTCGTTGGAGTTCATGACCCCTCTCCTGAGTTCTTGGGAATAGGAATAGAAAACTCCGATATCAAGCAGCGTCAAGCTAGTGCAATACTGAATACCTTCAATGTCCGCTATCCCCAGCCCTGGTGCACGGAGTACCGTTAGCCCCACCAGATCAGAAGGAAGGATCTCCCCTGTTGGTTTGCCGATCGCCTCTCGAACCGCTTGCTCTAGATTCGGGTCCGGGAACAGCTGCGACTCCGTGCCGAACCACATCGCACATCCCGCAGTCATCACCAACAAGGATCCAGCGATCACACATAGCACAACACAGCGTTTCATATGACCTCCTGCGTGCAAGGATAGCATAGACGCAATGATCTGAGAAACGGGAAAAGTCATGGGGAGTGCGAGGGAGACGTTCAGAGGATGAGGCAACGGCTTCCACCTAGTAGCGGTAGGGGTGCGTTCGAGGGTTCCCTAGCTCTTGGGATCCAACGGTGGTGTTTTCGGGCGGAAGATCCGGCCTCCCGACAGAAAACCCTTCGACCTGGTGGCCGAAGGGCGTGTTTCGAACGATTGGCACCGGGGACGGGACTCGAACCCATGACCTCTTGGTCCACAGCCAAGCGCTCTAACCAAGCTGAGCTACCCCGGCAAATTCGTCCAGATGGTAGCCAGGGGGTTCGCGGTTGTCAATT
>Ga0272444_10003143_pt1 | contig 15044 bp, 5 predicted proteins | sample SSMForm13_FD_201033 | JGI IMG/M metagenome (GOLD analysis project Ga0272444, IMG submission 201033) | Marine sediment archaeal communities from Little Sippewissett salt marsh, Falmouth, MA, United States - SSM-Form-13 | ecosystem: Environmental > Aquatic > Marine > Wetlands > Sediment ...
CCCGCTGGTGCCCCACAGCTCTGCTGCGGGGACGTGACGGGAAAAATGTGACAAACGAGAACGTCTGCCGCCCACGCATGGAATGAGATTCCATCAGCAATCAGGCTGGCCATCGCCATCAGTATCGCAAGGCGCATAGCCACCGGAGAATATGTAGCAAATCAGCCAGACGACATCATCGATGTCGGCACTTCCGCTGCAGTTCACATCGGCAGACTCAATGGGCACAGGAGCAGGACCTCCCGAAAAGATGTAGGCAATCAACCATACAACATCATCAATATCGACGTTCTCACTTCCATTCACATCACCGCATTCCACTGGAGGTAGTTGGAAGTCGTATATGTACAGCCCGCACAAGCTGTTCACATAGAGATAGCCATCTTTGACCTTGAGTCTCATTACTGGCGACGGCAATTGAACATATTGTATAGATTCCCAGTTCAAGGGGTCGCTTATATCGATGCTCCTGAAGCGTGAACTATAGGCAATTATCATGAGATTTCGTTCAACTATAACATCACGGTAGGTTGGGCCACCCGGATTGTAGCAGTCTATTACGTCCGGTCTCAATGGATTGCTCAAGTCAATAGTCAAGAGACCATTAATGCCATCGGCAAAGAAGAGGTGGTTCCCGTACTTCGCCATTCTCGAACCACCGAACGGCCCTTCTCCTACGCTTAGTCTATCGATGAGGGATATATTCGAAGGGTTAGAAATGTCAACTGTCCACAGACGAGTATCTGTCATTGCATAGGCGATATCACCAGAGAGTAGGACACTCAGAACCGCATCCCCGGCAATGTCAAGCTGTGAAATGATGGTGGGATAATGCGGATTGGCGATATCGGCCACCAGCAAACCATCATGAGCTCCGGAAATGTACAGAATGTTGTTACGAGCAATATTGTCATAGGTGTTTTCGGCGACCTCGGAGATAAAGACTGGATTATCCGGATACAGAAGTGTCAGAATCTTGGTTTCCCAGCACTTCGAGACAAACAGTAATTCATCATGCACAAAAGTCTCTGCCGGATTCCCGCCTGTCTGGACTCTGCACACATGTGCTGGATTTTGCTTGTCAGAAATATCAACAACATGAACTCCGTTGCGATCCTCCCCAACGTAACTATCACTATTCACAACATAGGAATAGTCTCCAGAAACATCTATCCCCTTCAGTTTGTGAATCGGTGATCTATATCTGGAAATCTTCGTGATGTCAGACAGATCGGAGATGTTGTCGATCTCAACCCCGTATGCCTTCAAAGGTATCAACATTAGTGTGTCCGAAAACGCAATCGATTTTGAGTAGAGGCACTCGTGAGATCCTAACAATCGTAACTTCCCTGATGGCTGAAACTCATATGCCGAGATCTCTCCACCCAGCTCGGTAAAGAGTTTGTCCTGATGTATCTCCATCGTCTCACAGGGAATCGTTGACGAATCGGAAAGAACAGGCGCATCAGGTGTCGAGACATCGTAGATCTGCATTCTTGAATAGCGCTCAGCTATGTAGATATAGCTATCGTGATAGACAACATCGGAGGGATAATCCGCGGTGAAGTGTGTTACATATTCTGGTCTGGTTTCATCACTGATGGAAATGACGTCAATCCGACGATCCCAGTAACTGCATCCATATATATAATCCCCTACAATCGTGAATTCTCTGCAGCCCTTACGTCCCCACGGAGATTCGTACTTCCCTATGGAAACCGGATTTGCAGGGTCGGTTACATCGAATATGAACAGCGCAGGTGTGTCGGAGTAATCACTGCTAACCCTTCCGATTCCTACATATGCCCTGTTATCGTTGACCTTGATTTCTCTGACGATACCGGTAAGGCCTCGTTGACAGAGTGGTTGAGGATTCAAAGGATCGGAAACGTCATATATGTGCAGGTAGTTGTTTCGGCCGATGTACAGGATACTGCCGTCAAGATGTGTCCGGTTGTATTCACTGCCACCCAGAGGAACGTGCTTCACAAGCACAGGTGCGGCGGCATTTGAAATATCGAAGATTTGAAACCCGTTCAGACCTGTAACGAAAGCTACGTTCTCATACACTTCTACATCTGAAAAGGATGTCCACAGGGCTGTACCCACGAAGGACACGATCTGCTCTCGCTGTTCGGTCTCCTGTTCGTTGCACGGTTCCCAAGCTCCAGCAAGAGGCCGGTCCATACTGTCAGACTGAATGCAGAACTCAGCCGGGTTGAAAATCTCTATCGGGGGATCTGCTGATGCACTGTCAGCAAAGGATGAGGTAAATACCGCAGACAACGCCGATAGGATCAAAATTATCAAGAGTCGTATTGAATTCGTGTTCATCTCTCCGTCTCCATGTTGTCAGCTATTTCGCGAGACACGGTGCCGGTCCACCCTGAAAGATGTATTGGATCAGGTAAACGACATCATCTATATCGATTCCTCCGCTCGCGTCGGCATCTCCGGAATCCAGAGGAACCGGTGCCGCTCCGCCGGAGAATACATACGCCACAAGGAAGATTACATCATCTATATCAATGACATGGTCATTGTTGGGATCACCGGGTAAGTAGTCGCGCTCGATAGTCAGAGTTGCTGAGGCTGTCCACGGATCACCAGCCGGACAATTACTGTTTATCTGTATCTCGGCGCCAAACGTTCCAATTCCCACTCCTGTAGCCTGGAACGACATCGTAACTGTATCACTTGATCCGGCGGACAGAACTCCACCTGCAGGATTCGCAGTCAACCAGCCAACACCGGGTTCACTTATGATCGCGCAGAGTGAGTCGTGTAGGTATGCGGCGCAGTAAACCACATCCAACCCATCGTAACCGTTGAATTCCTCAATGCCTACACTGCAGTTCTCCGTGTCAAATCCGGCGGCTAAATCGAGGTACTGAAGACGAATCGTGCCGTCTGAACTAAGTATGATCTCTCCATTGAATACGTCCCCGACGTCCGCAAGGTACTCCGGTACATTAATGTATTGAATAACCAGTCGATCGCTGAATGACTGGTACCGAATCTCTCCTCCCGGATTGTTTACGTCGAGCAGGTTAAGGTCGTCCCAGAGCAGTGCAACGATGTTGTTGGGTGGATCCCAGGTCGCCATTGGCATGTTGATGATAGACTCATAGCTGTCTGTGGGGCCGAAACCGATGAACCCATTGGATGAAATGTAGAATTCAGAGTAAGTGCTGTCATAGAAGCCGAATTCAAAACCAATCGGGAACGGTCCAACGTAGTTATCGTCAGCCAGCCCGGTAACAAGTGTTCCGGTAGTGGATATATCTATCCAGTCGAACGATGGGCCATCCGGTTCATCCGAATCGATCCAGAAGTGACCGAAATTGTCAGGCCCCCCTGCATTGAACACAACATCAACACCATGCCACGCATCATCCGCCCCCTTGGTTACATATATTGTCTGCATGTCCAACGGGTATTCGATTCGTGGCGGTTCGACCAGGCCTTGGGAGAGAAGATCTGCGAACAGATTCGATATTGAGAAATCATTAGTGACCTCCACATCGTAGTATAAGTTACTTGCGCCGACATTCTCTACATACAGGTAGATTTCCGAGGATTGATCAGGAGCGAGTGTGACATCAAGAACTCCTGATGTATTCACCGAAATCTTAGGAGAGTAGAGGATCGAAACATTGTCAACGAACCAGTCGTCACGATCTCCGAGCGAAGCAGTATTTCTGAACCGTATTCTGAAGAAGTCATGGTAAGCCTCGGGAGGAAGGGCGATACTGACTTCTTCGAAAGTTGACATATCCGGCTTGCCGCCTGTATGCTGCTGCAATATGACCCACTCAAGGGAGTTGTCGAGGAATTCCACAAACAAGTCATCCCCAACATCGGGGGATTCGCCTCCACCGGTTCGCTGGTAAGAGTAAACGAGATTGAACATACTGTCGGGATAATCGCTTGAGATGAGGAAAATCTGAGAGACGAGCGTATCCGCACCCACAGGATCACCATCAAAGTTGAGAGAGTAGGGGGGCGAAGGCTCGCCATAAGCATCTTCGTTCACTACAACGCCAAGGTTGAGAACCCAAGTTGCAACATCGATCTCTGTTGAGTTGAAGGTGTCCAGAAATGGCACTGTCAACGGTGCTCCGGTAGATGTTGTATTGAATGTAACTGCGGCTGTCTGAGATGCATCCGAAGTTGACGTAGCTGTCACCACCGCGGAGTCGGCCTCGGAGTTCATGCTTTCAGGAACAAGAACCCGTAGCTGGATATCGAGAGGCTGATCAGGAGCGAGGGTGCCCGTTTCACTAAGTTCCTGCATTCCTGTTTGATCCCACAGTGTAGAGTTCCAGGAATTTGCAGAGACGATTAATTCATAGTTGTCAGGAAGAGTACCGTCGTTCGTGACGGTTACTGAGTACCAAACTGTATCTTCCGATGCACCAACCGTATCCGTACATGGCGCGTCCAGCTTGACCTGATAATCTATGACTTTGAAGGAAAAGACTTCAGTTGAATCAACCTTGCCATTAGTATTCTTCGCGAACAGATAGTAGTCTATGTACGTGCCCGGTGACTGATATGGTATGTACCCGTAGGCATATGAGGTACCCCGCTCAAGCTGAAGCGTATTCACATTCCAACCACTTCCTGTATCGTAGTAAAGCAGCAGCGAATCCGTGAGAAGCTGTGCTAATGAGTATATCGCGCAATCAACACGGTAATCAGTGGTGAGATTCTTCGTGTTTTCGAGAGGTTGATGCCCGATGTTCATTTCCGTCATCAGCGAAAGCGTTTCGAACATGTTGATCCTGCCGTACCCGAATTGATTGTCCTTCCCCGCAGGTCCGAGGTCATCGGCCCCACTAATCATAAATGACCTCACTTCGGCCGGAGTAAGATCGGGATCCATCGACAGTATCAAGCCAGCGAAACCCGTTACTTGCGGGCACGCCATCGAAGTACCAGCAAGCGGTGCGTAGTTCAATGGCAAATCATACTCCCATCCGATTGTGCATCCATAATTGGGAAAGGTCGAGTATATATCATCTTCGTCAAATGGATGACCATATCCACCTGGCGCTGAAACCGTCACTTCCGGACCTGTGCTCGAGAACTGCGAAGACTCATCATTGTGATCCGTTGATGAAACACAAATGACATTGTCATACTGCGTGGCATACCCTGCCGGATACTCAACGTAACCCTGCCAGTTATTCCCAGCTGCTGCGCACAGCACTACGCCGTGACTATCTGCATAGGCTACGCCGTGCTCTGAAGACGAACTAGCGCTTCCACCGCCTGAGTAGTTGATTACTCTGCAACCGTTGTCCACGGCATATATGACACCATCACGGAACATCTCGGTGGATCCCACACCATCATCATCGAAGACCTTGATTGCCATAACACGACAATTCCATGTTACACCAGCGATACCTATACCATTGTTGGACTCTGCTCCGATGATCCCGGATACGTGCGTACCGTGCCCACTGCCGTCAACAGGATCTTCAGTTCCCGCAATGAAGTTTGGTCCAAGGATGAACCGAGAAGGATCATCAAGATCAGGATGACTCAGTTCACCTTCCTGCATAGGAATGCCGGTGTCCAGCACGCCGATGATAATGCTGGACGATCCCGTGGTCAGATCCCACGCCTCAGGAGCATTGATGTCGGCATCAGGCGTTCCTCCGGGCGGAGATTGACCTGTATTGTGCAAGCCCCACTGGTCAGAGAAGCACACATCGTTAGGCATGAGACTTATCCGATGGATGATGTTCGGCTCGGCGAATCTTACTGCTTTCAGATCCGAAATCCGATCGATCAACTCGAGCAACCCTTCGTTTCTGGATGTCTCCAATTTCATGAAGCCAAATCTGTCAACTTCGCGAACCTTCCTCAAGCCTAATTCAGCGACTCTATCCTGGATATCTTCTTCTGCATAACCACGGTTAAGCGCCACGAGGATTTCATTATGAACGTACTCAATTGTCTTTCCATTCCAGAGAGCTTCACCGATTGGTTTGCCTCTGAAAGTTTCCCCCATTGATAATGGTGCAATTGCGAGCGCGAGTGAAAGGCACAAAACAACACAGGATATTCGATATGACATATGCCCTCCCCAAACTAAATAGAGATAAGTAAGTTTATATTTAATATAGCCAGCTAACAGGAATTGTCAACCCTCGTTTCCACTATTGTGGACACCTGACGAGGAGACTTCTAATCCAGTTGAGGTGTAGGGATGGCCTGATCGTGGAAACTATACGATAATGGCAGCTCTGCGACAGTTGATGCCATCACCGGGGATACGTCATAATTGCGGGCAATAAAAAAGCTGGGAGACAGGGATTCGGTCTGAGAGGTTTCCGCAACCTTCTGAGAGCCAGCGCGTTACAGCGCAAGCCGTTCTCGCACTGCGAATTCCAACCTTTGATTTTTTTCGACGTTCTTTGACCGAGTTTGATCCGTTCTGATCTATACTTGGCACACATTTGGCACAGAGGATTCAGGTCGACGGGAGGTGAATTGTAGAAGATGAGGAGAGAAAGGGGCGAATTTCAGACGCGTGATGAAACTTATTGATTTCTTCTGTCGTAGAGCAAGCGTCATTGCCTTTTTCGGGATGGAGTTGCCGTCTTGGCCCTAGACCCTGGATCTCTCACACTTCACACATCGCAACTTGAAACCTGAATCACTCCAGTAAATCGGACATTGCTACTCACCTTAATCTTGACATTCGCAGGGAAATTGCTATTCTTGTAGTGGTCCACGTACCGATCACAGTGCTTTGAAATACCATCTAAAGCAGTTCGATGGTTGTTTGTCGGTCGCCTATAGAGTGAATCGAACGCGTCTGAATCGAGTTGTGTCCATAAATAATGACGCACGAGTCTACCTGCAACTTCAATGTTATATCAGTCAGACAGGAGGAGGATCGCAATGAAACGCACTGCCTCGCGCATTCTTACAATTATCCTAATACTAACCATCTTGACAGCCGCGGGCCTTGCATCGAGTCCAGGCATGATCAACTATCAGGGTTTTCTGAGGGATCCATCTGGTGATCCAGTCAGCGGCACTTTCACCCTGACATTCAAAATTTATGACGATGCATTGGGGGGTGATGCCCTTTGGCAGGAAGTTCACGTTGATGTCCCAGTATCGAATGGGCAATTGAGTGTGATTCTCGGTGAAGGTGATCCGCCTGTAGCTATCAACGACTCTGTCTTCGAGGACTCTGATCGTTGGCTTGGGATCACGATTGGGGACGACGAAGAAGTTACTCCAAGAACAAGGCTCGTCTCGGTGCCTTATTCACAACGTGTTAATACAATTGAGGGGGCAGAAGCCGGAATCATAAAAGGTATCCTCGAGATCGGCCCGGTTTCAAAGGACTTAGGTCGTTATGAGTCCGGCATCTTGATTACCGGCAGCGAAGATGACTCTGTGATCATCAGCCCGGCCGATGATGTTGTTCTGAAGGGAACGGCCGATAATGGTTCTCCGGCCATACTGATGACGACTGTCACGAATCTCAGTGCATATGGCGGAGTAGTAGAGATCTCATCCAGCGATGCCGCCAAGGCTGGAACGCGCAAGGTCCTTATCAATCCCACTGACAGCGTGATACTGCAGGGGATTGATGGCGATGGCGACATAGCTGTAAATCTGGGCATGACCGAGTACGGGGGTACCATTCACATTAGTTCCAGTGATGCGGCGAAGATGGATCCCGATGCAATAACCGGATCTGTATTGCTTAGTGGTGATGGTGTCTTTGTGTTAAATCCAACCGAGACCGACACAACCTTACAGCTTCTGGCCAATGGAGATATCTTGGGTGTTGGTCAAATAGCACTTGGGCAAAATAGCAGTAACCCCGGTGAATGGTCAACTGCCTTTGGTTACAACAACGAAGCATTGGGAGACACGTCGACGATCAGTGGGGGAGCTGACAACAGTGCGGACACAGCCCTCTCAACCGTGGGAGGCGGTTCCAGGAATACTGCGGGGGGAGTTGCGTCAGTTGTAGCTGGAGGTAAGGGAAATTATATCGACAGATATGGCGGTGACTATGGGTCCTCCGACTACTCGACCATTGGAGGTGGCTTTGAAAATGGCATATATGGAAACATCGAGTACGGAGGATCACGATTCTCGACAATCGGGGGAGGGTCCAATAACTACTTAGCATCTTCTCATGTAACAATTTCAGGTGGATTCGGAAATGTAGTTGACGGGGCCTGGTCGACTATCGGTGGTGGCGCAGACAACACGATTGACAACTCATCCGAATACGTGACCATCAGCGGAGGAAACGGTAACTTCGCTGATGACATGGGTGCTACTGTCGGTGGAGGAGAAGACAACACCGCTTCAGGTCCGGCAGCTGTAGTTTGTGGCGGGGTGAGCAACAGCGCAGGAAGCTACGGGGTTGTATCTGGTGGTTACAGCAATTCGGTTTCAGGCAACTACTCTGCGATCCTGGGCGGTCATTCCGATACAATTACATCCTCAGGTGATTACTCTTACCTTTTCGGCATTGCAAGTGTTCTCACACAGGACTCTACGTTCATGGTCGATATGCCTCACATCCGCTTCGGCGATGAGACAACTGGGTACGAGTTTCCATCGTCCGACGGATCAAGCGGGCAGGTGATGACGACTGACGGCAACGGTCAGCTAAGCTGGACCACCGCATCAGGCAGTGGGTCGGGCGGATGGACTGATGACGGAAGCGTTGTTAGATTGACTACGGCTACAGATTCGGTCGGTATCGGTACCACCTCACCATCAGAAATGCTCGATGTGTCAGGGAACATACACGCGAGCGGCACTATCAAGAGTGGCAACTCTATCCTAATCGACGGTGCCAACTACAGAATAACTTCTTCAAGCGGAACAGTAGGCTTCGATAATGATAATTTGACAACGACAGGAAAGGCAAGCATAGGTCCAGGTCATTCAAACTCGGGATCGAATGCATTCACAGCGGGCTCCGCTAATACAGCCGTCGGTACCTGCGCATCAGTCTCTGGAGGACAGAACAATAAGGCATATGGCGATTATTCCTGCGTGGCTGGCGGGGGAGGTAGCGCCGCGTCAGATTCCAACTCTGCGGCGGGAATATCTTCGTTTATAGGAGCTGGTGCTGGAAACGTTTGCACCGATAATTATGCGACAATTGGCGGCGGTGTAATTAACTCCGCCGGTTTTGCCGGGACCGTGCCGGGTGGTTACTCCAATAGCGCCGGCGGATCAGGCTCGCTGGCTGCGGGAACGGGTGCGAAAGCAAATCACCTGGGATCAATCGTTTTGGCTGCTAACGGATCACTTACTCAGAGCGACTCGGTTCGCACTGGTGGAAATGAACAGATGGTACTCCGTGCTGACGGAGGTATCTATCTGACCAACACAGCTGAAGCGGCGCCTTATGATGCGACAAACATAATAACAACTCGTGGAGGTGCTTATCTGAGCGGGAACGGCACATCATGGACCGATGCGTCAGATCGAAACCTGAAGGAAAACTTCACTGATCTGGACAGGGCAGAGATTTTGGCAAAGCTGTGCCAGCTGCCCATCAGCAAGTGGAACTACATATCCGAGAGTGACGATGTCAGGCATATTGGGCCGATGGGGCAGGATTTCTATAGGATATTCGGCATCGGGCGCGATGGGAAGTCTTTGTCGGCCCGAGATCTCGCCGCAGTCGCAGCAGCCGCTGTCCAGGAACTCGATCGTAGAACGGAACAGCTCGAAGCAAGTGTCAAGGAGATAGAGCAGCTTCGCAAAGAACTCAATGAACTGAGAACGCTTGTGAGGAAAGTGATCAATGCTAACTGACCCCGAAATTACAGGCACGGAAACAGACAACCAGACGCACAATACACTTTGTGACTCCAGATTAGGAGGAGAGCGATAATGAGAACGTGTGTTTCAACGCTTATCACGGCGATGCTGTTACTTTCAGCTACAGTACAGACTGTAGTTGCAGGGGAGTTTGTGGTCAAGAGAATACTCGAAGTGGATAACCCTACCTCAGCATTATTTGGTGGCTCTGTTGCCAGTGCGGGATATGTGGATGAAGATAACTACCCGGACATACTTGTGGGGGATGTTGGTTACAATTATGGAGAGGGAAGAGTTTACGTCTTCTCAGGCTACACGGGAGAGCTGATCCATGAAATTCCTTCTCACTGTCCCAACGATCGATTTGGTTACTGTGTTGCTGGGATCGGTGATATAGATGATGGAGGAGCCGACGACTTCATGGTAGGATCACCAGACTACGAACCCGGGACCCCGAATAGTGATATTGGAGTCACCATTTACCGCGGCGAGGATTTTTCAATCTACATGATCTTCAGGACGACGGATTACTCATTCATTGAGGATGGCAGCTTGTTTGGTGCCTCGATAGCCCCTGTACCGGACGCGGATGGAGACGGTGTGGCCGATGTCATTATTGGGGCACCGCAGCATGACGGTTCACGAGGCGCATATTACGTGATGTCTACAGATGATGGAAGCGTAATATGTTTGGATGTGGGTGATACTTGGGGGTATGAACTTGGCTGCTCGGTATTGGGTGGTTTTTTTCACGAGAATCCGACCAAAACGCCGCAGGCGTCCTATGTAGTCGGCGCAAGTGGATGGTCAAGCAACAGCGGACTAGTCGAGCTTCAAAGTTATGATTGTGATGAATTTGATTCTCAGACCGGAAATCAAGTTGGTATGCACTTCGGATGGTCACTGGCCAACGTCGGGGTTCAGAGTGGTGCTCCGTTTGACACTGATTGGTTCGTTGTAGGTGCACCCGGCTTTGATAGATCTGACATCGAAGGTTCTAATCACGGCAGAGTTTACTTGTGTCGTGAAGACGGAAACGAGTTTGATGAATGGTGGATAGATGTGCAGGATATCGAAGAAGGAGGTCACGCAGGGGCAGACTTCGGCCATTCTGTTGCCAAAATTGGTGATGTCGTGGGCGATGAACGGATTGAGATAGCGATCGGAGCCCCTGATTTTGATGCTTATTGGGGAACGGATGTGGGAGCAGTATTTATCTATACTGTGGATGGAGATGGCTACATTTTTGGACGCGGGGCGGCTTACGGAGAATTGATGGAAGATCGTTTCGGCTGGAGTATCTGCGGCGTGGGAGATATTGACGGGGATGGTTGGGACGAGTTCGCAGTCGGTACGAACACAGAAGGCACCAATCTTGGCAGAGTGTATATTTTCGGCGGGGGCCAGACAACCGACTACTACTGGAGTTCGTCTGGAACTGAGCCTGGAGATGAGTTTGGTTGGTCGGTCGCACCAGCCGGAGATTACAACAACGATGGTCTCCTTGATATAGTCGTAGGTGCTCCAAGTGCGGGCAACTATGGTAAGCACTACGTGTTTACAGCAGGTACCAGTAATATTCTGGAGGAGGCTGAAGTGCCAGGCATCGGCATTATATATGGGCAATGTGTGGCGCACTGTGGCGATCTTAGTATGGATGGGATTGATGACATACTTGTAGCTGATCCGCTATATGATACCGGCGGAAAACCGGGCTGTGGTGTACTTACCGCAAGGTCTTTCTTCGATGGAATCTTCTGGGATGAGGCCGGTGAAAAAGCGCATGAACACTTTGGATGGTCGGTCTTCAAAATCGGTGATGTAACTAACGATGGCGTAGGTGATGTTGTTGTGGGTGCTCCAAACTACAGCAGTGCATCCGCATCCAATGTTGGCCGTGTCTATGTCCTCTCTGGAACCGATGGTTCCAAACTAACTCATCTCGTTGTCACAGGTGACGAACCCACAATGTGGCTCGGCTTCTCGGTCTGTGACGGCGGAAATTCCAACGGTGGCAAACCTGATTACATCGCTGGGGCACGGTACGGTGCCTCCTACCATGGCTCCGCCCACTTGTTCTCCGGAGATGACGGAAGCCTGATTCACGAGTGGGCGGGTGAAGGGTACATGGATGAGTTCGGCTACTGCGTGCTTGGGGGTTTCGACTACAACGGGGATGATATTGATGACTTCGCGATAGGTGCTCCCGGCAATGATGAGGGTGGGTATAGAGCTGGAAAAGTGTATGTGTATTCGGGCAGCACTTATGAACAGATGGAGACTTTCGTTGGAACATCCCCGGAGAGTCGACTGGGGAGTCACCTTAGCTTAGCCATACATCCATATGCGGTCAGATCCAACTCGGCTGACTTGTTGATAGGAGCTGCGGGTGAGGACTCCACCGGCCGTGTTTACTGTTACGAGGGCGGCACAGGTGAGCTCTTATACACGTTGGAGGGATCTCACGAGGGCGATCAGTTTGGTGAGTCTATTGCAGGCATCGGTGACATCGATAACGACGATATATGCGACGTCGTCGTTGGAGCTGCCAAGAATGACTTCGGCGGAGAAGACGCAGGTAAAGTTTATATCTACTCTGGTAAAACGGCCTTGATATGCGGTGACGCGAATGCCAGTGGTTCTGTAGACATCGACGACGTGGTTTACTTGATAGCCTTTATCTTCTCAGGGGGTCAAGCGCCTGATCCCTATGATTCAGGAGATGCGAACTGCTCGGAGACTGTGGACATCGACGATGTTGTGTGGCTCATCAACTTCATCTTTTCGGGAGGTCCAGCGCCATGTGATTGCGGCCCATAATATGTAAACGATACAAACTGATTGCGAATACAGAAGCACTCCAGGAGGAAAAATGAAACGCGCGACACACTTTTGGATGTGCCTGGGAGTACTGCTCCTGGTAGCATCTGCGGCGGCAAACGGCCAGACACCGAGCGTATCTGCGGTATCACCTGCTCAAAATGCAGTGAATGTCTCGCTCGGATCAAACATCTCGGTAACATTTGATGTGGACATGAACGATGTGTCAATTGGTGACTCATCATTTATGGTGAGTGGCAGTTTGACGGGTCGAAAATCAGGTACTATCACGTACGATGCACCAAGCAAAACCGCTACATTCGACCCTGATGTCGATTTCTACTGTGGTGAGACAGTAACTGCTACCGTGACAACCAGCGTTATGGCATTCGCTGGCTCGCCAATGGCATTCGGCTACACTTGGACATTCAGCGCAGAGGTCGTTGAATCGGACGGCTATCTTGCGCTTGATACATCATATTCATGCGAGAGTTCACCCAAGTCTGTTGATGTGGCCGACTTCGACGGAGACGGAGATGTGGATATCGCCGTCAGTCTCAACATGGGGTGCGATCCCGGAATGAATGCGGTGTCTGTACGCTGGAACAACGGGCAAGGTTTGTTCGACACCGACACAGCAGTGACGACCGGACAGTATCCTTACTTCCTTGAGGTCGCGGATTTCAACATGGATGGATCGCCCGATATCATGGTCGCGGTAGACGACATTGTTCCCCTTATCCGCCTCACGCTGAATGATGGTACCGGACATTTCGGATATCCGAACTCGGTAATCAGCGACGACATAAATGTTTTCAACAGGTTCAGCTGTGGTGATTACAACGGGGATGGATATCCCGATCTTGCAATCGGACACTCCGACTCGTACGACGCAATTGTCATATATGAGAACAACGGAGACGGCACATTCGGGTCTGCCAGTGAACCCTATGCATACGAAACTCAATTGCCAACCTGGATCAACTCATCAGACTTGGACGGCGACGGCGATCAGGATATCGCTGTCACAACTACTGTGAATGATGACGCAATCATCTGGCCGAATGATGGCGGTGGGACATTCGGAACTTCAATCCAACTGACTATGGCTGGCGAATCCTCAGCCATTTCAAGTGGCGATGTTGATCTTGATGGAGACCGCGATCTCATTATTCAGAGCTGGTATGGGCCAATGATCGTATTCGAGAATGAGGGAAGCTTGTCCTTCAATCCAGTCGATTATCAGCCGTGCGCGGACTGGTCGCCGGCACTTGCAGATATCGACGGCGATGCGGATCTGGACTTCATCTGGGGCAACTGGTTCGAAGGCATCGTCACGGTCAGATACAACACTTACGGTGCGTTCCCGACATCGGCAGAGGTCGACGCCGGGGATTATCCATGGCAGCTCGCTACGGCTGATCTGAATGATGACGGCAAGCTCGATATCGTTGTTGCGAATGAGAACTGTGGGAATCCTTCAAGCCTGTCAATCCTCCTTAACCAGACCTGCTTCGATAGCGACGGCGATGGTTATGGCGACCCGGGGCATCCGGAAAATGGCTGTCCGGAAGATAACTGCCCGTTCATAACGAATACAGATCAGGAGGATGAGGATGGTAACGGGCTCGGCGATGCGTGTCAGTTCTGGGAAGAGACTCTGGAAGGTTGGGCGAGTGAGGTGTATCTTACACTTGCTCTTCTGACGTACTCGTATGTCGGCACGGCCGGAACCAGCTGGTTGGAGCTGACATGGGTCCCACCGGGTACGCCTCCGAGCGCGGTGCAGGTAGAGCCAATCGGCCTACCGATGTATTACTGCACAGACACCGAAGCTGAATACGTGCCACCCATTGAGGTATGTTTAACCTACGACACGACACACATCTCCACAGATGAGAACCTGATGGTATTCCAGTGGACCGGAAGCGAATGGAATGAGTTGACGATATTGTCACATGACACATTATACGATCAGATTTGTGTCGAGGTCGACTCGCTGACCTGCTTCGTGATAGCATCACCGCTACCGTATATGTGCGGCGATGCAAACGGTAGCCAGGCCGTCGACATCGATGATGTAGTCCACTTGATTAACTACATATTCGCGGGTGGTGCTTCACCTGATCCGTACGAATCAGGTGATGCCAATTGCTCAGGAGCTGTGGATATCGATGACGTAGTCTACTTGATTGGCTACATCTTTTCCGGTGGATTCGCACCTTGTGACACAGATGGAGATGAAATACCGGATTGCTAGAACCATACAGGCAAAGAAACGGGAAGAGGAGGAAGGAAATGCTGGGAAGATCGAGTTCAGTCGCAGTTGTAACCGTTCTCGTGATGGTGACTCTGTGCATCAATGCCAGTGCGCAATGCCCGCCGGTAAC
>Ga0272444_10003146_pt1 | contig 15038 bp, 13 predicted proteins | sample SSMForm13_FD_201033 | JGI IMG/M metagenome (GOLD analysis project Ga0272444, IMG submission 201033) | Marine sediment archaeal communities from Little Sippewissett salt marsh, Falmouth, MA, United States - SSM-Form-13 | ecosystem: Environmental > Aquatic > Marine > Wetlands > Sediment ...
TCGAGCGGGTTCTGAATCCTGCCACCAGGTCCTCACGCGGCTGGGTCTTCGAGCCGATCGCCGGCGCCCGTGATTATGCCTCCGGAAGGGCGGGGGGTGTCTCCGGTATCCGGGTGATCGATCCGCTGACCCTGGAGATCACCCTGGAGGAGCCCTTTGCTCCGTTTTTGGGTTTCCTGGCCATGCCGGCCGCTCTGGTGGTTCCCCGTGAGGAGATCGAGCGCTGGGGGAAGGATTTCTCCGAGCATCCCGTCGGAGCCGGGCCCTGGATTTTGCAGGAGTGGGTCCACGACGATTATCTGCTGCTGCGGGCCAACGAGGATTATTTCGGGCCCCGGCCGAAGCTGTCTCAGGTCCGCTACCGCATCATCCCCGAGACCATGACGGTCACGGCCGAGTTCGAGGCCGGCAATCTGGAATATATGAGCATCCCACTGGCCGAGTTCGAGCGCTGGACCGGTGATCCCCGGTGGAAACCGTACATTCTCTCCCAACTCAAGCTGCAGGACACCTATATCGGCATCAACAACCAGAAGCCGCCCTTCGACGATATCCGTGTTCGCCAGGCCCTCAATTACGCCGTCGACGTGGCCACCATCATGGAGACCATCCGGCCGGGCCGGGGGGTTCGGGCCAGCGGCGCCATTCCTCCGGGATTGCCGGGATCCGATCCCGACCGGCTGCCCTATCCCTACGATCCGCAGAAGGCCCGCCGCCTGCTGGCCGAGGCCGGTTTCTCCAACGGCCTGCAGATGGAGATCTGGACGATGCAGAGCCCAGAGGTGGCTCGTATCCTGGAAGCCGTCCAGGCCTATCTGGCCGATGTCGGTATCCGGGCCGGGATCGTCAGCCGGGATTGGGGCATGCTCAAGCAGGCCATCAACCAGGGTCAGCCGGACGCCTATTACATGACCTGGCTGGCCGATTATCCCGACGGGGAGAACTTTCTCTATCCCACCTTTCACTCCACCAACTGGGGCGGGGGCGGCAACCGGGCACGATACCGGAATGAACATGTCGATGAACTCATCGAGCAGGCTCGGACCATGTTGGACGAGGAGTCCAGAGCAAGCCTGTATCGCCGTATCGATGGGATCGTCCACCAGGAGGCTGCCTGGATCTATCTGTGGTACCCCAAGGTCTTCGTCATCCACCAGCCATGGGTGGTGAATTTCCGTCAGCATCTCATGTTCAACGCCGACAAGCTTCTGGAGGTGGACATCCAGGCTGATTGAGATGTGAACGGTCGGCCGTCCAGCAAGCGCCGGAAGGGGATCCGCGGTGACTGAATATCTCATCAGGAGAATCCTGCTGGTCATACCGGTCCTGTTCGGCGTCACCCTGGTCACTTTTATTCTCATGTACGTGGTGCCGGGCGATCCGGTGCTCAGCATGGTCGGAGAGCGCTACGATCAGGAGACCCTGGAGAGCCTGAGAGCGGAGCTGCATCTCGACGATCCTTTGCCGGTCCAGTATCTGCGTTACATCGGGGGCGTCCTGCGGGGGGATCTGGGCCGCTCCTTCATCACCAACCGTCCGGTGCTGCAATCGATCGCCGAGAAATTTCCCAACACCCTGCGGCTGGCCTTCTCGGCCATGGTAGTGGCCACCCTCATCGGGCTGGTGGTCGGGATCATCTCGGCGGTGAGACCTTACTCCCTGTGGGATCGGCTGAGCATGACCTTCGCTCTGGCGGGCATCTCGGTGCCCGTTTTTTGGGTCGGTCTGATCCTCATCCTGGTGGTGGCCGTTCAGTTCAGGCTGCTGCCCCCATCGGGATTCGGCGGCGGGAATATCAAATATCTGATTCTCCCGGCGATCACCCTGGGAACCCGCTCGGCCGCTTTCATCGCCCGCATGACCCGGGCGAATATGCTGGAGGTGATCCACGAGGACTATATCCGCACGGCCCGGTCCAAAGGACTTCGGGAATTCTGGGTGATCAACAAGCACGCCCTGCGGAATGTGATGATTCCCATCATCACCGTTCTGGGCATGGATTTCGGCAGTTACCTGTCCGGGTCGGTTCTGACCGAGTCCATCTTCGGCTGGCCGGGCCTGGGCCGCTTCACCCTGCAGGCCATCCTCAAACGGGATTTCCCGGTCATTCAGGGGGCCGTGCTGTTCATGGCGGTGATCTTCGTCACGGTCAACCTGGCCGTGGACCTGCTGTACAGCGTTCTGGATCCGCGGATTCGATATCGCTAATCGGGGACGGGAGCTCGATGAGCGTTGACAAACCAAAGATGGTCATGCCGGACCGCGGTGGCGGCGGGCCGTGGAACGAAGCCTGGCGCCGTCTGCGGCGCAACCGCATGGCCATGTTCGGCCTGGGCATCGTGGCCGGCCTCATCTTGGTCGGTCTGCTGGCCAACCTCCTGGCACCCTATGATCCCTCCAGCATCGATCTGCAGAACCGGCTGCAGCCGCCGTCCCGAGAACACCTGTTCGGCACCGATGATTTCGGCCGGGACATTTTCAGCCGAATACTCTATGGCGCTCGCATCTCCCTGGAGGTGGGCATCCTCTCGCGGTCGGTGGCCCTCAGCCTGGGGATCCTCCTGGGCGTTTTGGCCGGCTACTTCGGAGGCAAGCTGGACCAGACCATCATGCGGCTGACCGACGTGATGTTCGCCTTTCCGGCCCTGCTGTTTCTGATCGGCATCACCGCCGCCTTGAAGCCGGGTTTGACCACTCTGTTTCTGGCCATCGGTCTGGTCGGATGGGCCCCCATGGCCCGGTTGATGCGGGCCCAAGTGCTGACCACCAAGGAGAACGACTATATCACCGCCGCCCGGGCCATCGGTCTGAACACGGGGCGGATCGTCAGGCGGCATCTGTTTCCCAACTGCCTGGCGCCGGTGATCATCTCCTTCTCCATGGGCATGGCCGCCGCCATCATGGCCGAGGCCTCGCTGTCATTCATCGGCCTGGGGGCCCAGCCGCCGACGCCCAGCTGGGGCTCGATGATCAGCCTGGGCCGGGAGTACCTGCGCACCGCCCCCTGGGTGACCGTCTATCCGGGCATCGCCATCGGTTTGACGGTGCTGGGTTTCAATTTGCTGGGCGATGGATTGCGGGATGCTTTGGATCCGAAGATGAAGGTATGAGTGTGGCTATGACATCTCCATCGGCAACAAGCCCCATCCTGGGCATCGACCTGGGCGGCACCAAGATCGCGGTCTCCTGCGCCCGTCTGGACGGCCACGAGCTGGCCGAAAAGAAAATACCGACCCAACCCGAGGAGGGGCCCGAGAGAGGGATGGAGCGGGTCCTGGCGGCGGCCGATGAGGTTCTGGAACAGGCCGGGGTCGCCCGGGCGGAGCTGGCAGCCCTGGGCATGAGCGTGCCCGGTCCCTGGAATCACCAAGCGGGGACCTTCCTCAAACTGCCCAATCTCTCCAGCTGGTCGGGATTCCCGGTTCGTAGATGGCTCGAGGATCATTTCTCCATACCCATCCACATGGACAACGATGCCAACGCCGCCGCCCTGGCCGAATGGAAGTTCGGCGCCGGAAGAGGCTGCCGGAACCTGATCTATCTGACCATGAGCACCGGCATCGGCGGCGGCCTGATTCTGGACGGCCGTCTGTACCGGGGGATAAATTACAACGCCGGGGAGGTCGGCCATCAGGTCATCGTGCCGGATGGTCCCCTGTGCGGATGCGGCCTGCCGGGCCATCTGGAAGGGCTCTGCTCCGGATCGGGGATGGCCCGACGCCTGCGGGATCTGATCGCCGGGGAGAACTCGAGCATGTGGCAGATGGCTGATGGCGATCCGGAGAAGCTTTCCGCTGAGATTCTGGTGGCGGCCGTGCGCCAGGGCGATACGATGGCCGTAGAGTTCTTCCGCCAGATCCTGGAGGAGCTGTCCACCGGACTGGCCAATCTGGTCTTCATCCTGAATCCGGAGAGGATCATCCTGGGAACCATCGTGGCCAGAAATCCGGATCTCTATTTGGCGCCGCTGGACCGTCTGGTCCGCCGCAAGGTGTGGGAGATCTTTACTCCGGATCTGCGCATCGTGCCGGCCCAGCTGACCGATCGGATCGGGGTGTATGCGCCGCTGGCCTTGATCCTGGAGGCGCTGGATCTCGAACCCGAGGAGGTGACTGAGTGAAGATCTATATCTCTGCGGACATGGAGGGGCTGGCCGGTGTGGTCGGCGACCAGCAGCGCAGCCGTAAAGGTCAGGACTACCATGCCGCCCGCCGGTGGATGGCGGGGGAGGTCAATGCCGTCATCGAGGGGGCCCTGGAGGCCGGCGCCACAGAATTCGTGGTCAACGACGCCCACGCCCTGGGTCAGAACCTGGCCCTGCCGGATCTGCATGAGCGGGCCGACCTGATCGGCGGAGCCAACCGACCGCTGAGCATGATGGAGGGCATCCAGGCAGGATTCGATGCGGCCATCTTCGTGGGGTATCATGCCATGCGGTCCACTCGGGACGCCTGCATGGATCACACCTATTCCGAGGCCAAGGTGATGGCTCTTCGGCTCAACGGCACGCCGTACGGCGAGATCGGCATCAATGCCCGGGTGGCCGGTCAATTCGGGGTGCCGGTGGTTTTGGTCAGCGGCGATGATAAAACGGCCGCTGAGACAGCCGCCTTCCTGGGCGATGCGGTGGAGACGGTGGTGGTGAAGAAGGCCATCGGCCGCCATGCTGCCCGAAGCCTGGGCCAGGCACGGGTGCATCAGATGCTGCGGGAGGGGGCCCGCAGGGCACTGGAGGATCTCTCCAGGTTCAAGCCTCTGGTCCTGCCCGGACCTATCGAGATGGAGCTGGAGTTCGTCGGCACCGAGCAGGCCGACCGGGCCCAGCTTCTGCCCGGCGTGGAGCGCACCGGCCCCAGGACGGTAAGCGCACGGGGATCAAATTTTTTGGAACTGTTCCGGCTTTTTCTTTTCATGCTGCGCTAGGAGACATGATGCTGAGATTGGCCGTGATGGCCTCCGGAGGCGGCACCAACCTGCAGGCCATCATCGATGCCTCCGAGAGCGGAGAGATCGACGCCCGGGTGGTGGTGGTGATCAGCAACAACAGTGCCGCCGGAGCACTGGAACGGGCCCGCCGCCACGGCATCGAGGCCCTGCATCTCAGCGGGAGAGAGTTCGCCGGCGGGGGGGAGTTCGATCGCGCTCTGCTGGATGTTCTCCTGACCCGCCGGGTGAACATGGTCGTCCTGGCCGGCTACATGAAACTGCTCAGCCCGACCGTGGTGCGGGCTTTCCACCATCGCATTCTGAACATTCATCCCGCCCTGCTGCCCTGTTTCGGCGGCGAGGGGATGTACGGCATGCGTGTGCACCGGGCCGTCATCGAATCAGGGGTGAGGTACAGCGGGGTGACCGTTCATCTGGTGGACGAGCAGTACGATCACGGTCCCATCGTGGCTCAGTTGGTGGTGCCGGTCGGCGAGGATGACACCCCGGAGATCCTGGCCGCGAAGGTCCTGGTACGTGAGCACCAGCTCTATAAAGAGGTCATTCAGCTGTTCGCCCAGGATCGGGTTCGAGTGGAGGGACGGCGCGTGAGGCTGCTGCCGCCGTCCGGATGATCGAGCCAGGCGTCTATCGGAGCTGTCCAGTAGAGAAGGGAGGATGTATGGCCAAAGCCCTGCTGTCGGGAAACGAGGCGGTGGCCCGGGGGGCCTATGAGGCCGGATGCCGATTCGCCGCCGCCTATCCGGGAACTCCCAGCACCGAGATTCTGGAGAATATTGCCGGCTATCGGACCATCGATGCCCAGTGGTCGCCCAATGAGAAGGTCGCTTTCGAGGTGGCCATGGGTGCCTCTTTCGGTGGAGTCCGCTCTCTGGTGGCGATGAAACATGTGGGGCTGAACGTGGCCGCCGATCCGCTGTTCACCTCCTCCTATGTGGGCGTCAACGGCGGTTTCGTCATCGTCACGGCCGACGATCCCGGGATGCATAGCTCCCAGAACGAACAGGATAACCGGCGGTATGCCAAATTTGCCAAACTGCCCTGTCTGGAACCGTCCGACAGCCAGGAAGCCAAGGAATTTGTCGGCCGGGCGCTGGATATCAGCGAGCGGTTCGACACGCCGGTGCTGCTGCATTTGACCACCCGGATCTGCCACTCCAAGGGAGTGGTCACCCTGGGTCCCAGAAGGCGCCTTCGTCCCAGGCGATATCAAAAGGATGCCGGCAAACGGTTGATCATTCCGGCCCACGCCCGGGTTCGGCACTCGGTGGTGGAGAGACGGCTCAAGGAGCTGGAGCGGTTTTCCAATCGGACGGACCTCAACCGTATCGAGCGGGGAAACACCGCCCTCGGGGTGGTGACCAGCGGAGTGGCCTATCAATATGCCAGGGAGGTTTTTCCCCGGGCCAGCTTTCTGAAGATCGGGATGTCTTATCCTTTTCCCAGCCAGCGGGCCAAACGGTTCGCTCGGAGCGTGAAAAAGATCTACGTCGTGGAAGAGGTGGAGCCAGTGCTGGAGGAGGAGCTTCGCCTGACCGGGATTGCTGTCACAGGCAAGGAGCGTATTCCGGTGGAGGGCGAGTTGAGCCCTGAGACGGTCCGTCGGGCTTTTTTCGGGGAACGCCGCCGTCGAGCCGCTCCGGCGGCCAGGGTGGGCCGGCCGCCGGTGCTCTGCCCGGGGTGTCCCCATACGGGATTGTTCTACACTCTGAAACGTCTCCGGCTCGGTTCCACCGGAGACATCGGCTGCTATACGCTGGGGGCGCTGCCGCCGCTCAACGCTATGGACACCTGCATCTGTATGGGAGCCAGCATCGGAAATGCTCTGGGGATGGAAAAAGCCATGGGACCAGAGGGGGCCAAGAAGATGGTGGCCGTCATCGGTGATTCCACCTTTCTGCATTCAGGCATGACCGGACTGCTCGATGTGGTCTATAATCGGGGCACTACAACGGTGATCATTCTGGATAATCGCACCACAGCGATGACCGGCCACCAGGATCATCCAGGGACCGGCCTCACGTTGAAGGGAGATCCGGCCTCCCAGGTGGATCTGAAAAAGATCTGTCAGGCGCTGGGCGTCGATGATGTGGTGGAGGTGGATCCTCATGATCTCAAGGCCACCCGTGAAGCCGTCAAGCAAGCGGTGGGGAAGCGTCATCCCTCGGTGATTATCACCCGCCGCCCCTGTCTTTTCTGCCGGGAGAGCAGCGGCACGGCCACGCCGCTGAGCGTCAACGAGTCCATCTGCACGGCCTGCGGTCAGTGCCTGGAGCTGGGATGCCCGGCCATCGTCCGACAGGCCAACGGCAAGGCGCAGATCCAGGAATATCTCTGTGTCGGCTGCGGGCTGTGTCAACAGGTCTGTCCCAGAGGAGCGATCGGTTGATCACTGCGCCTCTTCATCGAGGCGCCAGAGGGAGGGAGAACGCGGTGCTGTATGCTGTGATATTGGCCGGCGGTCGAGGGGAGCGATTCTGGCCCTGGAGCCGCAAGGACCACCCAAAGCAACTTCTGCCCATCACCGGCGCCGGGACGATGCTCGAGGAGACGGTGAAGCGGATCCTCCCGCTGATTCCGGAGGAACGTATCCTGCTGATCACCGGGAAAGAGCTGGCCGGAGTGATCGCCCGGGAGTGTCCCCGGCTGCGGAACATCCCTATCGTCGCCGAGCCGAGGAGCCGCAATACGGCTGCCGCCGTCGGATTGGGTGCCATCCTGCTCCGCCAGGAGGATCCCCAGGCGGTGATGGCGGTTCTCTCGGCCGACCATCAGATCACACCTCAGGAGCAATTCTTGAAGACCCTGACCACGGCGGCCCAATGTGTCCAGGAGGAAGACTGGCTGGTTACGTTTGGCATTCCACCCACTCGCCCGGAGACCGGCTATGGGTATATTGAGCTGGGTCCCAAGTTGAGCTGTGGGAAGGGTGGGACCGTCTACCAGGTGAAAGAGTTCAAGGAAAAACCGAGCCGCATGGTGGCCCAGCAATTCTATCTCGATCGGGAACATCTGTGGAACAGCGGCATGTTCGTCTGGAGGGTCGATACCGTCCTGGAGGCCATGGCCGTACATATGGCAGAGCTCAGCGAGGGACTGGAGACGGTGGCCGGCGTACCTCCAGGGCCCCAACGAGAGAAAGCCATCGAGGATCTCTACGGCCGTATCGATGCGGTCTCCATCGATTACGGCGTCATGGAAAAGGCCGATAATGTCGTTGTGATTCAAGGGGATTTCCGCTGGGACGATGTCGGCACCTGGTCTTCGCTGCGACGTATTCATAAGCCGGATGAGAACGGCATCGTCACCATCGGAGATGGTCTGGCTGTTGACAGCTACGACTGTATTCTGGCCGGGGAGGGCCCGGGTCTGATTACCACTCTGGGCGTCTCGGATCTGATCATCGTTCGCACCGCTGGGTGTGTCCTGGTGGCTCATGCCAGCCGGGCCCAGGATGTGCGACAGCTGGTGGAGCAGCTGGCCGACCGACCGGAGTTGAAGAAATATCTGTGAGCCTATCTTCATCGGTTACTTTTTTATTCTCGGGGAGTGCAACCATGAAGCGAATGTCCTTTGCCCTGACAGGGCTCATCGCCCTGATGCTTTTTTCCTGCACCCCCGTTCCCCCCGGCCAGGTTGCGCCCCCGGCCGGAGGGGACGAATCGGAGAGCGACTTCGATCCGTTGGCTCAGGATGCCGAGCGCCCCATCGTTATCGATCTCCAGGAAGAAGAAGAGAGTACCGCTGGTTCTTCCGAGGGACAGGAGGGACCTTCGATCATCGAGGATCTCACCGGGCCGGAGCGCCCCGGCGTTGCTCGCGGATACCGGGTCCAGATTTTTCTCTCCGACGACCTTCGTGATGCTTCCCGGGTGATGGCCGAGGCCCGGGAGCGATTCGAACAGGAAGTCTATCTGGAATACGATGCACCGTACTACAAGGTCCGGGTGGGTGATTGTCCCACGGAATGGTCAGGCGAGGAGCTTCTCCGAGTGGCTCGGAGGCTGGGATATCCAGATGCCTGGCTGGTGCGCACCATGATCAGCCTTCCCGGGGGCGAGGTGCCGTAATGGGCAGGCCGCCTATCGTTCGTGTCGATCCCCGACGGATCTCGCAGAAGGCCATGACGGCAGCCGCGAAAATCATCACCGGCGGCGGCCTGGTGGTCTATCCCACAGAGACGGTCTATGGTCTGGGGGCCAACGCCCTGGACGGGAAGGCCGTCGGGCGTGTTTTTCAGGCCAAGGGGCGGACGGTGGATAAGCCGCTCATCGTCCTGGCCCATGATCTCCGGCAGTTGAAGAAACTGGTCGATGAGATCCCCCCCTGGGCTCGAACTCTGATGGGACTGTTCTGGCCGGATGGACTGACGTTGATCATGTCGGCCTCGCCGTCCGTTCCCCGGGAACTTCTGGCCGGAGGGACCTCAATCGCCGTCCGCATCTCGGGTCATCCGGTAGTCCAGACCTTGCTGGGGGCCGCCGGAGTCCCGATGACATCTTCCAGTGCTAATCGATCCGGACAGCCGGCGCCGACCACGGCTGCGGACGCGCAGCGGCAGCTGGGGAGTCGGGTCGATCTGATCATCGATGGGGGGACGACCAGCGGAGGAGATCCATCCACCATTCTGGATGTCCGCACCGAATCTGTTCGGCTGATCCGATCCGGAAGGGTCTCCGTCGAGGAGATCAGAAAGGTTATGCCTCTGGAGAATGCTGAATCGGTCCGGCGGGATATGGCCGCGACGATTCTGTTCGTCTGCACCGGCAATACCTGCCGCAGCGCCATGGCTCAGGGATTGTTCCGCAAGATGATCCGGTCTCGAAAACTCACCGGTATGGAGATCCGATCAGCCGGGACCTCGGCCACCGAAGGTGCGCCATCCACTCCCCTGGCCCGGCAGGTGGCCTGGGAACAGGACGGGGTAGACCTCTCGGACCATCGTGCCCGGCCGCTGACCCGGGAACTTCTTCAGCAAGCCGATATCATCTTGGCCATGAGTCTGTCTCATGCCCGGCAGATCGAGTCGATGGGACGGCGATTCGTCCGCAAGACCTACCTGTTGACCTCCTATCCGACCTGGGAGCACCCCGATCCGGACGACATCGAGGATCCCATCGGTGGAACTCGGGAGGATTACATCAGGATCTATCAGCGCATCAGAGAACAGCTGGCGAGGATCCTGCCGACGGTGCTGAAGGAGCACAGCAGGGCGCCTGCGGATACCACCTGATCTGTGACGGATCCGCCACCGGCGGCGGCCCCGTCATTCCCTTCACCGGCGGGCCGTGCCGATCGTTAGAGGATTGATGATGAGATTACTGGAAAGGTCCAGATTCGTGATTTCGGCGCTGGTGCCCGCCGGGCTATTGCTGATATTGTTCCTCCGGGGGGGAGCGGCCGACGGCCCGGATCCGTCTGCAGATGGATCTTCCATTTCCGTTATCTCTTTGGGTGATTCCGCGAGGGCCCCGACGGAAAACAGCGGGGTTGAAAGCGCTGGCGCCGACACCGGGAACTCTGACGCCAATACCGGGAGCGCCGGTGCCGGCAACGGAATGCTCGACGCCGACAGCGGGAAGACCGGCCTGCCGACAGCCGGTGATTCTTCGGCCAGGATCGACTCCTCCGTCGGGGGGGACGACCAGGCCTCTCCGGCGCCGGAGGATTCATCGGATGATTCCACCGCCGGATCGGAACCGGATTCGGCCGCCGCCGGCCAGAACAAACCGCCGCCCATACCGCTCGATCAGCTTCGGGTGGTGGATAACAACTCCTTCGGTGTCGGGGAGCGTCTGGAGTTTGAGATCTCCTACGGTCCGATCAACGCCGGCTCGGCGGTCATGGAGGTCAAGGAGGTTGTCCCGATGAATGGAAGGGATAGCTATCGGGTGATCTCGACGGCCCAATCCAACCGGTTCTTCTCCGCCATCTACCGGGTGGAGGATCGGGTGGAATCGTTCATCGACATCCAAGGGCTTTTCCCCTGGAAGTTTCAGCAGAAGCTTCAGGAGGGAAAGCACCGCGCCAACCGCTGGGCCGTGTATGATCAGATCAACCACACTGTCTCCACCAACCGGGGAGACCTGGATACGCCGCCCTATGTCCAGGATGTCCTGTCCATACTATACTATGCTCGCACCCAGGAGATGGCGGTGGGTGAGACCCTCTACGTGGACAGCCATTCCGGACGGAAGGTCTATCCTCTGGCGGTGAAGATCTTGAGCCGCGAGCGCGTCGAGGTGCCGGCGGGCACCTTCAATTGCCTGGTGGTGGAGCCGATGCTCAAGGCCGGGGGCCTGTTCAAGCACGAGGGCCGCATCTGGGTGTGGCTGACCGACGATGCCGTCAGGCTTCCCGTGCTGATGAAGACCAAGGTGATCATCGGAACGGTGGATGCCAAGCTGAAAACCTATCGACTGGGGAAGATTCTATGAAGACCGGCAAACGCTCGTCCCCGGAGAAGATGAACCTGGACAAGGTACAGACCGGATCGATCGCCGACCGAACCAGCAAGGTTCGAGTGGAGGATTTCGCCCGGGTGGTGCCGCCCGAGGAGTGGTTCGATCGCCTGGAGCAGGCCCTGCCCCGTATCCTGGCCGGGGAGTCTTTTATCCGCGTGGCTGATCATATCGTCACCGCGGTGAGGAGAGAGCGGCCGGTGATCTTCATGCTCGGAGCCCATATCATCAAGTGCGGACTATCGGCCCTCATCGTGGATCTGATGCGCCGCGGTGTGATTACCGGAGTGGCTCTGAACGGCGCCGGGGTGATTCATGATGTCGAAATCGCCCGCTGGGGCGAGACCTCCGAGGATGTCGAGACTGCTCTGGCCCAGGGCCGCTTCGGGATGACGTCCGAGACGGCCGATTTCATCAACAGCGCCCTAGGTAATGCCGGGAAGGATGAGGGCTATGGAGCCTGTGTGGGCCGGTGCCTGGCCCGGGACGATCCCCCCCATGGCGAGCTGAGCCTGCTGCTGGCGGGGTATCGGTATGATGTTCCGGTCACCGTCCACGTGGCCCTGGGAACGGATGTTATCCATCAGCATCCCTCCACCGATGGGGCCCGTGTGGGGGAGCTGAGTTACCGCGATTTCAAGATCCTGGCTGGGCTGATTTCTCAAATCGGGGATGGCGGCGTGGTCCTCAACGCCGGTTCGGCCGTGATCCTGCCGGAGGTATTCCTCAAATGCCTCTCCCTGGCCGTTAATCTTCACGGTCAGGTCGGTAAGTTCGTCACCGTGAATTTCGATATGAATCGACACTATCGGCCCACCATGAACCTCGTCCGACGCCCCGCCCGTTTGGGAGGACGCGGATATGAATTGACGGGCCAGCATGAAGTCATGATCCCCCTTCTTTCCGCAGCCATTCGGCATGGTCTGGCACAGGGGAGATCAAAAGAGGAGACATCGGCATGACGGAATTACGAAGAGACCCCATCACCGGACGATGGGTTATCATCAACGCTCAACAGGAGAATCATCTGTTGGATCTGCGGCCCGTGGATCACGATGGCGATGAGGAACACTGCCCCTTCTGCGAGGGTCACGAAGATCAGACCTCGGCCGAGATCTGCGCCCTGCGCCCGGAAGGCAGCAAGCCCAATGCGCCGGGCTGGTACGTGCGCTGCATTCCCAATATCAATCCGGTTCTGACCGTGAACAGCGACCTGGGCCGACGGGGTGTGGGGCTCTTCGATATGATGAACAATGTGGGAGTACATGAAGTTATCATCGAAAGCCCCGATCATCGAAAGGACTATCACGATTACGGCCCGGCCCAGATGAAGAGGATATTGGCGGCCTACAGGGAGCGAATCGTGGAATTAAAGAAAAATCAGCACCTCAAGTACGTGCTGGTCTTCAAGAACCACGGCAAACGGGCCGGTTCTCTCCATATCGCCCATGCCCATTCACAGGTCATCGCCACCCCGGTGGTTCCCATTCGGCTGAAGATGGAGTTGGCCGGCACCCGCAAGTACTTCCAGATGAAGGAGCGGTGCATCTTTTGCGATGTCATCCGCCAGGAGCTAAAAGACGAGGTTCGGGTGGTCGAGCAAAATGACGGCTTTCTCACGCTGGTGCCCTTCGCCTCGCGCTTCCCATATGAATGTGCCATTCTGCCTAAACGCCATATGGCCCGTTACGAGGATATCGAGGAGAAGGAGCTTGACGATCTGTCGGATATCTTTCAGAGGACCTTCCACAGGCTGCATCAGATCCTTCACGATCCGGCCTATAACTGTGTTCTTCACGATGCCCCCAACACCGTGCCCAAGAAGGGTGCCTGGAAGACCATTGGGAAGGATTACCACTGGCATTTCGAGATCATTCCCCGAACCATGCGCACGGCCGGTTTCGAATGGGGAACCGGCTTTCATATCAATCCGATGGCCCCGGAGAAGGCGGCTGAGGATCTCAAATCGGTCGATCTATCAGAATAACGGATCAACCAGGACCCGAAAGGAGGCAGCATGGACAAGATTGTCGAATGTGTCCCTAACTTCAGCGAGGGCAGGGACCTGGACATCATCAGGGCCATTACCGATGAGATATCAGCGGTCGAGGGGGTCAAGCTCCTGGGAGCCGATCCTGACCGGGATTATCATCGCACCGTGGTCACCTTCGTGGGCCGGCCGGATGCCGTGGTCGAGGCCGCCTTCGTTGCCACCCGCAAGGCCGCCGAGCTGATCGACATGACCCGGCATCAGGGCGAACATCCCCGCATGGGCGCCACCGACGTGGTTCCTTTTGTGCCGGTCTCCGGCGTGACCATGGAGGAATGCATCCAGCTGGCCCATCGCTACGGTCAGCGGGTGGGAGAGGGGCTGGACATACCGGTCTATCTTTACGAGGAGGCCGCCACCCGGCCGGAGCGCCGCAATCTGGCCAATGTGCGCAAGGGCCAGTACGAGGGGCTGGCCGAGAAACTCAAAGATCAGCAGTGGAAGCCCGATTACGGCCCCACCGAGATGAACGAGCGTTCCGGCGCCGTCATCACCGGCGCCAGAGTCTTTCTGATCGCCTATAACGTCAACCTGGATACCGAAGATGTCGACCTGGCCAATACCATCGCCCAGAATGTCCGTGAGAGCGGCAGGGTGCTCAAGGATGACCAGGGTCAGACCATTCGGGACGAGACAGGCAAGGCCAAGAGGAAATCGGGTACCCTGAAGGCCGTTAAAGCCATGGGCGTGCTGATGGAGGAGCATCACATCTCACAGGTGTCGATGAACCTGGTCAACTATCAGATCACTCCGCCGCATGTGGCTTTCGAGGAATGCCGCCAGCAGGCCGCCCGGCTGGGGGCCAAAGTCACCGGCAGCGAGATCGTCGGCCTGACGCCTGTGGAGGCGTTGGTCATGGCCGCCCGACATCATCTCCAGAGACAGGACCGGGAAACCGACCTGACTTCCCGGGAGATGGTGCAGGTGGCTGTCGAATACCTCGGGTTGAACCAGTTACAACCCTTCGAAGCGGATGAAAAGGTGATCGAATTCCAGATAGGAGCGGCCTGATGCTGGTGTCAAAAACGGTACAGGATTTCCTGGAAGAGCTGGCCTCCGATGCTCCGGCTCCCGGCGGCGGCAGCGTGGCCGCCCTGTGCGGCGCGCTGGGAGCTGCCCTGGTGGCTATGGTCTGCCGCTTGACGGTGGACAAGCCCAAATATGCCGATGTCGCCGATGAGCTTCGCCAGACCATGGCTCAGGCCGACGCGCTGCGGCAGACGTTCACCCGTCTGGTGGATCAGGATACCGAGGCCTTTCAGGCGGTCATGTCCGCCTTTCGGCTGCCCAAAGAGTCCGACGAGCAGAAAGCCGCCCGGTCGAAGGCCATTCAGGAGGCCACCCGTGGCGCCACCGAGGTGCCCCTGGAGGTCCATCAGCGAACGGTCGACCTGATCAAACTGGCTCATCAGGCAGCCCTCAAGGGGAATGTAAACTCCGTCAGCGATGCCGGCGTGGCTGCCGAGTTGGCCCGAGCCGCTGCCGGTGGGGCGGAGATGAATGTTCAGATCAATCTGGGAGGATTAAAGGATCAAGAGTATGTCATCCAAACCCGGGAGAAGATAGAATCTAATACAGAC
>Ga0272444_10003147_pt1 | contig 15035 bp, 10 predicted proteins | sample SSMForm13_FD_201033 | JGI IMG/M metagenome (GOLD analysis project Ga0272444, IMG submission 201033) | Marine sediment archaeal communities from Little Sippewissett salt marsh, Falmouth, MA, United States - SSM-Form-13 | ecosystem: Environmental > Aquatic > Marine > Wetlands > Sediment ...
GATACTGGCAAATTCCTCTTGTGTTTCTTCGTAACTGGCTCCTCCCAAAAGCCCACCCTCGCCGGCATAGTAATAATAATAAGCACCGGCGCAGATTGCCAAAACCATGACAAACAACAGAATCTTCTTCATCCAGTTACTTCCTCTATGCGCTTCTTTGTCATTATATTCTTAAATGTTGAAATTGTCAACAGAACGATAAAGGAGAGAGCAGCTAACCATTCACTTAATATAAGGTTAGGGATATATTTCAAGATTCCATCTTAGATTATTAAGTCGCCAATTTAAGAGACCGACCAGAATTCAACCCAGTTGCCCAAAAAATCAGGTTATCTCGATATTCTTAAGGTCATCTATCCATAATAGAATTTGTGATTGCCCCCTAATCATTGGGAGCTAATCCATCTATTTCTAAGATCTATTTTGAGGATTAAATGGTGGATAGCTTCTCTTTAGACTCCAAGCGAAGATTGACAGTGAGGGCGATTTTGAAGATACTCGGTTGAATCGAAGACCGTGCGAGGTGAAAATGGGGCCGTCAGTTATCGGACCGGACGATGAATTTCGAGGCAATCTCAAAACCCGCGACGCGATTGAAATCCATGGCGCCGTGCGAGGCGAAGTCCACTGCCGGGCGGAATTGACCGTTTGTCCCGATGGCGAAGTCGAAGGGCTCACCGAAGGCAATCACGTGATTGTTCAAGGGCGGGTGCAGGGTCAGGTGCAGGCGTCGCGGCAGCTTGAGATTCACGCAGGTGCGAAGTTTCAAGCGGAGGTGGTATACCAGCCTGAAGTTCTTGTTTTATCAAGCAAGCTGACCATTGACGACGTCCAGAGAAAGCAAGGGTGAAGAAAGTCGCTGTCTTGATGAGTGGGGGCGTGGACAGCAGCGTTGCCGCCGCCTTGCTGCAACAGCAGAACTGCGACGTAACCGGGATGCATCTCCAGCTGGCGTCCCCCTGCCCCGATTCCGGTGTCGCCAAGGCGCAGGCGGCGAGTGACCGGTTGGGCGTCCGGCTGATCGTTCTGGACGTCGCCAAGGAATTCGCCGAGCGGATCATCCAACCTTTCACGCAAGCCTACCAGAAGGGCCTCACTCCAAATCCCTGTATTCGCTGCAACCGGTTGATCAAGTTCGGTCTCGTTCTCGACAAGGCTCGGGACTTGGGCTTTGACGCCATCGCCACCGGCCATTATGCAAGAATCGAAACCGGGTCGGGCGGAGCAAGCCTGTTGCGAGCCGAGGACCGGACGAAGGACCAATCTTATTTCCTTTACGCCATCGGCCGCGAGCGACTGCCGTTGGTCTTATTTCCCTTGGGGCGCACACTCAAAACCGAGACGCGCCGGCTCGCCGTCCAGCTGGGGCTACCCGCCGGGCAAGCGCTCGAAAGCCAGGACGTTTGCTTTCTGGGCGGCGGGGATTACCGGGATCGCCTCCAGAAGGATTCCTGTCCGGGCGGAACGATCACCGATCCATCCGGGAAGGTCCTGGGGCGGCACTCGGGCATTGAGAACTTTACCATTGGACAGCGCAAGGGCATCGGTCTGTCGGGCGGACCGTTTTATGTCTTGCGAATTGTCCCCGAAACACGTACTGTTGTTGTGGGGCGACACCCGGAGGCGCTCGCCAGCCGCCTTTCGGCCGATCAGGCGTGCTGGCTGGAGACTGTTGGCCCTGAGCAGCGCGTTGAAGCAAAGGTCCGCTCGCGCCACGAGGCTGCGGCTGCCGTGGTGGAGAGTCTGTCTGAGAGGGAATTTACGCTGCGGTTTTCCGAGCCGCAGTGGGCGATTACGCCCGGTCAATCCGCCGTTCTCTACAGCGGTGATCGGGTTCTAGGCGGTGGAATCATCCAGACGGCGTCCTAAAGCGGCGCCCCGGATTGCTTGCCATGTCTGAGGCTTTTTTCGACAGCCATTGCCATCTGATGGATCCCGGGTTTTCCGGGGATCTGGAAGCGATTCTGGATCGCAGCCGCAATGCGGGCGTCGAGCGCCTGTTGCTCATCGGCACTGACGTCAACACGAGCCAACGGGCCGCTCACCTGGCCCGCGAACACGACAACTTATACGCCTCGGTCGGCATCGCTCCGCATGAAGCGGCCAACGCCCAGCCGGGCGATCTGGAACAGATTCGCGCGTTGGCGCGCCAACCCGAAGTGGTGGCCCTCGGAGAGATCGGCCTGGAGTATCACCATGACGTTGCGCCCAAGCCGCTCCAACATCGCTTCCTGAGGGATCAACTGCAGCTGTCTCACGAGTTGGACCTGCCGGTTATCTTCCACCATCGAAATGCCGAGAGCGATTTCCGCCTGATTGTCGAATCGGAGGGCGTGCCTCGAGCCGGGGGCGTCATGCACTGCTTCACGGCCGACTCGGACATGCTGCGCTGGGCCGTCGGGCGCAGGCTTTTTATCTCGTTTGCCGGTATGATCACGTTCAAAAGCGCCGAGACGCTTCGGCAGCGCCTTCGGGAAACGCCGCTCGACCGCCTCCTGCTGGAGACCGACGCCCCCTATTTGGCGCCCGAGCCGTATCGCGGCAAGCGCTGCGAGCCTTCCATGCTCATCGAAACGGCCCGCACCGCCGCCGAACTGAAGGGCTTGTCCGTCGATGACATCGCCCGGATCACCCGGCACAATGCACTGAGGCTCTTTCGCCTGCCCGACCTGAATCCCGCTCGAATCGTTTATCCCATTGGCCGCTCGCTTTATTTGAACATTACGAATCAGTGCCCCAACCACTGCGAGTTCTGCATCCGGTTTCAAGGCCGCGAGCTGAAGGGCCACCGACTGGCGCTCGATCACGAACCGCCCCTTCCGGAAGTCATGGACGCCCTGCGCGCCTGGCCCCTTGAACTGTATGACGAGATCGTCTTTTGCGGCTTTGGAGAGCCGACCTGCCGCATGGACGTTCTATTGGAGGTGGCGGAATATCTCCAGCTGCGGCAGCAGCGCGTTCGATTGAACACCAATGGCCTGGGCAACCTCATCAACTGCTGTGACATCGTTCCCGACCTGGTTGGGAAGGTCGACGCCGTATCGGTAAGCCTCAACACGCCAAATGCCGAGCAGTATCAAAAACTTTGCCACTCGGAATTCGGCGAAGAGGCGTGGCATGCGATGACCTTGTTCGTTCAGAAATGCAAAGCGGAAAATCTCGAAACGCGCGTGACGGTCTTGGATTTGCCCGAGGTGGACGTCGAAGCCTGCCAACACCTGGCCGATAAGATGGGCGTTCCACTGCGCCGACGAAGCTTCGTGCACAGCTCGGACAATGCCGAACACTAGCCCTTAGCGAGCCGGGGCCTGCCGCTGGAGAAAAATTTATTCCTCCCAGCCTCCCCGGATGAAGGGGAGGAACCCATCGCAACAAGAACTGTCATTCTCAAATAAATGCCGATAGATAAAACTGGGGGGATCCGATTGAACGAGCTGGTCTTTATTAATGGTGAATATACGCCGATGGCGCAAGCGACAGTGTCCGTACTGGACCGGGGATTCCTTTTCGGAGACGCCGTTTATGAGGTCGTCCGTTGCTACAAGCGGCGGCCTTTTGCCTTACAGGAACACCTCGATCGACTGGAGCGAAGCCTGGAAGGCGTCCTGCTGGAGATTCCCTACCCCCGGCGGGACTTCGAGGAAATCTGCCACACGCTTCTCCAGCGCTCGCAACTGGAGCAATCCACTATCTACTTTGAAATCAGCCGCGGGGTAGCGCCCCGAAAGCACGCTTTTCCTGAGGATGCCAAGCCGACCGTGGTCGCTTTTCCGGTGCCCTATGTTCCGCCTCCCGCCGAAGTGATAGAAAAGGGGGGGCGCGCGATCACCCTCCCGGACAACCGATGGGGCCGCTGCGATCTTAAAACGGTTTGCCTGCTACCCAACATTCTCGCCCGGGAAACCGCGAAGCGCCAGGGCGTAGCGGAAGCGATCTTCCTGGGACCCGACCAAGTGGTGTATGAAGGCACGGGGAGCAACGTCTTTTACGTTAAGGAAAACGTTCTGTATACCCATCCACTGCATCCCAAGATTCTGCCAGGCATCACCCGCGGCGTTGCGTTGCGACTGGCTCCGCCGCTGGGGCTGGACGTTTGTGAAACGCCCCGAACGCTGAACGACTTCCTGCAGGCGGACGAAGTTTTTATAACTGGATCGAGTCGTGAATTTCAATCCGTCACTTGGATCGACAACAAACCGATTGCGGGTGGACGGCCCGGCCCCTGGACCCAAAAACTCTACCAGGCGTTCCTGGATTATGCCGCTCGGCAGTGCGGCTTGGAAAGCTGCTATTAAAAAACCTCAAGAGAACTACTTCATCCACAGTTTTCGATCGAGCGAGCGATATTGCACCGCCTCGGCGACGTATTCAGGTAGGATGTTCTTTTGTCCTTCGAGATCGGCGATGGTTCGCGCGACCTTGAGGATGCGGTCATAGGCGCGCGCCGAAAGCCCCAGCTGCTCGATCGCCTGACGCAGCAGGGTGGAACCGGCCTCATCGAGCGCGCAAAACTCCTTGAGATCCTTGGGCGCCAGCTGCGCGTTGCAATAGATGTTTTTATCCCGATAGCGCGCCAGCTGCCGGTCGCGCGCCTTTTGCACCCGCGCGCGCAGTATGTTGGAGGATTCGCCTTGCGGCACGCCGTGCAACTGGTCAAACTTCACGGGCGGTACCTCAACGTGGATGTCGATCCGGTCGAGCAGTGGGCCGGAGATCCGGCTCATGTACCGCTGCACCTGCTGCGGTGAGCAGGTGCAAGGCTTGTCCGGGTCGGTCAGGAATCCGCAGGGACAGGGATTGGACGCTCCGGCGAGCATGAAGCGGCTTGGATACGTCAGCGTGGCCTGCACGCGCGCGATGGTGACGATACCATCTTCGAGCGGTTGGCGCAGCACTTCAAGCACGTTGCGATTGAACTCCGGCAGCTCGTCAAGAAACAGCACCCCGTTGTGCGCCAGGCTCACTTCGCCCGGCACGGGATACCGTCCGCCACCGATCAGCCCCGCGTCAGAGATCGTATGGTGCGGCGAGCGAAAAGGTCGCGTGGCGACCAGCGAGCGGCCGTCCGTGGTCATGCCGGCAATCGAGTGAATCTTGGTCGTCTCCAGCGCTTCGTTGAGGCTCATGTTCGGCAGGATCGTTGGAATCCGCTTGGCGAGCATGGTCTTTCCCGCTCCCGGCGGTCCCATCATCAGAATATTGTGCCCGCCCGCCGCGGCCACTTCGAGCGCCCGCTTGACGTGCTCCTGCCCCTTGACGTCGCGAAAATCGATCTCGTACTGGGAACTGCTCTGAAAAGTCTTTTCGATATCCACCTGGAAGGGGGGGATCTGCAAGTTGCCGTTTAGAAAGGAGACGACCTCCGGCAGTCGCTCGATGGCGAAAACTTCCAATCCCTCCACCACGGCCGCCTCGGCGGCGTTCGCCGAGGGAACGATCAAACCGTCATAGCCCGCCTCGTGCGCCTTCAGCGCAATCGGCAGCACCCCTTTGACCGGACGCAACTCCCCATCCAGCGACAATTCCCCCACGAGCACGTAGCGCGCCAACGCCTGCGCATCCACCTGTCCCATCGTGGCCAGCAGCCCGATGGCGATCGGAAGATCGAGCGCCGGGCCTTCTTTGGGAATGTCCGCCGGGGCGAGGTTGACCGTGATTTGCTTGAAAGGAAAGAGAAATCCATTGTTTTTCAGCGCCGACTTGACCCGATCCCGACTCTCTTTGACCGAAGGATCAGGCAGGCCGACGATCAGAAACGCCGGCATGCCCTGCGACAAGTCGATTTCCACTTCCATGATGTAGGCGTCGATGCCCAACACCGCACTGGAGAAAACTCGAACGTACATTGGAAGGACCCTCACGCAACAGGCGCTATCCCACGGCGATTAGGCTACAAAGATCGGAATGAAATGTCAACCGGGAGCGTCAGAATCTCCGGCTCCCGGTCATGAATCAGAAAAGTTCCCATCTTCCGGCGCCGAGTCCGCTGGAATCCCCGGAGCCCGTCAGGATCACCTCGTCAAGCACAACGCCGTCTCGCTTGAGTTTGACCAGAAGCGTGGCAGGGATTTCTGGGAAAAGCGCCAGCAAGTCCAGGGTAAAGGAGGCGCTCGAAATATCCCGCCTCACCACCCGCCGCTCGGAGCCATCCACACCGACGAGCTCCAACATCGAGCCGGATTGCACCGTGTCCAGATCGAGATGCAGCCACCGCCCCGAACACTCCGCCTCCAGGCTTCGATCCAGAATGGCCACGCATCCGATATCGCGCGGAAGCAGCGACGCTTGAACAGTATAGTCCGCACGATACTCGACCGAGTCGAGCATTCGCTCGCCCCAAAGGTCCACAACGTGCTTATCCGACAATGCGCCGATTCGAACCAGAGGTTGAGAAAGAGACTGCCGATTACCGTTATAGAAGGTTACGATCTGTTTGGCGCCTTCGGCAAAGCGGTGCGCGTAAACGTTTCCGGCCAGCGTCGGAAGAAACGCCTCGGGATTCGCCGTTGTAAACGCATCCCGATGGTCGCGGAAGATCTCATGCGATTGGATGTAAAACCCAATCGTCGAGGCGTCGTACCACGAGCCGATCATCCCCTTCACCCAGATGCCCTCGCCGTTGAAAAAAGCCTTTTTCAGCCCTTCCTCCGTCCAGTTCATCGCCAGAAACAGGCCGTTCACGAGTTCGATCTGTTTGAAATCCGGGAAGCAAAACCGATAGAGATTCGTCTCAGTCGGGCAAATCTCCTGATCGCCGTGCCAGATGGTGTAAGAAAACGAGCCGTCCTGATACTGGCTGTTGAAATCCACCGGCGTGTATTCGGTGTAAATCGGGATGCCCGGCCGGATTTCATTCAGCGCTTGGCGAATCTTCCGCGTCATCTCGAACTCACCGCGCAGCGGCGACGCGCCCACCGGGTGATCGTGCTGATCGTTGTAACAGCTGTAACCGAGAAAGCTGGCTCCGAAGATGTCGATATACATCGCGTCGGCGCTGGTGTCCTGAACGACGTCCGCGTAGAGCTGCCGCATATAATCCTGCCACGTCGCGACGTGCGGGCACATCTTCACCTCGTGAACGTCGTTGCGCATTTCCTCGCCTGAAGCGTTGAGCATCTTCCAATCTTCTCCATGGGCCGCATAAGCGGGTGAGCGGTCATCCAGATTGTATCCTTCGATGTAAAGACCCACAGGGATGTCGTGCTGCTGGGAGTAGGCGATTCCTTGCTGAAATCCCTCCAATCCTCCCAACTCGTACGTGCGGTAATCCCCGACGCGGCCATAGGCCGACGACCATCCCCAGGACGAGATGTCGATCATGTCCGCGCCGCCCAAATAGCGGCTCGCGTTGGCGATTTCCGCGTCAAAGGTATATTCATTCTGCTCGCGGTCCAGCAAGTACCCGGAACCGCTGATCGGGTAGTCGCGGCGGCAGGCGTAAATCTCCTGAAACCAATCCTGCCGCGGTGATTGCGCGACGTACCACGTCGCCACCCACTGGCGATAAGCCTCCATGGCGTTTTTCCAGTCGCCGGAATGGACGCCTAAAACAAACGGAGCGACTTCCAACCGTTCCCCGGCCGGGAGTCCCTGGCTTTCCAACGTTGGATACCGGACGGCCAGGGAAGCCGCCGCCCCGCTTTTCCCCAGACGATAATACTTGTGAATCAGCTGGGTATCCTTGGTATGCAAATAAACACCCCAGCCCTGTTCGCGGTCCGAGAGGTCCATGAATTGCATCGGGAAATAACCCGAGTAGTAGTCCTCGACCAGAACCGGATCGTTGCCATGCAGAAAAGTCTGTCGGGGAAAGGCGTAAAAGAGATCTTCAGCATCCGGTCCGAGCGTCAGGTCCGGGAGATCCGGGAAAATCAATTCAAAGCCGTAGGACGCACTGTCCAGGTTATCCATGCCAATCGAAAACTCGGCTTCGCCGGCCTCATTCATCGAGACCGCAAGAGTCGCCTCCAGGACGCCCTCGTAGCCCTGGAGCTCCATACTTACCGTCGCTCCGGGATTCGCACCGCTTGTTAAAAGTTCGACCGAGGTAACAGAAAAATCAAGCGACGTGAACGGGCTCGCGTCGATCACCCCTGAAAAGAACCGCTTGTCCCCTTCGCCGCCGAGGATATCCTGGCCGCTGAAGCGGCTTTCCCAGCGATTCAAGGCGAAGCCGCCGCTCAAATCGAACTCGATACGGGTTGTCCGCCCGTCGAGTGTCAGCCGAGACGACTCGTATGTAACACTTGGCGCGCGAGCCGGCGGCAGGGGCGCTTCCGCGGCGTACGCGGCGGGAGGAACGACGAACGCATCCTCGTAGAATCCACCGCCTTCTGTTCGCAGGGTCATCGCTGCCAGGGCGAAGAGGCCGCCATCGGTGCCATCTCGAAATTCAACGCGCTCGACGGTCTTGCTCGCATCGGCGGGAATGGCAAAAGCGGAAAAGGACAGATTCCCGGCGAAGTGCTGTCCGGCAAACACATCGACCGGGAAGAAGGTCTCGCTGCTCCCATCGGTGTAGTCGATACACACCAGAAAACGTTCGATTTCATCAATTCGAACGACCAGACGGTCCGACCCGGGCAATTCTCGTCCTGGAACATACGAGCCGAGGACAAAGTAGATCTCGCAAGCGCTTCGCCCGACGGGAACGATAATCGAGGAGACTGAAGGAATATCGGTGACTGCCAAATTCGGCGCGTCCGTTTGCACCTTGAAAGGAATCCAGGGAGGCGCGGCAATTTCGCTCTCCTCAAACCAGGACACATTCAAGCCCATGCGCGGCAAGAGTTGATCGGCTCTGGAATGGAAGAGGCTCGACAGGTCGATAAACTCGAATGCCTCGGTTCCACCGCTCAATCCGCCCCAGCCTTGCTCCAACTGGGTGAACCAAGTTAAATCACTTCGGGGATCGCCGTCCACAAACTGAAGCGACTCGATTTCCAGAAAGGCTTGACCGCTGGTGTCACTTTGAACTTGCACGGCCATCCTATTGACCGAGGCGATTCCGATAGGCGCGAATCCCCAATGCCAAAGGCCATCGTCGAGCAAGTCGACCTGATACAAGGGCCGCGCGTCGCCGCTCGAACCGTCCAGCCAGACCGCGTAATTGGAACCGCTTGGGTAAAGATGTTGACATCGGTACCGCATCAACAGGGAAGAATAGGCAGTCGTGTCCTGCTCCCCCAGAGCGGTATTCAACCATTTCATATTCTTTCTCGCGTCAGTAACAGCAAAGACAAGGGATGCCCCGGTGGATTGAACCGAGTAATCGGTGGCAACGCTTGACGCGCCCAGCCAATCGGGCCTGGCCTCCCAACCGGCCGCCGTTGAAACATCCAGTTCGAAGCCGGTGCCCACCGGCGCGGGCGCCGGCGCGGGGGGATACTGATAGCCCGGCGGCTGGTCCATGAACTTCAACTCCTCCAGCAGCAGGGAGCCTTCGTTCTCTCCATCCCCATGAATTCTCAGTTCAATGCCGATGACCTGATCCGCCGATGTCAGGGAGGATAGATCGATCGTCATGGTATGGGCAGCGCCGTCGCACTCGAGATTCGTCGATGGAAAAACCGTGACCCAGGATTGGCTATAAACCCGAAGTCTTAGACAAGAATAGGTCGGTTCGGTCAACAGATCCTCAGCACGATAGCGAATCGTCAGATAGTGATGCCATTCGAGCCAGACCGGTCGCAGGGACTGTAGCCAAGCGAATTCCGCCTCCTCAGGTGGTAGACGGAACCGCAGCCCTTCTGGAGCTTGCTCGACACTTGCTTCGAAAGTGGAACTCGCGACAATCGGCGGCCAAGGCTCCCAGCGCGTTGGATCCTCCAGCGCCGCCCGCCGCCCCAGGCCGGGATCGCCGCCGAACGCTACCGACGTCAGAAAAACGAATAAAAGAAATGAAGATACATAGCCCGTTGCCCGATTTCTTTGCGAGATCACAATGAACTCCTTGGGATGGAACAAATTCTTGAAGTCGAGAATATTAAGCATCCTATTCGGTTCCCTCGCCTTATGTCAAGGCAATCGAGCGCTTTCGTCAGCTCCCTTTGCATTGCGGGGCGAATTTCGATATAGTCTCGGTTCAATACGCCAGGGCCCATCTCCAAAAGCGACGGGAATTGTTGTGGTAGTAAATATTCTTGGCATTTCCGCCTTTTATCATGACAGCGCCGTATGCCTGGTGCGGGACGGACAAATTGTCTGGGCCGCCCAGGAGGAGCGCTTCACACGCAGGAAGCACGATTTTTCTTTTCCGAAAAACGCCATCGCGGCGTGCCTCGATCAATGCGCCCTTCGCCCGGAGGACCTTGACGTCGTCGCTTTCTACGACAAACCCTTTCTCAAATTTGACCGGATTCTTCAGACCTACCTGGCTTACGCCCCGCGCGGACTGCGCTCTTTCATCAAGGCGATGCCCATGTGGATCAAGCAGAAGATTTGGATGAAGGAGCTGATCGCCACTGAGCTGGGACTGAAAGGCCAGATTGTTTTCCCCGAGCATCACCAGTCGCACGCCGCGTCGGCTTTCTTTCCTTCGCCCTTTTCGGAGGCGGCGTTTCTCACCATTGACGGCGTCGGCGAATGGACCACCACCAGTTACGGCGTTGGCAAAGGCAACCGGGTGGACATCCAGGCCGAGATTCACTTCCCGCACTCCCTGGGCCTGCTTTATTCCGCTTTTACTTACTACACCGGGTTCAAGGTCAACTCGGGCGAATACAAAGTCATGGGCCTGGCGCCTTATGGTCAACCGCGATTCAAGGAGATGATTCTCTCCGAGCTGATGAATCTGAAAGAGGATGGTTCCTTCCGGTTGAACATGAAGTACTTTGATTTCTGCTCGGGCCTGAGGATGATCAATAAGAACTTCGAGCGTCTCTTTGGAGGACCGCCCCGGAAACCCGAATCGCCGTTGACGCAACGCGACATGGACCTCGCCCGCTCGGTCCAGGAGGTCACCGAAGAAGCGATGTTGCGCATGGCCCGACACGTTCATCGGGTAACCGGGCAGAAGAATCTTTGTCTCGCCGGGGGCGTTGCTCTCAACTGCGTCGGCAATGGAAAGATTCTCCGGGAAGGCCCCTTCGAGAATCTCTGGATTCAACCGGCCGCCGGAGACGCGGGCGGCGCGCTGGGAGCCGCCTTGTTGGCTTGGCACCAGTATCTCGACCATCCTCGTTCGGCAAACGACCTTGAAGATTCACAGCAGGGTTCTTACCTGGGTCCGGAGTACAGCATCGAGGAGATTCGCGGGTACCTCCGGCGAGAGAACGTTCCCTACACGGAGCTGGCGGAAGAGGCGATTGCGGAGAAAATCGCGGACTTGATCGCGCAAGAGAAGGTTGTCGGCTGGTTCCAGGGCAGGATGGAATTCGGCCCGCGCGCGCTGGGCAGCCGCTCGATTCTCGGCGACGCGCGATCGCCGTCGATGCAGGAAACCATGAATCTCAAAATCAAATTCCGGGAAAGCTTCCGCCCCTTTGCCCCTTCGGTATTGGAAGAGAAAGTCTCGGAGTATTTTGACCTCGATCGGCCGAGTCCTTACATGCTTCTGACGGCCCCGGTGGGCGACGCGGTCCGCTGCGAGATCGCGCCGGAGGAGGAATCGCGCTTTGGGCTGGCGCAGCTCCAGGTGACGCGCTCCCGAGTCCCGGCCATTACACACGTTGATTACTCGGCGCGCGTGCAGACCGTCGGCGGCCGGCATAATCCCCTCTACTACACCATGCTTAAGACGTTCAACGAAAAATACGATTGCCCGGTGATCATCAATACGTCCTTTAACGTTCGCGGCGAGCCGATTGTCTGTTCCCCCGAGGACGCCTATCTCTGTTTCATGCGGACCAACATGGACTATTTAATTATGGGACCGTTCCTGCTTGAGAAAACCGAGCAGAAACCACTGGACAAGGACGTCGACTGGCTTCGACAATTTGAACTGGATTGATAAAGATGATCGCAGCCTTACGGGAAGAGATTAGAAATATTGACAGCAGCGCGAAGCGGCTTCGTAGCTTTGGAATTCTCATCGCGATCGTGCTGGGAATCCTGGCCGCGTTCCTGGCCGCCAGGCAGGGTCCTGCGGCCCCGATATTCCTGGTTCTAGCCGCTTTGGCGTTCGCCGCCGCGCTTCTGTGCCCCGGTCTGCTCAAGATCTTCCATAAGGTTTGGATGAGTTTCGCCGTTGTCCTGGGATTTTTCATGACGCGCGTCATCCTGAGCCTTTTATTCTATTTCGTGTTCACCCCCCTGGGCTTTTGCATGCGCCTTTTCGGCCACAAATTCCTCGATCTCCAGTGGAATCCCGACCAGGACAGCTTCTGGATCGCCAAAGACGCCTCTCAACAGGATAGGAGCGATCTCGAGCGTCAGTTCTAGGCTCTCCAAAACGAACGGCTTGCAAATCGGGGGCAATCCCGCTATCATTTCTTTTTGTCGGTGCGGCTCCGGCTTTTCTGAATCTCGAGGCGGCTGTATGTCAAAACTCTCCATCCTGCTTGAATTCTGGACCTTTCTTAAGGTCCGAAAAAAATGGTGGCTCCTTCCCATCGTCTTGTTCCTATTACTCCTGGGAGCACTCATCTTATTCACCGAGAGTTCCGCACTGTCGCCATTCATTTACGCCTTGTTCTAGCAACGAGCGCTCGAAAAGCCTGTCCCTTTGAGCGATCTGTCTTTCTTGACATTATCAGTCCCAAATTGTCCCAATACCCTCGAGTGAAATGAGGCATGTCGAGATTCATGAAATCCTCAAGCCATCGATGAATCCATTATCAAAACAGTGCCTATCTAACTGCCATATAATAACTTAAGTGGTTCCTCATCCAACAATTAATAAGATTTCAGAGAATACACTTGACACGGTAGAATTTCATTATACTATAGTGAGTGAGTATTCACTTATTAAAAATCGGAGTCTCTTCATGGCTCGTCCAACAAAGAAGCTGGCCAAGATCGAAAAGGCCGCGATGCAGCTCATCAGCCGCTATGGATTGGCACAGGTCACGATCAAGGCCATCGCCCGCGCGGCGGATTGCGCCGAAGGCGCGTTGTATCGCCATTACCCGAGCAAGGATCAGATGGCGTGGACTCTTTTCAGTCGGGAAATGACCGCCTTCGCCCAGCGCCTTGACTCCGTGTTTCAATCTTCCGGTTCGTTTCCCAGCCGAGCGAAAGAAGCCGTCAGCGTGTTCTATCATTTCTTCGATGAGGATGAAGACGCCTTCCGGTTCATCCTTCTGGCGCAGCACGACTTCCCCCAAGCGACGCCCATCGATCCGGCCTCCAATCCGATTGACTTGGTGATTCGCTTTGTTCAGGAAGGCATGGAGGCCGGTCAGTTCCGCCGCCAGGACGCGAGCGTGGCCGCCGCGATGGTCCTCGGTTTGGTTCTTCAGCCGGCGACCATGCGCGTTTACGGGCGCATTGAGGGGCCCCTGACCGACCGGATCGAGACCATCGCCCGCGCCTGTCTTAATGTGCTTTGCGATTGACAAAAGGAGACGTGCTCATGTTTGCCAAGCGCTTGGAAAAATGGGCAATCGAGACCCCGGACCGAGTGGCGTTGCAAGTCAAGCGGCAGGGACACTGGCAGTGCTCCACCTATAGCCAACTCTGGAGTCGCGCTCGAAGCGCCGGGGCGAACCTCCAGCAGTCGGGAGTAAAGCCGGGCGATACGGTGGCTCTCTTCGCCCAAAGCTGTCCCGAATGGATCATCGCCTACCTTGGCATCCATTTGTCCGGGGCGGTGGTCGTACCGATTGACGCTCAATACGGCAAGCAGGAATTGGAAATTCTTCTGACATTTTCCGATTGCAGGGCGATCGTCGTCGACGGCGAACGTCTTGATCTCGCCCGCTCCATTCACTCCGGCCTCGGCGATTCATTTCGCGTCTGGAGTCTTGAATCGGACCTCGACAATTCTCTGTGGAAGGTCTCCGGGGGACAATCCCTGGAACCTTACACCCACAAAGCGGACGATCTGATGTCGATCATCTTTACTTCCGGCACCACCGGCGATCCGAAGGGCGTTCCGCTGAGCTGCGCCAACATCTCGGCCAACATCGAAGGCGTCCTCGATGCAATCCGTGTTACGCCAAAGGACAATCTCCTCAACCTGCTGCCCCTTCATCATGCCTATGCCAGTACGGCCGCCGCCTTCTCGCCCTTGGCCGCCGGAGGGACGGTTACCTTCTGCCCGTCCCTCAAGGCTCCCGACATCCTGGCCGCGATGCAGGAAACCGGCGTGACGATTCTTCCCGGCGTTCCCCAGCTCTTCACGCAATTCGAGCGAGGGATCTTTCAGAAAATCAGCAGCGCCGGGCTTCTCGCCCGAAGCGCGTTCCACCTGTTTTACCGGATCAGTTCCTCGATTCGCACCTCGTTCGGGCTGCGCGTGGGAAAGATTTTCTTTCACAAGGTTCATAAGCAATTCGGCAAGCGACTGCGCTTTTTTGTCAGCGGTGGCGCGAAGCTCGATCCCCAAGTCGCCGATCGGCTTTCCAATCTCGGGTTCCTCGTGCTCGAAGGCTACGGCCTGACCGAAACCGCGCCGGTGATCTCCTTCACGCCCATTTCGCGACCCACAGCCGGAAGCGTCGGTCTCCCGCTCAAGGGCGTCGAAATCCGCATCGACAACCCGGACGAGAAGGGGCAAGGCGAAATCTGCATGCGCGGGCCGAATCTCATGCGCGGTTATTATAAAAAGGAGCGTGAGACTCAAGAAGTAATCCGAGAGGGATGGTTTCACACCGGCGACTTGGGCTTTCTGGACCAAGGAGGAATGCTGACGATTACGGGCCGCGCCAAGGAAATCATCGTTCTTCCCTCGGGCAAGAACATTTATCCCGAAGAGGTCGAAGTTCACTATCAAAACGCTCCCTTTGTCAAGGAAATCTGCATTCTCCAACACAATAAACCCGACGGTTCGCCCGGTGGGCTTCGCGCCGCGGTCGTACCGGACACTGAGGCCCTGGCGGCTCGAAAGGTACCCAGCACGCGCGAGCGCCTGCGCTTCGAGCTGACGCGCGTCG